>Ga0075108_10000754_pt1 | contig 18024 bp, 11 predicted proteins | sample AntAceMetag02UK1_FD_69797 | JGI IMG/M metagenome (GOLD analysis project Ga0075108, IMG submission 69797) | Saline lake microbial communities from Ace Lake, Antarctica - Antarctic Ace Lake Metagenome 02UK1 | ecosystem: Environmental > Aquatic > Non-marine Saline and Alkaline > Saline | place...
CAGATGTTGTACTGGTCTAAAAAGAAAAAACCTTTCAATTTCTTGAAAGGTCTTTATCTATTACTGTGGGCCCTACTGGGTTCGAACCAGTGACCCCCTGCTTGTAAGCGCGAATATTTGTCTTTTCATTTGTTTTCATTTTTCTTCAATCGTTGGAAACCCTTGTATTTATTGGGTTTTTATTTTTACTTACTTTCATGCGTTTTCAAAAAAGGTTGAATTTGTTTCACCTATGTTTCACCCCTTAAGAATTAAACATGATAAGTATTAAATTAAAACTGAAAGCAAAAGTAAATTTTGACGGACAACATTCCATTGTTCTTCAAATATTGAAAGATAGACAGAAAAAAATAATCGCTACCGGACTTTTAGTCAAAAAAATGTATTGGGACGAAAGAGAGCATTGTTTTAAGACGAGACATCCAAATGCGATGCAGAACAATCGCTTGTTGGACACCATTAAAATAAAAGCACGGAATATCATTTCAGAATTTGAAATCGATGATATCGATTTTACACTCAACGAATTTGAAACTCGTTTCCGATTTGGCTCAAAAAGAAGTAAGATCGATTTATTCGAATTTTGGAGTTCCGTAGTAAGAGATTTAGAATTATCTGGAAGAATGGGTTATGCCCGTACAAATAGAGATACAATAAACTCACTAAAAATATTTCACAAAAGACCCACATTACATATGCGCGAAATTAATGTGACATTCTTGGACAAGTATGAAGTCTTCCTAAGAAGTAGAGGTGGTTCAAACGGAGGTATCTCTGTACGCATGAGAAGCCTTCGTACGATTTTCAACTTAGCGATTCGAAGAGATTTAATTAAGCAGAACCTATATCCTTTTCATAAATACAAAATATCCAAACTTCGGGGCAAACGGATTAAGCATGCCCTTACCATGTCGGAGGTTGAGGCCTTTAAAGAAATAGATTGTGATGGGGATATTCAGCTTATTAATGCCAAGAACTATTTTTTATTCAGCTTTTATACAAGAGGAATGAACTTTGCCGACATGATGCGTTTAACTTGGTCTGATATTTCCAAAAACCGGATCACCTACGCTAGGGCTAAAACACAAGGGAATTTTTCTATAAAGATTGTACCTCCTGTCCAGGGAATCTTGGATTATTACAATCAGAACAGGACAGATACAAACTACGTCTTCCCGATTTTGTTATATGACCGTATGAATCCTACTCAAATTGAAAATCGCAAACATAAAACACTTGGACAGTATAATAAAAGCTTAAAAATACTAACAGAGAAAGCAGGTATAACCAAAAATGTTACTAGCTATGTTGCAAGACATAGTTTTGCCATGTGCCTGCGGGAGAAAGGGGTTAGCATCGATATAATTGGAGAGACGCTTGGTCACCAAAGTGTTATGACTACGAAGGCTTACGTTCGGGAGTTTGGCGCAGATATTTTGGATGAGGCTGTTGAAGTGTTATTATGAAATTTGAAAGAACCAATGGATTATTTCTCCTCGAAATAAGTAACAAACCATAAAAAAAACGAAACACTTCATGATAAATAGGACAGTTCGAAACTAGAGAAAAGCGAGTGAATTAATGATTAATTTAAAAACGACGATTCGCTTAAACGACAATTAAAGTAATCGCAATCATAAAGTTATATACTGTAACTCATATTCAGGGGTGGCTTGGCTTTAAATTGGGAATCCGGGGGTAGCAAGAAAAAAATGGATGGCTTCGTGTATCGGAACTATGTTAGTTGAAGAACCGAGAAAAAGAGAATTTACGGTGGAAGATAATTCTAGCCGACCTAAGCCCCAACAAACAAATGGTACAAGACGAATTGAAAAAAATTCTAAGGACGGAACGAAAGCGTGGGATGGTCCATTACATCGGGATGGAGTGCAAAATCTCCAATTAGCGTTGCAATAGGCTAGTGCTATTGCTTAAAAGTGTTTTACTTTACAAGGCCCATAGGCGTAGCGATGAACTGTTGCGTATGTGAATAAACTAGATTACCGTTGTAAAGGTCAGGTTCCAGTTTTTGCGCATCCATATACTTTTAAGAAGGACAAGTTCCATGGACCACCACAAGCACATGTACCGGGTCTATTTCGAGCAAGGCCTTAACCTAAAGCGCAAAAGACCGAATCGTAATCGATTTGACGCAAATAGACTGCCAAGTGAGGGCAACACCCCTGATTTAAATCAATTTATTTGTTTACCCTTTTTATTTTTTATCTAAATAATCCTCGGGAATTCTTTTGTGCCAATAGGAAGCCAATATTGATCCAGAGATATTCATCAATGGTCCGAAGACCGCTGGCGCAAGACCCATTGTAGCTATTTTTCCTAAGGAATTGGCAATTCCAGAGGCAAGACCACCATTTTGCATACCTACTTCGAGGGCAATCGTACGCGAATCCTGCTCAGATAACCTAAGAACCCTTGCGTACCAATACCCCAATACGTAACCAAAGAGATTATGTATAGATACCAGCAACATCAATAGACCACCAATATCTAAGAGAGCGTCTCTTCCTGCAGCCGTTATAACGACAATTATTAGAGCGATACCCAACATGGAAATAATGGGCATGGCCTTATCCAGCCAAATAGCCTTACCGCCAAATATGCGATTGAACAAAAGTCCTGCTCCAATTGGTATAATAATCATCTTAACGATACTCCACATCATTGCCAAAACATCAATTTCCACAAATTCGCCTGCCAGTAATTTCATCAACATTGGAGTAACAAAAGGTGCCATTATCGTGGCTATGGAAGTAATGGTGATGGAAAGAGCAAGGTTAGCTTTTGCCAGGTAAGCCATTACGTTGGAGGCCACGCCACTGGGCGAGGAGCCTATCAAAACGATTCCAGCTGCAATCTCTGGTGGAAAGCCACTAAACTTGGCCAATACAAAGCCCATAAAGGGCATGATGCCTAATTGTGCAGTTACACCTACCAAGACACCTTTCGGTGACTTGAAGACCCCGCCAAAGTCCTTTATGCTCATTGAAGTCCCCATCCCAAACATAATAATCTGTATAAGCGGAATAATCAAATCAGTCATCTTAAAATCCCCTATCTGCACAAAGTAGCGGGGGTAATACATGGCCCATGTCACCCCAAAGAAAATCATAGCTGGGAATACATAGCTGTTCAGTGATTTATAACCCGCAAAACCGAATGACATTAAGCCGAAAAAGAGCATAATCAACCACCCAATATCACCAATTTTGCCCATTAAAATCAATATCAATATACCAGGAATCAATAATAATGTCAATATCAGTGATACGTAATAAATGTTTATTTTTTTCAAAACTTAAATATTATGTGGTTAAAATATTTGCAATCTATACTCATATAATTTTTTTTCACCTTCAATAAATCAAATTCTAGGACTTTCCAATAACTTCATCCCTAAAGATTAGTAGCCTAAAGTTTTGGGGATTTTTAATTACAATTAACTCGTTCATTATAAAACTAAAGTTGAACAGCACTATTACATAAATTATTGTTCATTTTCAATTTCACGAACCACTTGGAGGGTCTTTAACATGGAATCTGGTGTGACCGAAATAGTATCTATCCCTTCTTCAATAAGAAATTTAGAGAAGTCTGGAAAATCTGAAGGACCTTGACCGCATATGCCTACCTTGGTTTTGTGCTTTTTGGCCGAAGCAATTAGCATCTTTATCATATCTTTTACCGCAGGATTGCGCTCGTCATACAAATGTGCCACCAAACTGGAGTCTCTATCAAGTCCTAAAACTAATTGGGTTAGATCATTGGAACCTATAGAAAACCCATCAATCATCGGAGCAAATTGATCTGCCAATATCACGTTGGAAGGTAATTCTGCCATTAAATAAATTTCCAATCCCCTATCCCCTCGTTTAAGACCATTATTTTCCATAATTTCCAATACTTTGGTCAATTCTTGAGGAGTCCTGCAAAATGGAATCATAATGGTTATGTTTTCTAGTCCAAATTGATCCCGAACCATTTTCAGGGCCTTGCATTCCATTACAAAAGCCTCCTTAAAAACCTCAGAATAGTATCTTGAAGCCCCACGCCATCCAATCATTGGATTCTCTTCTTTAGGTTCAAAATAACTTCCTCCCAACATGTTGAAATATTCATTTGTCTTGAAATCCGACAGTCTCGTAATTACCCTATTTGGGTAAAACGCGGCACCAATTTTAGCTATTCCTTGCGCTAGTTTGTTTATAAAAAAAGATTCCTCTGAGTCGTAACCTTTCATAAGCTCTTCTATCAATTCAGAAAGTGCAGGGTCATTAAGTTCTTTGTGCCTCAAAAGTGCCAAAGGGTGCACCCTTATATGATTGTTAATGATAAATTCCTCCCTTGCCAGACCCACTCCACAATTTGGGATTTTTCGGTATTGAAATGCCAAATCTGGAGAGCCAATGTTCATTAATACAGGGGTTTTTGTTTTAGGGAATTCGGAATAAGCCGTTTCTAGAAGTTTATAGCTGACCGTCCCTTGATACACTTTTCCTACATTGCCCTCTGCACATGACACCGTAATGTTTTGTCCGTTCTTAAGCAAGCTCGTCGCATTTGAAGCCCCCACAATAGCGGGGACACCAATTTCACGCGCCACAATTGCAGCGTGGCATGTTCTGCCCCCCTTCTCAGTGATTATAGCCGAGGCTTTTTTCATCAACGGTTCCCAGTCGGGATCTGTCATTTCAGTGACCAGAACATTGCCATCCTTGAAATCTGTTTCGTCAGAACTTCCGTCTCTGCCATCCAAAGTGAAGATTCTATGTACCTTTCCAGTTCCAATTTTGTCCCCTACGGCAACCCCTTCCAAAATGAGTTTATCCTTTAGTTGATCCTCGTCCTCTATTTCATATTCCTTTATTTTGTCCGACTGTTCCTGTGAGTGAATGGTTTCGGGTCGAGCCTGTACTATAAAAAGTTCGTTAGAGAGGCCATCTACAGCCCATTCGATGTCCATAGGACACCATGACCCTCTAAGCAAACTATAATGTTCTTCAATTTTCTGAACCCAATGCGCCAATTGCATTATTTGAGTGTCTTTTAAACAAAAGGTGTCCTGAATACTTTGTTCCACAGGTACCTGTCGTACCGTTTCAAATGGTTTATTCCCATAAATCATTTTATGGGTTTTCTTTCCCATTTTCTTATCAATAATGGCATTAAAACCTTTTTCCATGGATGGCTTGAAAACAATAAATTCGTCTGGTGATATCTCACCACCCACCACAAGTTCGCCAAGTCCATAGGCTCCATTGATTAGAATCACATCTTTAAAGCCACTCTCAGTATCCAATGAAAATGCAACGCCGGACGCTCCCAAATCAGAACGTACCATTTTTTGAACGCAGACCGATAATTTAATTATAAAGTGATCAAAACCCCGTGATGAACGATAGGAAATTGCTCGGTCCGTGTACAAAGACGCAAAACAACTTCTAATTGCGGTCAATAGCATTTCACCTCCGCGTATATTTAAGTACGTGGATTGCTGACCTGCAAAGGAAGCATCTGGTAAATCTTCGGCTGTTGCTGAGGAACGGACGGCTATATCTGTAGCCTCTTGATTATACTCTTCTGAAAGCACATAATAAGATTCCAATATTTCCTTTTCAACTGAAATGGGAAATTTACCATTAGAAATCATTTTACGAATATTTGACCCTGCTTTCCTGAGTTGGATTATATCCGTGGTATCTAGACCCTTTAAGGCTTTACTTATTTTATCCTTTAAATTGTTCTCTTTTATAAAAGCGTCGTAGGCATCCACGGTTACAGCAAAACCATCCGGAACTTTGATATCTTGAGCAGTCAAGTTTTGAATCATTTCACCGAGGGAAGCATTTTTACCACCAACTCTTGGTAAGTCATCCATGCTTATTTCATTCAATCTTTGAATATACTTTTTACAGTTTTTCTTAATATTCATTGCTTATATGGTTGTTTAAAAAGTCCTTATGATTGTTTATTTAATACTTGGTTATTTTTAAAGCTTTGTTACCCTTTGTAAGTTCTTTGATTTTTTCACCGAACAATTACTAATTAAATCCAGAAACCTTATATATTTCTTTAATGCCAACGGTAAGCTAGGCACTTAAATTTTTCTTGATACTTGTAAAAATTCTATGAATTCCTATTTGAATTAATTTAAAGTTATTGATTGGAAAGTTTATTGCGATAGCCATCTCCTGTCCTACATTTTAGTTCTCATCTACATTAATTGAGACTGAAGTCAGAATGAAGAACCGCATAGTGTTCCAAAGTTTAGAATGAAATCTCTTTTCGTTTTTTGAATCTATTCTATATCGTTCCATTCATAAATCAAAATTCAATTGTTCCTAAATTCCAAAATACCGATTGTTCAACCTTTTTAAGCAACGAAAAAATAGAATTAGGTCAGCTTTCATTTATTTTGTCCTATCCATGGGCCCTACGTATTTGTAACGCGTTACATAACTTAAGTTACCTTTGGCTTTCCAATATACGGTTAGCCTTATTCTTTTTGGAACTAGTTCCCCTTGGAGGAAAAAAGTTTATATTGAGAAGGCCAATTTAGCTTCTCTTCCAGTCCACCTGAATTCCTATTGTTGATTTCATTTGGGTTGTTGGGTTTCAATGCAACCGTAGTTGGCGAAAATTAATTTAGGCCAAAAAAAAGCACGTACAGATAAATTCCTATTTAAAGCCTTATTCTGTTTACCTTGTTTCATGTTTTCTCAATGCGCCTTAAACTTCTTGCAGTATTCCCAATAATTTTTTGCTTCGCTTAATTTCTTAGTTCGTATATCAAAGAATATCTACTTTAAGCTTTTAATTCCGGACTATACCTTTATTTGAATGCTTTAACTTGTTGTTTGGAAGTTCCCAGACCTTCAATCCCCAATTCGACCACATCCCCAGGTTTTAAGTATTTGGGCGGGTGGAAACCGAACCCTACCCCAGATGGTGTCCCAGTGGAAATAATGTCCCCTGGCAACAGGGTCATGAACTGGCTTATGTAACTTACAACCTCTTGTACATTAAATATGAAGTCCGATGTATTGCTTTTCTGAACTATCTCACCATTAAGCTTCAACCATAGGTCAAGTTTATTTGGGTCCTTTATTTCATCTGCGGTGGCTATGAAGGGTCCGATAGGGGCAAAGGTATCGCAACCTTTTCCTTTACACCATTGCCCTTGCTTTTCTATTTGGAAAGCACGTTCACTATAATCATTGTGGAGTACATAACCGGCAACATGATCAATAGCATTTTCCTTAGAAACGTATGACGCTCTTTTTCCAATAACGATGGCCAGTTCCACCTCCCAGTCTGATTTTTCACCACCCTTAGGTAAAATCATATCATCATTTGGACCCACAATAGCCGTGGTGGACTTAAAGAACAAAACAGGTTCCTTTGGCACCTCCATCCCGCTTTCTGCAGCATGTTGGGCATAGTTCAAGCCTACACAAACAATTTTTGATGGGCGCGTCATGGGAGGACCTAATCGTTTTTCGTTTGAAATTATAGGGCTCTCGTCAATATTCCTTTTCAACCAGTTAGACAAACGCTTGATGCCCCCGCTACCGAAGAAATGCTCGTCGAAATCTTCCCCAAATTTTGAAACATCTATTCGTTTACCGTTTTCCAAGATAATACCAGGTTTCTCTTTACCCTTTTCGCCAAATCGTATTAATTTCATTTTTAATTAAGTTTAATTATTGATTTTTATTTTTTTCGCATCAATGCATCAACCATTCAACTTGATAAACCCACCATCTATAGGGAAATCCGTCCCCGTAATAAATGAGGCCTCATCCGAACATAAGTAAAGGGCAAGGTTAGCTACCTCAACCGGCTTACCCATACGCCCTATGGGTTGCGTTTTTGATAGCTTATCGAACATTTCTTTCTCCATTCCTGGATAGTTTTCTTTTATAAATCCATCTACGAATGGTGTATGTATTCTTCCTGGGGATATACTGTTGCAACGAATACCATGTTTCAAGTAATCCTTAGCTACGGAATAAGTCATCGTCAAGACAGCTCCCTTTGTCATTGAATATGCAAACCTTTCCTGAATACCTACAGTCGATGCAATCGAAGCCATGTTGATGATTACCCCTCCTTTTGACTTCATGTGACTGACACAGGAGCGCATACAGTTATAAACTCCTTTTACATTTACCTCATATAAGCGATTCATATCGGACTCTTCGGTATCCTCTAGATTCCCCACATGGGCAACACCCGCATTGTTCACCAAAATATCAATGGCCCCTTGATCGGCTACGCGGTCAATTACCTTTTTTACCATATCACCATTGGAAACATCACATGGGTATGCGAAGGCGCTTCCACCTTTGGACTTTATTGCTTTTACGGTTTCATCGCCATTTGCGCCGTTATGCTCCAAAATGTGTACCGTGGCACCGTATTCGGCCAATGTACAACAAATGGCCCGTCCAATACCGCTGCCACCTCCAGTGACAATAGCTGATTTATTTTTAAGACTGAATTTCATTCCTTTATCGTGTTTATTGATTTTGAAAATTGTAAGGCTTCATTCTTTTTTATCATCGATAAATAAAATATTATCTGAGAAATATATGGCTTCTGGCTCGAGTGTTGGTCTTCTTACAGCATATACTCTATTCAAGCACGTCTAATTTGAAAGGTAAACCAAAGGCAAGTTAGACAACACTTAAAATGACATTATGGCAAGGCAAATGCTACATATGAATCTCCTGATTTCGCACCTTCTCTTCCACCACCACATGCAATAACAATGTATTGTTTGCCATTGACGGAGTAAGTCGCCGGGGTTGCCCCACCAGATGTGGGAAGGTCCGCTTCCCATAACTTTTCTCCGGTTTCGGTATCAAAAGCCCTTATTTTACTGTCCGCCGTTGCCGCGATAAAGAGCAATCCTGATTTTGTAATGACAGGCCCTCCATAATTCTGGGTCCCAGTAATGGGATGACCGGGAATGTTCAATGAATCAATATTTCCAAGGGGTATCTGCCATTTTATCTCTGCTTTGTTCAAATCAATGGCGGTCAATTGTCCCCATGGTGGCTTTATCATAGGTAACCCGTCTTTCAATTTTAACCTCCTTAGACCACCATACGTGTACGGGTAGGGCCATTCGCCCATTTCAGAGATTGTGTCTTTTTCTTCTTCGTTCAAGAAAGCGATAAGTTTGTCTATTTCGTCTTTTTGTAACTCTTTAAATGCGGGCATAACACCTTTACCTTCCGTAATCATAGTATACAATTCGGTTTTCGACATCGTTTCCTTAACCTCCCGTAAACCGGGGACACCGCCAAAAACATCCGAACCTTCCAAATTACCTCCATGACATGCCGTACAATACATATTGTATAAATTCCTTCCTGGAGTTTTAGCTTCAAAAGGCTCTATCCTAGGGGTCCAAGCAAGGTTATTCGCATTTACAAATAGGACGCCGGTTTCGGGATCAATTCCTGGGCCACCCCATTCACCACCACCATGATAACCCGGAAAGGTTAGGGTTCCCTCCAATGTTGGAGGAGTATACATACCTTCATATTTTAACTTGTCCCACAACTCTTTTGACTCTTTACGGGCCTCTTCCGATCTTACGGCTAAATCATCCTCGGTCAATTTCTGTTTGGAAAATGGCGGGTATTTAGTTGGTATAGGCTGGGTAGGTGAAGTCTGTTCTCCTTGAAGGTCCGATTCAGGTACTTCAATTTCCTCTATCGGATAAATAGGTTCTCCCGTCTCCCTATCTAACACATATAGAAGGCCCATTTTGGTTGTTTGGGCAATAACGTCGATATTCTCACCATTTTTTTCAATAGTGGCCATAACAGGAGGCGATGATAGATCATAATCCCAAAGATCATGATGAACGGTTTGATAGTGCCAAATTCTTTCACCAGTATTGGCGTCTAGGGCAATAATAGTATTGGCAAATAAATTTGATCCAATTCTATCACCTCCATATACATCCCATGATGGAGAACCAGTTGGTGCAAAAACAATTTCTCGCTCCTCGTCCATACTGAAACCAGTCCATACATTGGCACCGCCACTCTTTAAATAGGAATCTTCGGACCACGTATCATAACCATATTCCCCTGGATGTGGTATAGTATGAAAAATCCATTTAATTTCTCCTGTATGCACATCAAAGGCCCTAATGTGACCAGGAATGGGTTTAATGGTCTCGGAAACCTTGCCACCAACAATATATAGATCTTTAAAAATAACTCCAGGCGTATTCATATGATAGCGAAAGCCATCTACATCCCTGCCCAATCCTTTGGTAAGATCTATGATTCCATTCTTGCCAAAGGATGGTATCAATTCGCCCGTTTCAGGGTTCAGCGAAAATAGATGTTCCCCTGAACCGTAAAACAATTTCCTTTCGCCATCTTTTTCCCAAAAGGCGAGTCCGCGATTAAGACCCTTGGCAGGAATATCTCTAGGGGGTTCGAATATCCATAAACGCTTACCTGTTGCAGCATTGAGGGCAAATACTTTCATGGTGGCAGTAGTGCCATAAAGCACCCCATCTATAATCAAAGGGTTACATTGTATCATGGATCGATTATTGGCGCTTGCTTCACCATTATCAAATTCCCATACTTGTTGAAGCTGGTGTACATTCTCCTTGTTCACTTGGTCTAAAAGGGAATAATGGGTTGCGGCCTTATCGCCATTGTAGGTGGGCCAGTTTTCTTTGGCGAAGTTATTGGTTGGACCTGACTGTTTACAGGAAATAAAAGTCGACAATAACACTAATGAAATTGAAGCGAAAACCGTTATTTTTTTGAGTGTTTGCATTAAATAAAATATTTGTTTTTTAATTTGATATATAAGCTTTATACTACTTCAATTGTTTATATGTTATAAATAAGGCTTGGAAATAGTGGAAGATGGTTCACAAACAACAGCAACACTTACCAAAATCATGGCTATCATAAATGAACAATCAAGGAATTTGTAACCACTATTACAACCAAAAAAAACATACGTCAATTCTGCTATAGTTGTTTTCCTAAATCTGTCAGCTTTTTCTTAGAAAGCATGACCCCAAAGGCGACAAACATTATCTCCAAGAATATAATCAAAATAGGGCATACCTTGATTTTCTTCAAAATATCGTACTTTATTATTTGAACTTTAAGATAAACTTGAACGTCTTTTGCTCTTCTTGCTCACTGGTTTTGCTTCCATCACTTAGAGTTTTTCAACTTTTCTATCTGTTTTTTATACTTTTCGGGAATCTCGGAGATTGCCTTTATTCTTATATCTTTATAATAGGCTTCAGCTCCCTCCGATTGAAGCATAATCCTACCACTGGATAGTGGTTCTGGAGTATCTTTCAAGGTAGATTTTGCGTTTTCTATAGCCGAGACTACTTTGCCATTAATAATGTGTATACTGGAAGTTCCCAAACATATAACCTCAAGCGTATTCCATTGTCCCACTGGTTTTTCTCTGTCCTCCGTTTTTAGAGCCCGACCTACATTTACCAATTCCGCCTTAGGGTTATAATTACCTCTAATTTCTCCATTTACCGAATGGATACTATCAACATGGGACTGCGCTATTACCGAGCCCATAGCAATAAAATCACCAAAGTGTTTTTCTTGAATTTGACTTTGCAAACTGCTCATCCAAGCATTGGCATAGGTACCTTGCGGCCCAACACAATGATAAAGTATGCCACTGTCCCTTGGTCGATTTGGACGCCATTTTTTTCCAACCCATTTAAACTTTGTCTTGAAATGATAATTCTCATACTCTTGCTTGGTGCTGATTCCTGCGTGTATCTCGCCTGTTATAAAAAGCATAGGTTTTCCTTTTTCCTCTACGATAGAATAAATATGTTTAGGGTCATTGTTAAAACCTAAGGGTTTATTTTCTTCCGAGTTTGTAAGGTATGGTGTGCCACTCAAATCAACAGTAGACCTAGGAACCCCCACGTACGTGTCCCATTTTTTTAAACCGCTATCCAATAAATTTTCCCATTTTTTTGGGGTAGGGACATCTATTCGTTTGCCCGCCCAATTTATTGCATCTATAACATGTTTTCTGTAGTCCTGGTCATCATATATTTCATCGGTATGTCCCAAACCGGTATAGAACACCCTTCCACCTTCATAATAATGGTACCAAGCAATGGGATGGTCTTCCCCCATTTTTATTCCACTATAGCTGCTTTCGTCAAGCCTTAACAACACATTGACGTGGGGTAAGACACTTTCTTTAAAGTTGTACCATTCATCAACTATTTGGAAGGTGTCTCCCAAGTGGTCAACCGAGGGATGTTTAAAGATTTTATTAACGAACATTCTGGCGGATTGAACTTCGGGGTGGTCCTTGAACTCTGCTCCTATCAGTTGATGGAACCAAGGCCATTCGGTCTCTGTACCAGACGCTAAATGTATTCCAACAAATCCTCCACCTTTGTTGATATAATTTACAAGTGCCTTTCTTTCAGAATCACCTAAAATGTTGCCCTTGGTATTCAAAAATACCAAAACATCGGTTTTATCCAGTACCTTTTTATTAACCTGTGTTGAGTCATCGGAAAAAGTGATGTTCCATTGTTGCTCAATTGCCCAATCCTTAATTGATTCAATACCCTTCGGTATCGATTTGTGTCTAAAACCATTGGTTGTGGTGATAACCAATACATTTAGGTCTTCCTGGGAATACGTGTTAGGCAATAGAGCCAGAAAACATAAAACCATTAATGACCATCCAGCAAGAATAGGGCTATGCCTTTTAGTTTTCATAAGAAACAGAACTATTTTATGCTAAAATTGAAGAATATGCTTTAAAATAGCGTCCTGCACTATCCTGTAACTTTGTTTAAAAAAAGAATAATAATTTATTTTTTAATATGTATTTTTTCAATTCTAGCAATCAAACAATACTAATTATGCAGATATTGTACTTTTCGTTATTTAGTGACTACATCCCAAACCTTGGATCTTGATGATTCCCCCATTGGTCCGGAAATTGTCAAAGTCACGGTCCATTCCCCTCCCTTACCATAAATGTGGGATGGGTTTTGTTCGGAAGATGTAGTACCATCCCCAAAGTCCCAATGCCACTTTTCTATTTTACCTATAGATTTGTCCCTAAACTGAATCCACCTTTTACTTCTATCAATTTCCAAAAAAGACCAGTTAGCCTGTAATGTTGGAGCATACTTGTCTTCCAAGGGCATTAGGCGGAATATATTCAAGAAATCAGCATCAAATACCATTCTTGAGTCATGGGCAAGATTAATGAAAGACTCCATGCCATCACCATCATACTCAAGAATACACCAGCCAAGACCGATTTTATCATTTTCAGTCAATTTTGTTTCGGTAGATCGATTATATCCTTCAAAATCCGCATGGTCGAAAGGAGTAATCCAAAATTCCATTCTGAATTTACCGTTCTCTCCGCTTTTGAAATTATAATCATCAGCCCTATTGAAATAGGGAAACTCTTTAATCCAAGGTGTGTTTCCCCATATCATAGATGGGTCTTTTTGTTCTGCAGGAGTAAATATGTGATAGTTTTGGGCATGGGCGCCATGTCCTCTAAAGTGCAGTTCTTCCCTAGACAGTATACCGTTGTTTGCAATACTTTTTTTTACCAAGGGGCCTCCCGACATATTACCGTCGACAACGACCTCAAAAATATCTTGTTTTAGACCCTTGTCATCAAAGTCCCAATAATCATCGTATGCTTCTACAAAAAAATACAGTCGGTTTAAATTTTTTACCCATCCAACCTTTACCTGTACATCAAAGTCTTTTGGGTCTAAATTAGTGCCTTTTCCGTATTTGGTGTCCATCAATTGATCAAGTCCTATGGCATAGCTTTCAGGAACCATTTCCCAATCATTGAAATCACCATCGATGCGAGGCATCATGTGCTGTGGGAATTGAAATATTTTATATTCTCTGTCAGGATTTGTATTGGAACACAATAAAATGATACTAATGGAAATCAAGACTAATCGAAACAATAATCTGACATTTACTTTCATAGATACTATGGATTTAAGGTTAATAATCGGTTTGTGTTGGCATGCAATATGGATATATAGTAATCCTTTTTAAAATTTAAAGCTACTTAAATTGAATAAAATATAGTAAACCTTTACACTTGCTGGCTGCAGGATAGTACAGGATACTTTGCAGCCTCCTATTCTCTAATTTTAAGTTTTCGAAATCAATTTTAAACTGAAATCAAGTAACCATCTATGAAACACATAAGCACAAGTTTGGCGGTTTTGTTCTTTTTATCATTTTTATCCTGTAAAAACTTAAATTCAGATAGAGCCATATGGGAGGACCGAAACGATGAAGTTATCAAACAGTATGATGTTCAAATCCGTGACCGTAGTGATATACAGGACTCAGAAATTGAACCCAATATCGATATTGCAGACAAACTTACAATAGATAACTTGTCCGATACAGAACTGGCCCAAGGGGTTACCGCAAAAATATATTGGGGAAAGGGGGGGCTTATGAGCTTTACCACACTTGAACCCAATAGCTCTATCCCCGAAAAAACCATAGAAGGTGAGCGATTTCTTTTCGTTCTAGAAGGGAAAGTACAAGAAATTGTGAACGGGCAATATGTTGAATTAAAGGCCAGTCCAAGAGAAGCTCCTGGGGCAGTATTGTCCGCAATGCCGGTAAACGAACTGGTTTATCTTCAGGAAGGTGCAAAAACTGCTTTAAAAACCGGAGAATCCGGAGCTAAAGTATTAGAAGTTTATAGTCCGGCAGCAACAGATTATTTAGATATGGCAGGTTATGAGGGTATACCAGAACCCATATCCATCGAAAAATATCCAGTTGCACCTAATGTAGAACCGAATAAGATTTATGACCTCAATAACTTTCAATTTACCGAGTTAGTCCCAGGGGCAAATTCTAGGCTAATAAATGGTCGTGGTGTAATGCTAAGTTTCATAAATATGAACCCCAATATTTTCTTTGGGCACCACAATCATCCAGAAGAACAGGTTATGACAGTACTTAGAGGTTACTCTGACCAAATTGTAATGGATACAATCATTCGACTCAACGAAGGGGATGTCGTAGACTTACCCTCTAATATGGTACATGGGGGTACGATGGGTGCACAAGGTTGTGATGCAATCGACATATTTTTTCCTCCTCGAGCGGACTATTTGGAAAAGAGTATGGAACAACTAAATAGGTATCACAAAATCGTTCCAAGAGATTCAGAAGTACAACTACTCATTGATGGAAGTAAGTCAGAACCAGGTTTAACCTTTACAGAGGGGCCTACCTGGCTGAACGGTAAACTTTATTTTTCCAATATGTATTTTGACGAGGCCTTTAACGGGGATCCTGGGAAAAGTACATTAGTTGAAATGGACCCAGATGGTGCTTACAGAAATATTGTAGAGAACAAGATGCAGACCAACGGGCTAATTTCTCATGACGGCAATTTAATAGTTTGCGATATGTTCGGTCATCGTGTTATTGAAATGAATACCTCAGGGGAAATTGTAAAAGTGCTTGCAAATGAATACGAAGGGAAACCCTTGGATGGCCCAAATGACCTTATAATGGACTCAAAAGGGGGGATTTATTTCTCAGACCCACAGTTTACGTCTGATGCCGTAAAAAATCAACCTGGCCGCACTATATACTATCGTAGCCCAGAAGGGAAATTGACACGGCTGTTAGAACCTGATTCCTTTGCAATGCCCAATGGAGTTGCTTTAAGTCCAGATGGCAAAACCTTATATATAAACAATACCTATGATAATGAAGAATGGTGGAACGTTGATAGTGATAAAGATAATTTCATTTGGGCATATGATGTGCAGGAAGATGGCACAATCACCAACGGTCGTAAATTCGCTGAACTCTTTTTAATAAGTGATGTACTTGGACGCGGAGGTAGGTCTTCCGGTGCTGATGGAATGAAGGTAGATGTTGAAGGCAACCTTTATGTAGGGACATGGGCAGGAATACAGATTGTTGATAATACTGGCAGGTCTATTGGAATCATCAATACACCTGATTATCCGGTCAGTTGCGCTTTTGGTGGAGAAGATATGAAAACCCTGTTTATCGCTGCCGTGGATAAAATATATAGTATCCGAACAAATATCCCTGGATTTGTGGCTTCTTCTCCAAACCCTTGAAAAATCGTTTAAAAAAAAGTAAGTTTCTCAGATGAAAAAACAGCCTTTCCTTTGGTTTTTTGCACCCTTGGTCTTCTTGGCGATTTCGATGAACAGTCTATGTGCCCAGAACAACAAGGATACAACGAACCAGGCTAAAAGGCAATCCGATTTGTATCTTAGAGCACCTGACGTTGTACCCGGCACATTACCTGAAATGAGAAGGACCTCCTATTGGATATCCAAAATGGACAGTCCAGATGAAGTTGTACTTAGCATTAAAGAAATAGAATCTAGAAATGTTGCCTATCGAAAACGAATGGCAAATAGGTCAGTTGATTTGGATAGCGTTTTGAACAATCGAATTGATAAGCAGTTAAAAAGCCGTCCAGGTCTCCTTGCACACATTCCTGATATTGGTTCAATGACCCCATATGAATTGGAAGGTTTGACAAAAGAAATGGTTCAAAATATAACTTCTTACTTAAGAAGTCGAGAATTTGGCAATATAATGTCCATTCAATACAGTGAAGATGAGTTGAAAGAAATAGAAAATGAAATTTCTTATAAAAACGGCAAAACAAAATTAGTGCCGCAAACAGCAGTTGTCACAAGGCAAAGTCGCCTACATGTAATTCCTCCGGTCAAACCAGAATATATAGGAATGTTTACAAACGGCAAAGCAGGTTGGGATCTTTGGAATCTTGATGTTCTGCCTCCAGGCACTCAGGTTTTGGTTCTACACATCTCTAAGACCGGTGCTTTTTCATTTGTACTATCTGAAAGAGGGTATGGATGGGTATCATCTGAAGAGATAGGAATTTGTACTCCTTTGGATAGTTATTTTTTTACAAATACAAATGATTTCATCGTTTGCACCGGTGATCGCGTACCTTTTTATGCAGATGCAGATTGCACCCTAGTTTCTGGATGGATGCTGATGGGAGATCGGCTTCCGTTAATTGGTACAGATTCACGTTCAATCTCAATACCTTTTCGCAATGCGTATGGAAAATTAAGTATTGAAAAAGCTTGGTTAAAACCGGATGCTGATGTGCAGATAGGCTATTTACCATACACCAAAAAGAACGTAGCGGAACAAGCGTTTAAACTCTTGGACAATTTGTATGATTGGACAGGTTCTTGGTACGGTAGAAACCACGCAACCAATATAAGGGATGTTTTTAGATGTTTTGGATTTCAATTGCCTTCAAATGGAACTCTTATGGCCGCTTTTTCTGAGCGACCACTATCCGTTAATCCGAAGGAGGGCAGGGAAGCCCAGTTCAATGCTATATTATCCAACATACCTTTTTTGACAATTCAAATCTGTGAAAACAGTCATAGCCAACTGTTTATGGGCGACTACGATGGCATGCCCGTTGGATTTGATGCTCACGGATACAGTTATAAGGATAAGGAAGGCAATGATCTTGAAATCAAACGCTGGGTCGTGAGCACTATTGAAACGCCTGATTATTTTCTAAAACAAGAAATAAATTTCGTTAGGCTTTATTAGACCTCCATATATTTAATTATTAGCAGCTTCCCACCCGTGTATTAATGGTTATTACCTAGACTCAAAACAATTTAATTTATGTTGGTATAAGACCTGAAACGCCTGAAATTTATCCAGTATTAATTCTGAACAAATCACTTTACATTCTAAATTCACTTGCTTCAATTCCATTCGCTTCAAACTTTGCAAGAGGGGACTGATTTAGGAATAGGTAGGGTTTACTGAAAAAGTATAATCAAGCAACTTTAAATTTCATTTTTTTTAGATAAAACTGACTGGCAAAAAAGCCAAAATTCATTTTTGACCTATAACGAACTATGAACGCTAT
>Ga0075108_10000757_pt1 | contig 18004 bp, 14 predicted proteins | sample AntAceMetag02UK1_FD_69797 | JGI IMG/M metagenome (GOLD analysis project Ga0075108, IMG submission 69797) | Saline lake microbial communities from Ace Lake, Antarctica - Antarctic Ace Lake Metagenome 02UK1 | ecosystem: Environmental > Aquatic > Non-marine Saline and Alkaline > Saline | place...
GTTGCGCCGCAAGCGATCTGACGGGAGTAATACCCGTGTAGAGGCCTTCCTTTGTCTTGCGAAACGCTCCGCTGCATACACCGATTAATTGGCCAGCACTGTTAAACAGTCCGCCGCCGGATCTTCCCTGAATAGGGTCCTGAGTGCAGACGATGTTTTCCGGGCCCTGGTAGCGATTGACGGCAATGATTTTCATGTTTAGTCGAGTTGGCAGGTCTCCGTTATTGCAACCCAGACTGAAGACTGATTCTTCGGCTTCAACAGTCAGTTGATCGGCGATTGGACTTGTGGGCAGTGGCGAGGTGTTTTGGATGCTAAGAAAGGCGACATCGGAATTGTGATCACCGCCGATGAGTTTGGCAGGATACTTTAGGACTTCGCCATCTCGAAAAACGTCGACAACAATGGCTGCCTTGTCACTGACTTCTTTAAACACGTGAGCACACGTAATGATTGTTGACTGACCTGTCGTGCTGTGAATGATGGTTCCTGTGCCAGAATCGAATGTGCGTCCATCAATCAGCCGAACACGCACACACGAAGACAGTGTCGGTGGAGGGTTGGTGGACGGTTCGCTGGTGGTTTCCGGACTTTGTGCTCGAAAGTTGGGATGTTCCAGTTGGTCACGGCCAGTCGTTGCTCCACCGCCGAGACCGCTTCGCATGCGATCGAGGATACCGCGAATTCCGGTCTTGGGTTCTGTCGGTTCTAAACCCGGTTGAGGGTCCGACTGATCATTCTGCACGTTGGCCGCGAGTTCCGATTCAGCCTGAACGGCACCCTTCGAACGGCGGACGAGATCCAGTTTTTTGGCTGCGTCGTTCATGGCTTGACGCAGTTCGTCTTCGGCCGTCAATCCCACAAAGCGTTGTGCTTCCTGACCTTCTACAAGCAGCACCAGCGTGGGAATACGATCAACATTGTAGCGCCGACTGGTTTCCGGATCTTCAGTGATATCGATCTGACGAATGGGGAAATTGTCTTGTTCCATTCTTTGCAGCACGGGCACCATCTGCTGGCACGGCTGGCAATATCCTGCTGTAAAGTCCAGCAAAACAATGTCTGGAAGTGGCTGCCCGTTAAGGTCGGCGGCCAACATCAGCATGGCGATAAAATTCATAGCGGCTTCCCTGCCAAGTGAAGGTTTATGGGCGACTGAAAAAACGCCCGAATCCAGCGGCGGTTTGACATAAGGTGTCCCACAACCAATTAAACGATCAGATCCATCTGGCGTTTAACGGGTCTGTTGTTTCGAGACTCGTCCATTTAACCAGAATCATTTGTCGCCACTCGTTTTCCGTTGAACAAGTTGCGTTGGATGAAGACTGGTTTTGTAATTCTTACCTCATTCGCGTTGTAAATAATTCAACACTGTGAGGACTCAGCAGCAATCCGATAAAACGGTCCGAACGTTGCCGAACAAACCGCAAATCCCATGAAACATGTTATTTGGCGCCCTTCATCTCGCCATGATGCTCCATCACTGCAGGCATTCGCGGGCTCCTGAATTCCCACGATCGCCGTTCTTTCCTGCCGGAAATTTAAGGTAGCAATCGACATGCCGAAATTGCCGAAGCTCTGAATGCGAGTCGCTTCGACTGTCGTCCGCGTTGATGTGGAAGGATCAACGGTGCTTCATTGCGGCAGCCATCTCGCGAGTGTGTTCCTGCTTCTTGAGGTTTTCACGCTTATCGTGCACCTTGCGACCGCGACACAGCCCCAGCTTGACCTTGACAAAACCTCGCTGGATAAACACAGACAGGGGGACGAGTGTTAGTCCCTGTTTTTCACCGGCTTCGGCGAATTTTCTAATCTCACGTCGCTGTAGCAAAAGCTTTCGCTTGCGGCGTCGTTCGTGATTGAAAACACTGGCTTGGGGGTATTCGGCGATGTCAGCGTTGATCAGCCAGACTTCGTTATTCACGACTCGGCCAAAAGCGTCTTCGATAACAATCTTGCTGTTGCGAATGCTTTTTACTTCGCTGCCATACAACTGAATGCCGCAGTCGATTTCGTCCATCACATCGTATTCGAATCGCGCCTTGCGGTTCCGACAGACGACTCGAGAGTTGGGGTCGTCGTTCTTGTTTTGTTTTTTGTTTTGTGCCATGGCGGTTGACCGAATTGGAGAGCGCTGACAACACTGTCAACGAGATGATAGACGAGGACTTTCAAAGATCATCGTCGGTTCGAGCGGCAGACACAATGAAACGGTACGATGTTCGCAGTGTCTATTTTAGATTGGATTCAGATTGGACTAAGCCGAAACGGCAATCGACAGATTCTTATACACAGGGCTTCGGCTTAGTCAGAAAGCGAACTACTCGCTTGCCGAAATCGGTGCAATATCAATAGTAGGCGTACATCGTTGATCTAGGGTTTTCCGGGAAAGAATGAAAACGATGATGGCCGCAAGTTGACGATTGGTAGTTCTCGCGAATAATCTGAAGCGTCTCGCAGCAAACGTAAGTGGAGTACAAAGCGTTTGTGGCGGGTACTCAGATCCAGATCGTGCGGGATGAATTGAAGGAGTAATCGTTGGCACACAAGCGGATCGCAAGGCAAGCCCATGCAATGGCTTTCACGCTCTCCGTCCGAACTCAGCGTGTTATTCCGTTGTCGGCTCATTTTCGTTCAGGAACAGCATTCGGCGGAATCACGATTTTCGGGGTGTCGACGATTGATTTTTCTGAGACGCGGGTATGCTGAAGGACTCCCGGATTTTTCGGCAGGATGCTGAATGATTTGAATGAACAGGTTTGGTCGTCTTTCCTCTCGGGGCAGGACGTGAAATGCGTGTGTCTCACATGGAGGCACAGACACTCGTGTTTGAAATAGGGGTTAAGCTCCTCTTCTCTGCTATGTTGACAGAGAGTCATGTGGCAAGAAGAAACTAAAAGAAGGGGATTCGCGTGCATCGTCTCGATTCAGGAATGAAGGCGATCATTGAAAAAGCCAAGGAACGAGGCTTCGTCACTGTTCAACAGGCCCATGAGTGGTTGCCCGACGAAGCTGGCGATCCAGCCATGGTCGACAATCTGATCAGGGCCATGGATCAGGAGGGGCTCGATTTTATCGAGGACCCCGATATTCCGCTTGAACCTGAACCTGTTGAAGAAGAGGTTCGGCAAGAGCAGGCCGAAAAAGCAGCTCGGGCACTTCTGGGCCCGGAAACATCCGCGTTGTCATCGCGAGATCCGATTCGTATGTATCTGAGCCAAATGGGAAACATCCCGCTGCTCAGCCGCGATCGGGAAATCTTTCTGGCAAAGCAGATTGAAATCATGCGAAAGCGAATGCGACGCCATGTGATCGAGTCAGACTTCGCGCTGCGAATCGCTGTCGACATCATCGAAAAGGTTAGTCGTCAGGAATTGCCCTTCGAGCGAACTCTAAGGACATCTGAAACAGAAGATGTTCGCAAGGAGCAGATCGAAGGTCGTATGCAGTCGAATCTGGGTTCGCTGCGTTTTCTGATGGGAGAAAATGAAACTGACTTTAAAGCGTGGCGAGTCTCAAAAGACGGCAGCGCGGAAAAGGCAGCTTTGACCGAGCGAATTCGAGAACGACGCGTGAAGATGTGTACGCTGTGCGAAGAGCTCAGTGTCAGAACACATCGTATGCAGCCAGTGTTGAAGCGGATGCTTCAGATTGGCGAACGCATTGAGCAGTTGCAGGATGAAATCGCTTGTCTGAAGGGCTTGAAGTCTGCAGAAACGGAACGTGAATCTCTTGAGCGTGAGCTCGAGGAGTACGTCGAAATGGTTCTGGAAACACCGGAACAGTTTCGTGCTCGTTGCCGGCAGATCATCAAACGTATGAATGGATGGACCGACGCAAAGCAAAAGCTTTCCGGAGGTAATCTGCGACTTGTTGTATCCATCGCCAAAAAGTATCGAAATCGTGGACTTAGCTTTCTGGACTTGATTCAGGAAGGCAACGCGGGGTTGATGCGTGGTGTTGAAAAGTACGAATACCGTCGCGGGTACAAGTTCTCAACTTACGCAACGTGGTGGATTCGTCAGGCGATTACACGTGCTGTTGCAGACCATGCCAGAACCATTCGTATTCCGGTTCACATGTTCCAGAATATATCGATGCTGAAAGCCAAGGCGGAAGAAATTCGCCAGGCGACCGGTCGTGAGCCCAGCAATGAAGAGCTGGCCGAAGCGGTTGGGATGAGCATCGAGGAAACAGAACGGATCATGAAGACCTGGAAGCATCCAATCAGTTTGGATACTCCGGTTGGCGAAAGCGAAGACAGTAGTTTTGGCGAGTTTCTTGAAGACTCGCACGAACAAAGTCCCGCAGAGTCTGCAGCCAAGCAGATGCTGCGAGATAAAATTGATCATGTTCTGAAAAGCCTGACTTATCGCGAACGCGAAATTGTCAAGTTGCGTTACGGTCTGGGCGACGGCTACAGCTATACGCTGGAAGAAACCGGCCGGATATTTAAGGTGACGCGAGAACGTATTCGTCAAATCGAAAGCAAGGCTTTGAAGAAGCTGCAGCACCACACTCGGGCGATTCATCTGAGGGGGTTTGTAGATCACATCTCCGACGATGATGACCTGCCGAAAAACAAGGATCTGCCGTCAGACGCATTGGGCGTTGCCTGATTTGAACTGATTTGATGCGCTATAAAAGAAGGTGGTCTTTGTCTCTGGCAGGGCCACTTTTTTTATGCGCTAGTTTTACGCGATAGGAGGTTTTGGTAGCTTAGGTGGGCTATCTGGTAGCGAAATATGCCAATTCGTGAGTCATTTCAGATTACGGGCCTGTTTCGTCGACGAAATTAGGTCTTCCCCCTATTATCTCCGAATTCTCAAACTGCACATTCGTGATGCAGCAGAAACCTTGGTGCGAAAAGAGACAGAGTTATGGGTTTGCTTGAAGGCAAAAAAGGACTGGTTCTGGGGATTGCAAACAACTTTTCGATCGCCTGGGCGATTACTGAAAAGCTGCACGAGCAGGGCGCAGTCATGGGATTCACGCATCTTCCCGACGGTGAACGTCCCAAGAACGAAAAGAAGGTTCGCAAGCTTGTTGAGCCAATCGGCGCTAAGTTTGTTATGCCCTGCGACGTTTGCGATGACGCACACATCGAAGCCGTGATGGACAAAGCAGCCGAAGAGTTCGGCGAGATTGATTTTCTGCTGCATAGTATCGCCTTCGCGCCTCCGGCAGACCTGACAGGCCCAACCTATGCGGCCAGCCGAAACGGTTTCAAACTGGCCATGGAAATCAGCGCTTACAGTTTGTTAGCTGTGGCTGGTGCGGCCAAGAAAAAAGGAATCCTCAGCAAGAATTCCAGCATTCTGACACTGTCCTATTTTGGTGGCGAAGAAGTCATTCCTGGCTACAACCTGATGGGCATTTGCAAAGCCGCACTCGAATGCGAAGTGCGTTATCTTGCCAGCGAACTTGGTCCCGGTGGCACTCGAGTTAACGCGATCAGCGCTGGTCCGGTGAAGACTGTGAGTGCTCAAGGTGTTGGTGACTTCGACCAGATGATCTCGTTGTATGAACAGGTTACGCCAATGCGACGCAACATAACAGCGGAAGAAGTTGGCAAGTCTGGCATGTTTCTTCTGAGTGACCTTTCCAGCGGTATCACTGCAGAAGTCGTACACGTCGACTGCGGTTTCAGCAAGATGGGTGCACCACCTGCTGACTTTGCAGATTCAATGAAGAAGTAGCAGAACTGACTTTCGATGCAGGATGTAACCATCTTTTCGAAACGAGTTCGGAGCATAATTTGCCAATCGCCACCAAAGTCGCAATTGCCGTCGTTGAATCAGCTGGAAACATTCTGGTAGGAATACGCCCCACAGGCGTTCCTCTTGCCGGAATGGATGAATTTCCGGGCGGCAAGTGCGAAGGTGATGAAACTCCACGGTCCTGTGCGGTTCGCGAATGTCGCGAAGAAACCGGGTTGTTGGTAGTTCCTCGCGAGCATCTGATCACAACGACGCACGAATACGATTACGGAACACTGGAACTGCATTTTTGGCGGTGTGTACTTTCGCCGGATCTTCCGGATTGTGCTGCAGCAAAAAAGCCGTTTCACTGGGTAAATGTTGCGACATTATCGCAGTTCAATTTCCCGGCGGCGAATCAGGAAGTGCTTGGCATCCTGTCGCAAGTGTCGACTGGTTGATTTTTTGTCCGTCGCAGCATTAGGGGGCGAGCGGTAATTATGGTTGATGATTCTGGCCATCAAAGCGACTCGCAGCCGCCCGTAACAGCTGTTGTGATTGTGGATCATGGATCTCGAAAGTCTGCTAGCAACGACATGCTGCTCAAAGCTGTGATAAGTTTTGCAGAGCAGTCTGAATACGCCATAGTGGAACCAGCCCACATGGAACTTGCTGAGCCCGATATTACTTCGGCATTTCGCCGCTGTGTCGAACAGGGCGCGGAACGGGTGATTGTGTTTCCGTATTTTTTGTCGCCCGGTCGCCATTGGAGCGCTGACATCCCTCGGCTTGTCAGCCAAGCCGCTCAGCCCTTTCCGGGTGTTACCTGGCTGGTGACAGCACCGTTTGGTCTGCATTCCGGAATGTCTGCAATCATCAGCGATCGTATTCAGTATTGTCTGAATGTCGCCGAGGGAACTGCTAACGCTGATTCCTGTGATGTTTGTCGCGAAAGCGGCCACTGCCAGATTCACCGTGGCGGCGCTGCCACATAGCAAAACCGCCGAACGTCTGGGGGCAGCCAACAAACATCGTGTTTTCTGCAGCAACGCTCACCTTTCGGGCGGTGCGGCCTGTCAGGGCATTCTCAACAACCTCGTGAGCAGTTTGTCCAACGCATTAGCGAAGTTCTGTTTATCTTTTGGTGAATACGGCGCCGGGCCACCTGTTTGCATTCCCGCGGCCCGAAATTCTTCCAGAAAGTTGCGAGTTGCAAGCCGCGAACCAATGTTGTCGTTGTCCAGTAATTCGCCTCGAGGATCAATCACGAACCCTCCCTTGGCAATCACATCGGCTGCCAGGGGAATGTCGGCCGTGACAACCAGGTCTTCTGCTTCCATTAATTCGACAATGCGTTTGTCCGCTGCATCCGCGCCCCACTTTGCCAGTTCGAACCGAATGTAATCTGACCTTGGATAGTTCATTGGTTGGTTGGCAACAAGCGTCAGTGGAATGCCGATGCGGCGGACAGCCCGAAACAACACTTCTTTGGCTTCCGACGGACAGGCATCGGCATCAACCCAGATTAGCATGATACACGTCTTTCTGAGTGTGTCGTTTATCGGTCTTGCGGCGTTGGTTTTCAGTTGACTGCTGAATAGCAGAATGAGGGGCACATTCCGTGAATCAACAGCAGTCTAATTGAACCATAGTGCAAAGTTGAAGAAGTTTCCTTGGAAGTTGACCATCATCTTCTGCCATTTTTCAGGTGTGGAAATATCACCTTCTTCGAGGTAAGGCATGAGGGCAGTTCCCTGAAGCCACAAGGCGAGATCAAAACGAGTTGGCTCAAGGAAGATCTTTCGCACGTTGATGCCCAGTTTTGAGTTGTGCGGAAGTCGTTCAAACGGAGCAACGCCGCCCTTGATACCTCGCCAGAACGGAACAAGCTTTTTTCCCTGCAGAATCAATTCCAGCTCATCCAAAAACTCACGCCAGCCAGCAACAACTTCGCGACCGACGGTAAAGCCCGTCATTGCAGATTTTTGGCTGACGTTTGGAACCCACTCATTTTCGTCATCCGTTTCGGATTCGATCAGTGTCCACGACTGTCGGCTTAACCGGATAACAGTTTCCATGTGCATCAAGGCCTTTTGCATGCGTTCCGGCTCAGCGACTTCATAGTTGATGGTGTGCAGCCAGGCCACGATGTCAAAGATGTTCTGAGCACCGAAGCTCATGAAGGCCGCGGTTCCTTCAGCTTCCAGAAATTTATACGGTGAATCGACCTTCGGGTAGAACAGGTGAGCCGTACGTTCAAACTGGTCACTCCAATCATGCGCGAGTGCGATTTCTCCAAGGGCAGAAAACACGTGACAGTAGCCTGCAACCACACAGCGTCACCGGCATCGAACGTCACCGGAAAATCGACGACTGATGTCGCAACCGCTGTTTGCCTTGGATTTTGAAGCATCTGGCTGATGTACCACATTGTTTCTTCGTCGACTAGTTTTCCATCACTGTTAAGGTCGAGTCGCACCTGTCCCAGTTTCAGCGGCAGTCGAACGTCATCGGCTTTAACGGATGACAGCGTTTGCTCTGCTTGGGTTAGGCCAGTGATGAACTTCTGCAACAATGCCTTCGCTTTATCGTAAGAAATTTCTTCCGGAGCAGGGTTCTCGGGAATTGGCAGTCGCATAAACGGAAGAGCCCGCGCTCGGCCGGCCAGCAGGCCGTAGCGAAACTGATCCTGTCCCAGTCCCTCAACCGCCTGGAAAAACTGCACAACACCAAGACTGAACCAAGCCTGGTGATCGGTAGGGTTTGCTTCGACAAGTTGCTGCATTGCAGCGGCTCCGTCAGCAAGCCGACCTTCGATGAGGAATTTTTCAACTGGTGGAGGCGTGTCGTCGCCAACAGCAACAGAAAAACATGTTGCCATAAGTGCGACACCTAGATTTGTCCATCGCATGTCAATTTTCCGGTTAAAGTGGTCAAAAGAAAAATCTTACATATCGTCGCCGGTTGACGCTTAGCAATAACCAGGCCGAGTTTGCTGCGGCCCTGTCCGCCGATACGGTTAGTTCGTTGAAAAGTGATTTACCCTAAGCCAATCTTCCAAGCGAGCTGGCCAGGTGGAAAGAACCGGGTTGTTCCCGCCCAGGCCGACTCCGTGACCGCCTTTTTGGTAGATATGTAGTTCGCAGCCCACGCCGTGTTTTCGAAGTGCCGAATAGAATTCGATCGCGTTTTCGACAGGTACAGCCTGATCTTCTGTTGTGTGGAAAATAAACGTCGGTGGAGTCTTGCTGGTGACGTGTTTCTCGTTGGACAGCAACTCAACCAGTTCAGGACTGTGATAACGATCGTTGCCGAACAGATTTCGTCGAGACCCTTTGTGTGTGAACTGCTCATCCATGGTGATGACCGGATAGCACAGCACAGCGAAGTCAGGGCGACTGCTGATTTTATCAATCGGATCTGTTGCGTCTGGATTCCCCGAATCAAAGTGTGTGGCGGCGGTCGACGCAAGATGCCCGCCCGCAGAAAATCCCATCACGCCGATGTGTGCCGGGGCAACGCCGATTGCTGCGGCATGGTGTCGAGCAGTGCGGATGGCTCGCAACACATCGCCTTGTTGGATTGGGTGATGGTAGCCTTTTGACCCAAGTCGATACCGCAAAATCCAAGCGCTGATGCCGCGTTTGTTTAGCCAATCGGCAACTTGAAGGCCTTCGTGGTCCATTGCCAATCCGCCGTAGCCTCCTCCGGGACAAACGACGACTCCACATCCGTTAGCGATTTCTTTTGCGGCGGGAAACGCCAGCAGGGCGGGAACATCTTGGTCAGCGGTGCCCATTGTTCCCGGAGCACCCCCGGGCCAAAGCGGTTTCCAGTCTGTGGCTGAAACCACATTCAAAGACATTATGACAAGGCAGAGGAAAAAAATACGCGGCACAGCCAGATCTCCCGAAAACGCAATCGCGGATCAACAATCAATTTTATGATTGATGATCCGCGATTCGAATTGGAAAGGCCAGCAGCGGCTGAAAGTTGTGCTCAACTGTCGTTAGCTATCGTGTTTGACGACTAAAAGCGTCTAACCATGATTCATGGTTGCGAACATCGCAGTTTTCGAGCGATCGCTTTTTTCCACGAACCGAAACCAGCCGCTTGATTTGCACGTTGCTCTATTCAGAGCGAGCTGTAATTTCCAGCAGGTGATATCCGAATTGTGTTTTGACTGGACCGTGAACAGTGTTCAGCGATTCGTTGAAGACTACAGTGTCGAATTCTGGAACCATCTGGCCGGGACCAAATGTGCCGAGATCTCCACCGCGAGTACCCGACGGGCACTGGCTGTGTTCTTTGGCGGCATCGGCGAAGTCAACTCCGCCTTCGATTTCGCTTTTCAGTTCCAGACATTTTGCTTCATCACCGACAAGGATGTGTCGAGCAGCGGCCGTGGCCATAATACGGTCTTTCTAAATGAACGATGTTTGTAGGATGTTAGTGAATTATTCCGCAAAGCCTGGAGGTTAACAGTCTGTCGCGGATTCATCGAGCAGACACGCTTTTGAAACTCGATTTGCCACAAATTTCGCGTTTTGATCCGCACCACGCCATTGGTTTGATTCTGAAAAGCGAATGGCAGATTCGTGAGCCTTTTGCCGTTTCACTTCGTCGCGGCACACCCTATCTTTCATTCCCGTAACGGCACGCCGCAACAGCCATCATTCAAAACGAACCGAAAACATGCCTCCCAAACGCATAGCGACGCTATTTAAAGATGCCCAGCCAGAAGAAACCATCACGGTGAAGGGTTGGGTTCGAACTCGGCGAGATTCCAAAAACGGCTTTTCGTTTGTTGAACTAAACGACGGCAGCTGCATGAAGAACCTGCAGATTGTCGTCGACGCAGCAGTGCCGGGCTACGCCGAAATCATTAAAGATGTCACAACCGGCGCGAGCATCGCTGTTGTCGGCGTTGTGAAAGAATCGCCGGGTAAAGGACAGAATATTGAAGTCCATGCGACTTCGCTGGAGCTTCTGGGAGCCGCTGATCCAGCCAGCTTTCCACTTCAAAAGAAGGGGCATAGTTTTGAATTTCTGCGTGAGATCGCTCATCTACGGCCGCGAACAAATACCTTTGGTGCTGTTGCCCGAGTTCGCAACTGTATCAGCCGATCGATTCATAACTTCTTTCAGTCGCGGGGCTTTCTGTATATTAATACTCCAATTATCACCACCAGCGACTGCGAAGGCGCAGGGGAAATGTTTCAGGTGACCACGCTGAATCTGCAGCGAATCGCTCAGGTGCAGACAGAAATCGACTGGAAGCAGGACTTCTTCGGCAAGGCAGCGTCTTTGACTGTCAGCGGTCAGTTGGAAGCAGAAATTTTCGCGACTTCAGTCGGCGATTGTTATACGTTTGGGCCAACGTTCCGAGCTGAAAACAGCAACACAACTCGGCATCTTGCAGAGTTCTGGATGGTTGAACCCGAAATGCCGTTCTATGAACTTGAAGACAACATGGATCTAGCTGAGTCCTTTATCAAGACACTGATCAACGACTGCCTTGATCAGTGTCCGGAGGATATGGAATTCTTCAACCAGCGGATCGACAAGACCGTTCTGGAGACGCTGGAAAATATTCGTAGCAACGACTTTGTAAGACTGCCTTACACCGAAGCAATCGAGCTGTTACAGAACTGCGGCAAGATGTTTGACTATCCGGTTGAATGGGGCACGGATCTTCAAAGCGAACACGAACGCTATCTGACGGAAGAACACTTTAAGCAGCCCGTGATTCTGTACGACTATCCGCGCAGTATCAAGCCGTTCTATATGCGATGCAATGACGACGGTAAGACCGTGCGGGCAATGGACGTGCTGGTTCCAAGAGTTGGTGAAATCATCGGCGGCAGTCAACGCGAAGAGCGATTAGACATCTTGCTGGCTCGCATTGAAGAATGCGGCATGAACCCCGATGATTATTGGTGGTACACAGATCTCAGAAAATACGGTTCCGTCCCCCACAGTGGCTTTGGGCTTGGGCTGGAGCGAGCCGTCCAGCTTATTACGGGAATGACAAACATTCGCGACGTAATCCCGTTTCCACGCACTCCAGGGCACGCTGAATTCTAACGGAAGCCGCTGATTCTGCCCGCAAAAACTACTTTTAACGTCGGAATCGAAAATCGATGAATAATGTGACTGGAAATATTCGGGATTGCCGGTAGACTGCCGCTCCCTCGCACAGGGAAAGAGCCTGTGCGATTCAACACCCAAGAAGTTTAGCGGCAATTTAGCGTCTTGTTTGACGCAATAAATACACTGTCGCGGGGTGGAGCAGCCTGGTAGCTCGCGAGGCTCATAACCTCGAGGTCGTCGGTTCAAATCCGGCCCCCGCCACTACAGCCCCGTTGTCGAAATGTTTTCGACAACGGGGTTTTCTCATGCGCCCACGGAGAGACAGCGGCGAATCACACGCAGTATCGCCAGCGTCCGCAACAAGTTGCGACGTGCCCCGCCTCTCGTCCGCCGGCTGCGATCTCAAACTGAGACCGCCGTGCGACACGCCGTTTCTTCGTCCGGTCCCGTTTCTGGCCCGAAGTCTCGGCTCGAAAGTCGAGACAATCCGCCCGCGCAGGGTCAAAAAACTGAACCGACCGCAAAGCTCTTTGACAATCAGGTGTTAGCGAGCGAATCGAGTCACGATTTCGGCCGAACGTGGTTGAGACGATTGGACCACAGGCGAGTAAATCGGTGTCTGTTTGAACTGAGCGCGCACCTTCACCGCAGAATGCCGACGATTCGGTTCAGCTCCGAATCAAATCAAGCGGCGCGTCGGTGGTAGTACTTCAGCCTGGCACCGAGTCGTTCTCGGCACTCGATCTTAGCAGCGACGGCACCGACTCCTTTCTCTGGATCGATGAGATGGTTGCTCAGACCCTGATGGTTTCTCTCGCCATGATAATGCTGAACGAAGTTGGTAACAGCTCGCTTAAGTGACCGCTGACCGAAGAAGATCATGCGGTCGAGGCACTCGGACTTGAGGCTGCGAAACCATCTCTCCATGTAGGCGTTCAGGTTGGGACTCTTGGGTGGCAACAGCACGACTTCGGTGTCCGTGTTCTGCTCCAGGAATTCGCGCATGGCGATGAAGCTCGTATCGCGCTCCACAATGAGATGCTTGGCGTCTTTCAGGAATCCGTCTTCGCAATCGGTGAGATAGCGGCAGGCCTGTTTCATCCACGTGGCATTCGGGCTCGGCGTGATCCCGGCAATGTGGACGTGACGGGTTTTCAGATGCATCACGGCGAGCACGTAGAACGTGACCAGTCCGTTCCGCGTCCAGACTTCGACAGTCGTGAAGTCCGTGGCAAAGATGGAATCCCAGTGTGCCTTCAGGAACGTCGACCACGCCGGTGTTGGCTGCCGATCGGGTGCTGGTTCGATGCCGTGAGCCTTCAGCACGTTGGCGACGGTGGAATCTGAGATGTGGTAGCCAAGGTTCTTCATCGCTCCCTGAATGCGATCATAGCCCCACGTCGGATTCTCCCTAGCGAAGCGAACAATCGCATCCACGACTTCCTGTCGTATGCGTAGTCGACCGTTTTTTTTTGTCGCTGGAGTCGAACTTCTTCGCGACAAGTTCCCGGTGCCAGCGGAGAATCGTGTCTGGCGTAAAGATGGTCGTCAATTCCAGCAGAGCCTTACGGCCAATGGCGTGAGCCTTGACGGCCAGGAGTCGACGCTGATCGTCGTCGAGCAACAGACGCTTCTTTCCCAGCTTCTTGAGCAGAGCTTCGATCTGTGCGTTCTGGAACTGGATGATCTGCTGCTGTTGCTGATTGGCGAGGCCGCAGAGTGCAGCGAGCAGAATGTGCCATGGCTGGAGCAGGAAGGACATGGTTGACGTCGAAAATCGCCAGTTTCCGGGGCAGACAGGTGAAATCAAGCGGCTGAGATGCGAGACTCTGGCGGGCCGTAAGTCCCGCGTTTTTGCGGCGTTTTGAGTTCGGCACAGTTTTTTGACCCTACGCGTCCTTGACAAACATTCGCAACCGCGATGAAGTGATTTTTGCCCATGATTCCGTCACTCACGTTTCAACTATCGATGGGATATCTTCCTTATTTACCCCAAGGCTCTTCTGTGGAGCCAGTTTTTCTTAGGTAACGGGACGATACTTCGCGTACCGTACCGTACCGTGGCGGAGCGGCAACCCTCAACCTTCCGGTTGACCGGGTTATTCGCTACAACCACACGCGCGGGAATCTACTTATGTCGCTCAGACGCTTCTTACGGTCACTGATGTCGAACATCGTGACAGGGCGGCAATCGCGGACCCGTAAGTCACTCCAGAAAACTCAGTGGAAGGCCCCCGCTGCGGAATCTCTGGAATCGCGAGCGATGCTCTCGGCGTCCTTCGATCTGGACGCGAGTGCCGGCAAGCTGAAGGTGGAGCTGGACAAAAATGCTGCCGAGATTTTCCTGCGCACGCTGCCTGAAAACGGATCTCACGTGCTGCAGTTCAGTTGGGACGGTACCACCTGGAGCAGCGACTTTAATCACGACGGCAATCTGGACGACCTGACACTCGACCAGGATTTCACCATCACGGTCGGCACCGGATTGAACGCATCAGCCGATGTTCTGGACCCGGACGACGGAGCCGTCCACCTGGTGGGTCTCCAGACAGCGGGTAAGGCCCTGACGGTGACTTCCGTCGTCGACCTCTATGTCGAGGGCGACATTGCAACCGAAACCGGCCACATCACACTCGTTGTCTCAGATACGATCAATCTCGCCGGTGGAACTCTGGCACATACACAATCCAGAATCCGGATCGGAGAGCCGAACACAGGATTTCTGCCTGATGCCGACAGCAACAGCGACGGACGCGTCACCATTACCGGAGGCAACGTCACGATCAAGGCCACACAGACCGAGAAGAAATCGCAACGTCAGGTCTTTGGTCAGGACAGCATTACTGCCACGATTGACATTACAGACAGCGATCTCTCGGGCGACCAGGTCAGTGTCATTGCCAGCAGTCAGGATCTGGTCTACGGCGATGACTCAGCGACATACAGCAATTATATCCAGCCATTCGTCGGCGCAGTCGTTGACGGACTTCTTGGTGGTGGTTCTCCTGCCGGTCTGTTTTTCCGGGAAGCGGAATCTGCAGTCACGATTACCGACAGCACTCTTACTGCCACGGATGATCTGCAGGTCAACAGCCTGAATCACACCGATGCCACTGCAACAGCAATCGCAGCCAGGCCGGCATACCTGGATAAGGAAGAGCAGACACATGCGGGATACAAGTTCCTGAACACATTGAGTGTTGGCGTCACATCCGCCACGGGAACAGCCACGATCGACATTGCGGGAGCCAGTTCACTGACCTCCACTCTGGGTGATGTCGCTGTGAAAGCCGAAGCCACAGTCAAATCCAGTGTGACAGCACGCACAACTCAGAACATCAATGCAGACTCACCCGCACATCAGTTTGGCGGTTCCTTCTCGGTTACGTTATCTGACACCACAGTCACCGCCACACTGGGAGAACAGGCATCCATTGCAGCGCCCTCCGGAAGCGTGAATTTTGAGGCACTGGGGACGGTTACCAATACGGGCAGTGCAACGTCTTCGTCATATAAGGACGGGACAGCGGGGCTGACGGTCGCGGTGGGTTCGGATACGACGACGGTCACGACAACAGTGGATGGCGATATTCAGTCGGGTGGTACAGTCACAAAGACACAATCCTTGGCGACCGCAGACATCGGCCCTGACCCTGACAATGTCGCCAGGATCAATACCCTGACGATTCCGGACCACGGGTTTGTGGATGGTCAAACGGTGGATTTCCGGGTCAACAGTTCGTCGGGCGATACGCCTTCCATTGGGGATCTAGTGGATGGGGAATCGCTTCGTGTCCGCGTCCTGAACGAAAACAGCATCCAACTGTACCTGACAGAAGAAATTGATCTCCGCGTCCCGAACGGCGATCCCGCATCGCAGCACACACTGTCCACGTACGACACACTGCCCGCCTTTGATCCGCAGCAGGTCGTCAGTGGCAGTTCCATCACCATTCCTGGCAATCCCTTCGAAGTCGGACAGGCCGTTCTGTACCGGATTGCCCCGCCAGACGATACGCATCCCAGTGAACCGATTAACGGGCTGTTTGACGGCACGACCTACTACGTCATCCCGGATGCTGGCGACCCGGATCGTTTTCAGCTGGCGCTGTCTGCTGCTGACGCGCTGGATGAACAGGCGGTCCAGTTGACCGGCCCCGGCGCAGGGGATCGACATTATCTGACGTATGTTTCGGACTCACACGGCTTTCAGCCGGTAACGGACGTGAATCCCGGGACGAATACGATTTCCATTGCTGCGACCAGCGGAATTGAAACCGGGGATCCGGTGCTGTACCAGGCCGACCCTAATGTGCAGAACACGCAGGTCATAGAACGGCATTACGGCTTCACGAACGAGGGGCTGACCAGTTCTTTTGACGCCACGGGAACGGTTGATTACGGCCAGCCGGTCCTCGAACCGGCCACTTACGCTCTGACGATTCCCAATCACGGCTGGCAGACCGGGGACAGCGTGGTCTACAGCGTGTCTGATGAAAACGGCGAGACATCACCGACCATTCTTGTGGGCGAAGACAGTGAACTGACGGATGGAGTCACCTATCGGATTATCCGTGTGGATGACCATACCATTCAGCTGGCCCTGCCTGAATCGTCGAACACGGCTCTGGAACTGGTCGATGGCAGCGAGTCGGGAATTCAGCAACTGAGTCGTGCTGGACAGTCCCGCTTCATCGACCCAGCCGGCACAGTGCAATGGCAGGCAGTGGACACGATCCAGAACACCGTGTTGTTTGACACGACGCACGGACTGGTTACGGGGCAACGGGTGACCTACTCGCCGGGGCAAAGTGCATCCGGTCAACCCAATTCCCCCATTGGAGGCCTGGTTGCTGATGAGGACTACTACGTCATCACGATCAGTGACTACGAGATTCAGTTGTCACAGAATCGTATCGTCAATCCACAGCGTGACGTCTTCGATGGACTCGTCAGTGTGGGCGATGGAGCGGTCGATCTGGGTAGCGGTGCCACGGGTAGCGCCGATTCATTGCATCAGTTCTTCGGTCACACGGTCGACCCGTTGAACGACTGGATTATTTCGCCGAATCACGAATTGGAAACCGGCCAGGCGGTGACCTACAACGCGGGTGACGGCACGGCCATCGGTGGGTTGACCGACGGAGGAACCTACTACGCGGTTCGTCTCGACGCAAACACCCTTCGGCTGGCCGACTCGATTGAGGACGCGAGCACAGTCGCAACGGCCACTGGTGGCGTGGTCGATCAGTCTCAATTGCTGCACAACGAGGGTTATATTTCCAATAGCGGATCTCAAGAAGGAGGTGGTTTTCAGTCATTTCAACCAGGTAAGGACAATATTACCGGAGCGAGTGTGCTACTTCACCCTGGCAACTCGAACGATATTCCGGAGGACATCACGATCAGTCTCTATGATCAGCTACCAGGTCAAGGTGGCAATATCCTTGCGGAGGGAGTCGCCCTCAACGTCCCAACTGGAGAATGGGCTTTCGTTGATTTTGGCGGACCGGTAGACGTTACTCCAGGTACAACGTACTACCTTGAAATCAAATCGTCGGACCCAGGGGTTTCCTTCGGCGTAGGTACAAGTTTCTACGGTACAGTGGAAGACTCTTACTCGCAAGGTGCGATGTTCGCCGTCGTGGGTGGCCAAGCGCCGACAAGCTATGGCCATGACTTCGCTTTCCAGACATTCACATCGGACTCCGAAAACGCCAGCTACCTCTCGCTGGACTCTGCTGGTACTGGCACGCTTCAGACCCTGACCACCGATTCTTTCGTGTTTCCCGTGGAAGCGAGCCGAACCGAACCAGTCGTGGATATGACTGACAACACGATTGAACTGGTAGGACACGGCCTCACCGACGGCCAGAAAGTCCACTACCAGACCAGTGGTGGCAATGCGATTGGCGGCCTTAAAAAAGGCCAGCTGTATGGCGTTCTGGTGCAGGACGATGACCACATTCAGCTGTCGAAACTGCCGGATGTTGACTACACCGATACCGTGACTCCGGTGGGGATTGCTTTGCCACTAAGTCCCGGGGCTACACTGGGCACCGGTCTGCACGTGTTCCGCATTGTTCCGAAAGTGGAACTGTTCAACCGGGCCGACACGACAATCGCATTTGATCCCACAATAGTTTCCCCTGTCGATCTGGCTGCAAACCGGATTCGTGTTCCGGGGCACGGGCTGTCCCGGGGTGACAGTG
>Ga0075108_10000768_pt1 | contig 17873 bp, 25 predicted proteins | sample AntAceMetag02UK1_FD_69797 | JGI IMG/M metagenome (GOLD analysis project Ga0075108, IMG submission 69797) | Saline lake microbial communities from Ace Lake, Antarctica - Antarctic Ace Lake Metagenome 02UK1 | ecosystem: Environmental > Aquatic > Non-marine Saline and Alkaline > Saline | place...
AATCGTTTCCGTTGCCAGAAATATCTGTTCCCAAGTTTCCGGTTGTTTCGTAATCAAAGTAGAAACCGTTTGTTCCGTAGTTTGCTACGGTTTTGGAAACATCAATCGGAACCCATTTTCCATTTGCGTTGAACGTACCAAAGTCAGTCGGTGACAATGCCTGCCCGTCTACTAGGACGGTCTCTGCCATATAACCGTTTAGGTAAATTGAAGAAACTGAAATTGCACCAACATTGTGTACCTCGGTGTCGTTTATATAAGTTTCATCATTTGTAGTCATAGCGACAGTTGCATTCATACCAATCGAAACACCGTTAACCCAAGCATCTACGGTATCGGTTGTGCTATCGAACTGAACAACGATATGGTACCACGCCGACGAATCCCTAAATAGGTAATCGCTTTCGTATTGAATTACATTTGATCCACCGACATGATGGATAAACTGTAGATTGTGTAAGCCTCCGAACTGAATACTTGATCGGTTGTCTGTATCAATTGCAGCTGAATATAGTGCCCAAGAAGCTATCTCGCTACGCTTAACCCAAGTAGAAAAAGTCCAAGTTTTTGTGTCCCCGGTACTAGCAGGAGTAAAGGTTAGATATTCGTCATCTCCATTTAAGACAACAGAATTCGGAACCATAAATGAAGTAGCAAACGCCTGGAACCATACATCATATCTAGAACCGTTTGAAACAACCGTGATCAAGTTGGTTACGTCAGCAGTGCTATCATAAACAGTCCCGCCAACGATGTTATAAGTCGAATCCAATGATAAAGTGTATCCACCAGTAGAATCGTTTGTTGCTAGGATATACCACATTCCACGACCAGGATTTGTTGCTGGCAAGTTTAGAGTCTTGTTGCCGTTGATCGTCCATGTGAAGTGATTTGAAATAGTCAAGTCAGGAATAATAGTTGCTCCAGAACCAAATGCAGTAGCGTTACCGCTGATACCTACTGAGCTAAAGTCTCCGTTGATTTGACTAGTGTTGATTTTTGTTAATGCCATATCTTTATTTACCTTGCTCTAGTGTTTTTGAATGGATCTTCTGCGAACGCTACGTAAATGTGGGTTGCTCCGGTTTCATTATCGGCGTTCCCGTTAACCTGCCTAACCTTAAAGCCATTAGATACCATATCTATAATTTGAGGGCCGCCTTCGACTGCTGATGTATTTGGGAATAATTGTTGACCAGTGATTGGATTATCCGGTCCTCTTTTGTTATCGAATATAATCCAACCAAAAGCACCAGTTGAAGAATCTTTCATTAGCACAAAAGCCGGTTTGAATCCAGTATATACAAAAGGTCCATCTGCTGAACCGTTTCCAACATAGCTACCCATCTTACTGAATCCCGGGATGCTAGTCCATAGATAAGCGATGAACTCGTCTGCCGCCGCATTAGTATCGTTCGAGTTTCCTAAGGTTACCGTTGTTGATGTAGGTGCGGTATCGTTCCAGTAAGCTGTTCCGCCGGTATTTGTGAAAACATCTGTCGTGTTCAACAATCCGAAATACTGTTCTGGGGTTGTACCGCCATTAGCCTTATGGTGATAAACCCCCCAATCGGTTGTTCCTGTGTCTCTGTTTTTCACAATCATAAATTCCGGGACAGCACCTAGGTCATGAGTAAACGTCAATCCAGAAGTTCCTGTTCCAGTATAGGTTTGAATATCAAATCCAGCAGCTGGATCTTTTCTCCAAGCCCAAGCTACATAATCAATTCCATCATCATTGACGTCTGAACCAACACCAGTACCTAATGTGAATCCTAATGAATCAAAAGATTTTAAACTGTTTGCTTCGATAGCCTCAGCATTTTGCAGATCTGAACTTAGCTTATTAGCTGCTCCTCTGGTGCTATCAAATAAACGGTGGCTAGTAGCAGCGGTGTCACGGTCTTTAATCCAAACCAAATCAGGTTTGAAATCTTGTACCCAAATTCTAGTATTGTCTACTGCGTTACCAGTATAAAGAACAGTGTCAAAATAATTGCTTGGCTTAGTGACTGCTGGAGTATTCAAAGAGTTAGCATATAATCCCGTTGCTCCTGCAGGAGGAGAATAATTCCAAGTTTTTTGCCCAAAATTAGCAATGGTTCCGGTTCCAGTTCTTCCGCTTGCGGTAAAATAATGAAAACCAGAAAGACCCGAAACCATAACCCCCATAGAAACGCCATTTTTATAAACAGTTATCGTTCCGGCGTTGACGTGAACTCCAAACCAATCGCCAACTGATGCAGTTGATCCATAGGCAGAAATTACTCCGTCTAAACTTCTCTCAGCAGTTCCTCTATAAGTCCAAGAATCTATAGTTGCATTCAAATATGATCCCGGTAAAAAGTCTTCGTTGCAGATTCCAACATGGTCATTTGTAAAATTGAATTGGAATTCTGCATAACGGTTCTCACTAACATCAAACCCAAAAGAAGAAACTGCTCCGTATAGATCAGGGGCAGTTATTATCAAATTTCCGTCTAAATATGTAATGAATCCTGCCGTATCTGCAATCGGATTGAATGTTGGATAATTATCAGTAGGAGTATCTAGCATTCTATCATTAGTTGCGATACCAGAAGCAGTAAAATCATTTCCGTTTCCAGAACGATCTGTTCCTAAAGTATTTGCTGTGCTATTATCAAAGAAGTCTAGTCTAAAACCGTTTGTTCCGTATGAAGCAACTGGCCATTTAGGAATCCAAACGTCTTGATCGTTGAACAAACCAAAGTTATCTGGGCCTAATTGTTGTCCGTCGACGAGATTGAATTCTGACATATACCCGTCATAATGTGCGACGGCTCCTGCTCCGATATCTCTTGCGCCAATAATTTGATTAACCGAAATTAGATTCACTTGAGTATCTGTATTCAACGGTAATCCAGCTGATGTGGTATAATCTGTAATTCTTTCGCCGTTTAGAAAAACTTTGATTCTTTCGGATTCAACGGCTTGAGTGGTATCAATAGCTAGAACTAAATGGTACCAAGCTGAAGGATCTCTTATAACCTGAGTACTCGCCCAATCATAAGATGATGCCGCAACCTTAAAATTCAAATAGATACCAGAAGTTCCTGAAGGAAAGAAACAGTAGAACCAGTTATTGGAATCAGTTGCTGCTCCAAAAATACCTTGCTCGGCGCCATCTAAAGTAGGTTTTAACCAAGTGGAAATAGTCCATGTTCTTCTATCTCCCGTTACTCCTGGGGTTCGAGTAAAATAAGCAGAGTCATTGTCATTAAATCTAGCAGAATATTCAATATCAAAAACTAAAGCTGATGTGCTTGTTTGTTGATAAGAATAGACATCAAGATCAGTTCCGGAACCATCAGAAACGATAACCAACAAGGTTTCGGATTGTCTAGAAGTTTCGATTGTTCCGTCGATTAGATTATAACCAGCTGCAAAGGACAAAGTATGTTCACCGTTTGGATCCTGTGTCAAGTAAAGATGCCAAACGCCCGCGCCTGGGATTGTTCCGGGAAATCCTAAAGTAGCGTTTTGCGTAATAGTCCAAGTGAACGAATTGTTCACTGTTAAGTCTGGTGTCACGGTAGCAGCATCAGCCAGAACAGTTGGGATCGAATAGTGTCCCACGCTCAATGGCATCTGAATTTTATTAGAATCAATCTTTGTTAGCGGCATCTTGTCCTCGCAATTTATTTGTTACTCTTATTTATTGCGAATAAATCTTTTATCTACCATGACTTTGTTTTGGTTTGTTCGAGAAATGCTTTCCGCCTACTTTTAATGGATTCTCTGCGAAGGCTGCGTAGATATACGTCGCCGTCCCAATAAGCGCCGCGCGGAATTTAAAGCCGTTAGATACAATATCTAAATATGCCGCCGGTTGTTCGGTGTTTACGTTGTCCGCATTAAGATGTTGTGAAACAGGATTGTAAGTATCTCTTGCAGTATCCCAAAGTTCCCAACTTCCCGCCCCCGGCAAAGCCTGTTTATATAGAATATATCTAGGCCGAAACCCGCAGTACACAAAACTGCCATCTGCCGAGCCATTTCCTTTAACAGAACCAAACTTGCTAAACCCTTCTACTTCGGACCAAGCGTAAAATACATGGCTGTCAGATAGGTCGTTTACATTACTGTCGTTGCCTAAAGAGAATACCGTCGATGTAGGCGCAGTGTTGTTGAATGTTGATGTGCCTACATTCGCTTGCGCTGCGTTCGTATTAAGGTAAAGGGCGTAAGTGGTTTCGTTAGTTAAGTCCTTGTGCCAGACATACCAAGTCGTCGCATCAATGCGGTTCTTGAAAATAATCATTGCGGGTTTGGCTGGCAAACCATGACCAACCGTACCAGTGGTAGGTCTAATCCCCGTGTATGTCCCGACGCTAAACCCTGCCGTAGTGTTGGCACTTACAGAACTTGTGATCGTGCCGTCAGTATTTTCTACGATTTGATCACCTGCTTTCCACACCCAAGCAACACTATTGCCCGCTGGTGCTGAGTAAGTTGTCTCAGCCGCCGTGGTGCTTGATTGCAAGACATTAGACGTGCCGCGCACCGTATCAATAAGCTGGTGGTTGTTTGTGTTGTCACGGTCTTTAATCCACGCAAACTGACACGTGTAGAGTGCTTCGGACGCTGCCTTGATGTTCGCACCGGTGTCTAGCACAACATCCATTTGCAATTCCGGATCTGCAATAGATGGCTCTGAAAAATTCTGAGTGGCAAGGGTTGTGAAGCCGGATGGCACAGAAAATTGGAAATCATGTTGACCAAAGTTAAATTCAAACTCACCCGCGTTTGTGAAAGAGTTACCTACCGGGGTCCATAGCCCATCAAGGTCTAGTCCTGTCGCCATTGCGTTTGTAGTAGTCCCAGCTTCAACTTCGGCTTCAGTTGCACTGTTGAAATAGCCTGTTGTATTACGCGCCCAAACAGCCCCGTTACTTAGGTCTAATGCAAAACCAACCCAAGCGTCACGCGCAATAGCAGCACCCACATACGCAGATTTCGTCCCGCTCTCGTTGATTTTGTTGCCATCACCGAGGTATATCCAATGACCGTCTCGAAGTCGTGTTTCTAAGCCTGTATTGTGGGCGACACTGTTCATTTTACCAACGCCTAGTGCAAGCCCGGGTGCACTAGCACTGACTGAACCAATACACCGAGCTTCAAAATAAATCTTCATCCCACTTACTGCGGCAAGTGTTGCAATAGCGGAACCCCCACCAGGGCCACATTCAAGCCCACCGTTCTTGACCGTCATACGAGCAGGTTGTGCGTAACTTGGTTGACTGTCTGTTGCCGGATACCAAATAGAACTTAGAATTGGGAAGTTTCCGATATCGTTTTGTAAATCATCTGAAGGAGAATCGTTTAGTTGGTCTGCTGCGACTAAACCAGTAACCGTGAAAGTATTTGATTTTCCGGAAACATCTGTTCCCAAGTTAGCTGAGTCAGCAAAGTCTAATAGGAAACCGTTTGTTCCGTATGTTCCAGTATATTCAATTGGAACCCAACGACCCTTACCGTCGAACTTACCGAATCTAGTAGGAGGCAATGCTTGTCCGTCGATGAAAGTCGCACCAGTAATATAACCGTTAAAAAATCTTCTAGTTCCGGTGTTATATGAGCCAACCTCGAAAGTTTCTGATCCAGTTAATAATTGCAGTTCTGTATTCAGCGCTGGATAAGTTTGGGTATCGAAGTTTGTTACCTGTTCTCCGTCTACAAAAACTTTGCATCTATTTGAAGAAATGACTTGAGTAGTGTCGAGCACAACCATTATATGATACCATGTGCTTGGGTCACGAAACTCTGCTACTGAATCTAATTTTAAAACTTCTACACTAGAATTTAAACCTTGAACTAAAATATCATCCGTGTTAATGTCTAGTAAGACTGCGTTGACTGCGCCGGCATTGCCTGTACCGAATACTCCGGTATTTGTTCCGACTCCAGCTCTCTTAACCCAAGCACTGAATGTCCAAGTTCTTCTATTGCCAGCGACGCTTACTGTTCTAGAAAGATAACTAGCACCATCAAACAAAGCAGACTGAGGAATCACATAAGAACTTTCCCATTCAAAACTTAGGCTATTATCTGTATCAACACCATCTGGAGAATCCAATGAATCTGAAAAACCATCGGTCATGCTATATCTAGAAACACCAGAGTTTGAAGCAATATCGAAACTGTTCTGGTTAATGTTGATACGGTCTTGTGGATCGGTTAGTTCACTAACAGGAACCTCAGTAGCAACGCCACCGTCGATTTTCAAAAGAGTATCAGCAGTTCCGGAAGCTAACTTAGCAAGTGAAACATCACCCTTGAATTTATCTTCAGTAATAGAACCAGCCGGAATATCGTCTGTATCAGTCGCCTTTCCTCGGAATCGAACAAAAACACTAGCGCCTTCAGCTGGGCCCTCCGAAAATCGCAAGGTGGTTCCGATAGTTTCATAAACATCAGTTGACTGGAATACGTTTCCGACCCAAACATCAATAGAACCGTCAGCAACAGGCGCTTCCGGTAGAACAAAGTCAACAGTCGATCCGTCTCCAGTGTCCGAAAAGGTCAACTGACCAAATTCGATGATGTTTCTTTTAGATTCTCCGATATATGGCATATATTATCTCCACTGGAAGGCAGCAGACCAGAAGTCTTGTGCCTTTGAATTAAATGTTTGGATACGATATTTCATATCTGTTCCTGCTGGCTGAGCGCTTATGTCTACCAAAGCCGTTAAAATTGTTTGTGTTGAATTGTAGCTTCCGTCTACTGCCAATGTCGCTGCGGTCCAAGTCACACCTGCGTCACGTGAAACAGATACAATCACATCAGTATTTAACACCGCTGTGGTTGATATATCTTCGTAGTTCAAAGCAAAGTAAACTTCATCTGGTTGAGTATTTGCTACGAATGTATTAGACAAAAGAGTAAAGTCCAGGACACCATCAGTATAAAAATTTCCATTGCCATCTAATACGTTGGTCGAAGATCCTAGATCAACACCGGAATCATCTCCATAATCATCAGAGATACCATCTATCATTTGATACAAAGTGTCTCCGCTGTTCTCAGAAATACGAAAAGCATTAACCATAATTCTTGTTTGGTCTGCTCTATCGTTGATAGACCCGGGATCAATTGAAGTAGGATTTCCCCCTACGTATTGAACAATGTTGCCAGCAGTTCCAGTAGCAAGAGCAGTTACGGGAAATTCTCCGTCGCCTATTTCGATTGTTCCTACCTGACCAATACCAGGAACCGATGTTCCTAATCTACCAGCTCTGGATTTGATTATAATCGAAAGACCGGTATCGACTGTTTCGCTAAAAGTCAAGGTTGTTCCTGAAGTTGAATATGCAGCAGGGGATTGGAATGCTCCACTTATCCAAACATCAAAAGAGTTTTCAGAACCAATTCTTGGCAAAGTATAAGGCCCAGTAATTCCTGATCCGGTATATCTAACTTCGCTATGATCTAAGGCTCGAGACCCTAGCTGTTTTCCCATTACACTCATTTAATATCTCCATTGCAGGCTAACTGCGTGAATTCTAACATCATTATCAAAAGGCATGTTTATTCGATAACGCATACCGGAACCAGAAGGCTGATTTGAAATGTCTAGGTTACCAACAGCAACACCGACGCCCGAATTTACTTCTGCTGTTTTTGTTGCTAAAATAATTCTATTCCATGTTACGCCTGAATCTCTCGAAACTTCGATATTAAATTCAGAGTTTAAATTTCCTGAGGTTGGGAATTCATATCCAACTACAGTCATTACTTCTACTGGATCAATTAAGTTTGCTGCGTATTCGTTTGATAACAGAATTGAATTATCAGCTGAAACTGTTTTTTCTACATAAGAAGATGCAACGCTGATATTAGTTGAACCAGTTAAGTCTATTCCGGTTTCGTCTGAAAATTCATCTGAAATACCGTCAACCATATTTTGGATAGACAAGCCACTGTTTCTTTGGATACGGAAGGTGTTCAGCATGTTATTGTATTTGTTCTGTAAACCAATTCCGGGATTAGATAAGGAAACACTGTTGCCATCTGCGTCCCATCCAACAAAACCATCTGATCCAGTTAATTTAGGATTGGTAATTGCATTGTCAGCTAATCTAACATCGCCGACTGATTTTGCAGCAACCACACCCTCGTTTACCTTTCGAACTCTGAACTTGACTAAAATTTCTCTGCCAAGTTGTGGAACAGAAAGGAAAGTTAATTCCTTGCCGGAAACCGTATATTGAGTTGAGTCTTGATGAACGCCGCCAACCCAGACATCAATCAGTTCACCAGGGTCTCCTGCGTTGTATTTGTTCGTGCCTGCATAGTCCGGGAGGGTATAAGGACCGACTCCGCTTGCTGTAAATTTTGCTTCAGGAAAGTCCCCTAACGCATTGCTTACAAGTTTATTTCTTCCTAAGAAGTCGACTGATTCTTTCGCTGTTCCGATGTAAGGCATACTGACCCCTTAATTTGCATGATCTTCTATCAGTATTTATTAGAAGAAGTGACTAAATAAGACTAGAAGATTACTTAATTTTTGGAGAGAAGAATGGCACTCGAAAGAATCCACAATTCAATGGTTGATGTTCAGGTAGATAACTTCAATACAAATCAAACTGATTTGGGAGAAAAGACCTTTACCGCTGTCAACTCAGACGTTTATACCACCCCAGCATCAACAAGAACTTTGGTTTATAGCATTCTTTGTACGAATACTGACTCCGTTGCAAGAACAGTCACTTGCACTCTTTCAGATAACTCTGCCGGACCAGCTGAATATTCACTTGGTTATCAAATTCCTTTGGCAGCAGGCACTTCAATTGAATCGCTAAGAAAACCAAAAGTTCTAGAAACAAGTGATAAAATTCGAGGCCTAGCATCTTTAACAAACGTGGTTGATGTTACGGTTGTTGGTATCCCTCTCGCAAATGATACTCAACATTTTAATGCTGGTGTAAATCTAACGACAACAGCTTTGACAAGTTTGTTCACTGGGACAAGCAACGGTCAACAGATTGAATCCTTGTTGCTTTCGAACATTACTGCATTGTCGACTACTGCTACCGTGACTTGGACAACCAACTCGGGTGGATTGTTAATTGATTGGGTAAAGGATCTAACAGTCCCTGCAAACAGCACAATCGAGATTTTGGATTCTCCGAAAGCTATTGCAACTGGTGATACAATTCAGGTTCAGTCCTCTATTGCAAACAGCATCAACGCTATTCTATCAGGCCGCGACAAATAAGGATATAAAATATGTCAAAGAATATTCTGACTTTATCAGAAGCTAAAGAACTCGAATCAGGTGGAGCTCAGTCTAGTGTCTGGGACCTAAAAAGAGTTCAGCAATATCAAGCACAAGGATAAACTCAAACGGTTTCAAAATTCGGGAGACCGAAACAGTTACAATTCGGCCATTGTACATCACGGCATGGCTTTTGCAGAACAGACAACTATAAATGTCAAAGACACAGAACCAACTGGTGACATTTTGGGAAGCTTGCCTATCATAAAAAGAAATCAAGCCAGAGCAAGATAAATGAAAGTTCGTGAAATTGATCCTATAAGAGGACGGAAAGCCGACCCGAAATTTATGCGAATTAAAAAGGACAAGGAAAAAACAAAAACTAAAGCCAAACCAAAAGGATTCGAAAATCCAGTGACCGATTTGGGACTAGATAGCGAGACTTTTGCAAAGATAAAAGGAGACTCAAATGGATAAGAAACTATCAGATAATTTTTGGCTATCAGAATTAGTCAAATCAAGCACAGCCGACAGACTTGGGATTGATAATTGGCCAACAGAAGATTGGCAGATTGAGAATTTAGAAATAACCGCGCAGAATATCCTACAACCAGTTAGAGATCATTACGGAATTCCTATAGTACCGAATTCAGGATTTCGTTGCTTGGAACTTAATCGAGCACTGAAATCAAAAGATTCAAGCCAGCACACCAAAGGACAGGCAGTTGACATCGAAATTCCGGGCGTTTCAAACTACGAACTAGCAACATGGATCAAAGGTAATTTAGACTTCGATCAGCTGATTCTTGAGTTCTATCAAAGAGGCGTACCGACTTCGGGTTGGGTCCATTGCTCTTATGTTGGAAAATCAGAAAACAGAAATCAAGTTTTATCAATCATAAAAGGCGAAGGAGCCGTTCTGGGTCTCGTAAAATAATCTTGACATTTTCTCTTAATTGTTTTATAAAGAAATAAATTGAAAGAGGAATAAAATGAAAGTAGACATTCGAAGGCCACCATCACGTTGGATTAGTAATGTGCACCGTCGACACATGGACAAGAAATACGACGAATTCATCAAAGAAAAAGATTACGATTCGCAGGATCGACTCTATGAAAAACTCGAAGATGTCTTGCAATGGGTTTACAACCATACCATCAACCTGTACCTAGATCGCAAAGAACAAAAAGTCAAAATCAAACTGCACCCGTATGATACTTGGAACTTGGACTCTACCTTGGCCCTTATCATTCTTCCCTTACTCAAGCAACTAAAAGAGGTTAATCACGGCGCTCCTAATGTTGACGACATTGATGTTCCGGATGAATTGAAATCAACTTCCGCTCCAACAAAAGAAAATGATTATGATGTAGACGACAATCACTTCAAGCGTTGGGATTGGGTAATGGACGAGATGATCTGGTCTTTTGAACAATTGAATATTGATTGGGAAGCTCAATATCATTCCGGCACCTGTGACTTCAAATCCGTAGGAATTGATCTTAACGGAAACGAAGTCCCAAAAGAAGATGCGGATCTCTTTCGTTTGGATCGTGGCCCGAAGGATACTCACAAGTTCGACAAAGAAGGATACTCACAACACAGTTCGCGAATAGATCGAGGCCTCGTGTTATTTGGAAAATACTATCGAGGACTTTGGGACTAAACTTTATCTTGACATGCGACTAGATTTGTCTTATCATAAAGGATAGGAGGTGTAGCATGAATGATAAAAGAACGATTCGAGCAATGCAACTTCTGCGAGACCGCGGCTGGGAACCAGACGAGATCATCCAGAAGTGGAAGTTAGAAGAAGGTGAAGCAGCTGAATTGCGCATAGAATTTAATAATCTTGACGTAACCCAGGAACGAAAGTAGCATCCAACGATGTTTGATCAAAATGTTCAGCGTGTAGGCTTTGCCTGCAAATACCATCATCCTGACCAGACGCTCAAACCTAAATTGCTTGAGCAACAGCAGCGGCCTTTCAACGGTCTATCCACAAGCATTGCTTGGCTTAATCGCCAAGCCGGGAACGACGCTGAAGAAAGACTTTTGGAAATTGCTAGATTCAATATCAAATGCTTCTACAATTTGATAACTTACGCAGCAACCCTCGGTGATAAACGGCAGATGGTTAGACTAAGCTCTGACGTTTTGCCGGCGTATACTCATCCTAATTTCCGACAACTATATCAACGCCAAGACGTGATTGATGAACTGTCGGGTAAATTAGCAGATGTTGGTTCGCTTGCCAGAACTTTGGATGTTCGTATTTCGATGCATCCCGGACAGTTCGTTGTTTTGGCGTCAGACCGGCCTGATGTGGTCGAGAACAGCATTGAGGAATTTGAATACCACGCAACCGTAGCACGCTGGATGGGTTATGGTCAAGAGTTTCAAGACATGAAAATTAACGTGCATATCTCAGGCAGACAAGGCCCTGAAGGCATTAAGAAAGTGTTACCCAGGCTCAGCACTGAGGCACGAAATACCTTAACAATCGAAAATGAAGAAATGGCTTGGGGTCTAGACTCTACACTTGAATTGGCACAGCACGTCCCACTTGTTCTTGACATCCATCACCATTGGGTGCGTGAAGGTGAATATATCAAACCAAATGACGACCGTGTTAAACAAGTGATTGATTCCTGGCGAGGCGTTCGACCAACGTGTCATTATTCTGTAAGCAGACAGGATTATCTAAAAGATCACGACGACAGTTTGCCGAATATGAATGAACTCTTGACACAGGGTTATAAAAAAGCTAAACTTCGAGCACACTCAGACCGAATGTGGAATCACGCAGTCAATTTATGGGCTGCGGAGTTCAATAACCAATTCGACATTATGATCGAAGCCAAACATAAGAACGAAGCTTCGAAAGATTTTGTTGAAGATTACATCAACTGAAAGGATTAGTTATGCAAATATCTTCTAACCAATGGCATTACCGGTGGTTCCGGTTTTGGGCTACTTGTTGGAACTCTTGGGCCAACCGTAATGTTAGCCTAGAAAAAACTGACGTATGCACGTATATTCGTGTCTCGTTGGTTTATCCGGTCTTAATGATCGGCGCTACTATTTTTGCCGTCATTGCGGTTGGGCTTGCTGCTATTACCTATCCGATCTCTATTTTAGGTGTCGGCGGATATCTTACTATCGGATTTATTGTCTTCGCAGTCGTTGCCATTGCTGCAACAAATGCCTTGAACAACAAATTCGGCTGGGTAACTGAAGAAAAGATTATCCAAAATAGATACGGAGAGACCGAACAAGAACAGAAAAAGAAAAAGAAGAAGCTTGGTTTCTTCAAAATCTTTTTCCAATGGATTGTTGATCGGCATAACAAGATGTGCACAAGCATCATGATTTCGAAGGAGAACAAAAATGTCTAAATTCGCTGAAAGAGTACATAAATTCTTTAGTTGTCAATAGACGGAACGTTTGATACCGAATATGCTGCAGCACTCTTCGCAAAAGAAAAAGGTATGCTAACCTTTGTCTAGTAGAATTCGACAGTGACGGGTATTATGACTCATTCAGAACAGTCAACACCAAAGAATTTTTCTCGCCTATTGAAGAAGCAATCAGAGAAATAATCAGAGAAGATTTCTAAAATGGATAATTTAGATCGTTTGAAAGGGGCCTTAAACACCCTACACGAAGCGCCATGGAAAACGACTTTTGCTAAACTTTTCGGCAAAAGAGTTGAAACATAGCCATCACTTTGGTCATATTTCCACGGAAAGTTTTATTTTATCGGAAAAGACAAGATTATTAGCCGCAAGCACTTCCGAAACGGAACCATGGAAATCGAAGCAGTTTAAGAATCAGCGCTATTCGTCTTTTAGACTAACGGAGAAAGAACATGATAAGATTAGTTATTTGGTGCGGTATCGGTTTGTTGATTTATCTTGGCTTCGGTGATTATACCGTATTCAGCTGGGAAGATCCTTGGGTCTTCATTTACATGGCGTTCTGGCCGTTTGTGGTTTTGTTCTGGGCTGGTGTTTATGTAATAATCATTGCGGTCATTGTTTTCGGTATCGGTTATCTTTTCCTCAAGAAAAGTGCTTGACTTATATCACGTTGGTGTTATCATATAGATAATGAGAAACACAAACGGAGAAAGAACATGGCAAACGAACATTTGAAGATCACTTTGTAGGTTACATTTTCAACCAAGCAAAGATGCCATTCTTCCGTGTTACGGGTTACACCAAAGCGGAAGGTGAACTTAAAGACTTCGTTCTACGAGCCCGTGATTACGAAGAGACCGTGAAAAAGACAGCTGATCGTGTTAAGCGCGGTATGCGCGTCCCTAACACATGGATCAAAAAACTGAATGGTCCAGCTCAAACGATGCTCACCGTTCTCGACGGACATCGTCTCTCAGTAACAGAGTGGACTGAAAACTACTACCGCATGTTGCGATTCTTAGATGTATATGTAAAGGCCCAAAACTAATGTCAAGTAGAGTAGCAAGAGCTTACAAGATGAAACTCATCAATCCACCATCGTGGCTCCCGAACAATACGATGTTCGAGGCCATGACCGGATCGGTATCATACGGTGCCAGCAACGATTCCAGTGACATGGACATCGTCGGGTTCTGCATGCCTCCGAAGGATGTGCTCTTCCCTCACTTGGCTGGTCATATCCCGGGCTTTGGTAAGGCTCCCCAGTCTTTTAAGAACTGGCAGCACCACCACATCATCGACAAAGAAGCGAACAAAGAATACGACTTCACGGTGTACAGCATCACGGAATTCTTCAATCTTTGCATGGAGAATAACCCGAATATGACTGACGCGTTGTTTGTACCTCGTCGTTGTGTCTTGCATTCAACGGCTTTGTACGAACACCTCCGGGAGCATCGCAAAATGTTCTTGCACAAAGGCGCATGGTACAAGTTCCGTGGTTACGCTAACAGTCAAATGTCGAAGATCGACAAAGAATACCGTGCGAATCCAAAGCGTCAGGAGTCAATTGATAAATTTGGCTATTCAACCAAATTTGCATACCACGTTGTTCGGCTGTTCCTAGAATGCGAACAGGTTATGATGACAGGCGATCTTCGCTTGGATCGTGATTCGAAAGTTTACCAGTCAATCCGCCGAGGTGAATGGACACTTGATCGTTTGAAGCTTTGGGTTGAAGAGAAAGAGCGTAGCATGGAAACGCTATACGCTGAATCCAAACTACCGGAGAAACCCGACGAAGAAAAGATCAAAACCTTGTTACTGGAATGTATGGAAATGCATTACGGTAGCTTGTCGGAAGCAGTAACCGAACAGGACAAGCATGGTCGCTTGGTCCGAGAACTTGACCAGTTAGTTAGAAACCATTCATAAAGGGAAAGATTATGACTGATAAAATTCTCAACGAATTACTTCGAAAAGATCCTTTGGCGCAAGCAGAAGAAATAACTGGTCTAGATTCCAGTAATCACAAAACTGCTATGCTTGGCTTGGGTTTGCATATAGAACATAATAGAAAGAAAAATTAGTATTTGGATTCGACAGTTCACATCGGGCCGTATGTAAAGTTCATTGGTAAATCAGATGTCGAAGAGACAAATCGCCAGTGCCCGAACCGATGCATTATCCGGGATCAAAAAGCAAATTTCTGCGGAACTTGCGGAAAGCCGATCGAAACCGTTATTTCGATGGAAACCACTGATTTTGATTTTTACGGATGGGTAGAAGAAGCTGAATTTGATGAATTTGAAGATCTTCTCTATAACCCCGGATATGGTCCAGAAGATGTTTGGATTCCGAATAAGATTTCTATCGGTCTTTCGTTGGACGACATCGGTGAACTTGATTTAACTCGTATCAATCCCGAAGAAGAACTTTTGAAATTCAAAGAAGACAAGGATTATGCCAAACTGTTCGCCGCTTTAGAAGAAACCGATGTCGAAGTCGAAATTTTATACGGCGTTGTTCATTCAGCATCATAATGGAGAAAAACCGATGAGTCTTGAACGTCAAGAACTATGGTGTCATGACTGTGGAAACTATGTCCAATTCGACGTCGATGTCAGCTTAAACGGAAACCACGTACTAGAGTGTCCAGAATGCGGTCATGAGCACTGTCGGGTTGTCGAGGACGGTATCATTACTGATATCCGTTGGGATAGTCGAAACGGTAACGCCGGTCGTGTCTTTCAAATCAATTCTTCGAGTGTAACCACTTCTGCAAATTCCACTTGGACTACTTATTCTGCTGCTTCTTCATCAACTTCTTCATCAACTTCTTCGTCATCGTCAGCAGCATCGGTGTTTCTTTACGATTCTTGGATGAACACATAGGAGAAAATCATGACTTTTAAGAATGAAATGATACATATTTTGCATATACCGGAACCAACAACCCGAATTAGACTTTCAAGAGATTTGCAAGTCCGTGCCGGTTACGACTTATCTAGGGCTTTGGGTCTCGCCAAAGCTTATGGACCGGCGGTCCTCCCTGAAGGCACGGTTCTGTCAGTCAAGCATTACAAACTGACCGGCAAAAAAGAAAACCGACAAGTCAGTTTCACTGTGGTGAAAAAAGAAAATCTCCAATCTCCATTCTCGAAGTTGATTGTTGACGATATTCCTTACGCTCAGTTAATTTGTTCGGTTCCTTTTGCTAATATCACTGATGTCTGGTTTGAATATGTCTGATGTAATTGTATTCGTTGTTCATCCAGATGAACCGACCGAGTTCAAACGAATTCCTGTGAGTCAACTTGATGGATGGAAGAATGACGGTTGGCAAGATGCTCGAATGTTCTATTTAGAGCAAGAGTCCAAATGGGCAACACGTCGTCGAACAATCGAGAAACTTCAAACCGCAAACAGGCTAGAAAATGTTCTTTAACAAGTCAAAACCAGAACCAGAACCAGAAAAGAAATTAAGCGGTTATTATCAAGAAAATTGCTTTCCTCGTGATCCCGGCGAGGGGGTCGATATAATAAAAAGATTCAGCGGCGGCGGCCCTGGTCGAAGTAGCTATTCTAAAGTTTCCTTTGAAAGTGAAGAGGTAAAGGACAAGTTCGAAAAAGGTTATTCTATTAATTTTGCGGCTTCCCAGAAACAAGAAAGAATACGCCTCGAAAGAGAGCATTTCTATAAAAATCATGAAAAAATTGCCGAGCAATTGCAAGAGAAATTTAAGTTTCCTGTCTTGGCTGAAGTAAGCTTACGTGATAATCTGTGCGAGAGTTTTGAATTTTATTACAAAATTGCCATGAAAGTATCTAAGAATAATTTCAAATACGACGTGAACGCGGACAAATTAATCTTTAAATTTACCACAGAAAATCATAAGGATCAATTTGACTTTGAATCCGCAATTACGTTATAATTAAAAATGGTCAGAAACTACTGACCAATTCCCTTCCCAACTTATGGCCGTTCCTTCGGGAACGGTCATCTTTTTGTCTTGACATTGAAATTAATGAGTTTACTATTCAACTGAAGAAATAGATGAATTGGAGAATTAAATGGACGACATTTTCTGGCTAGCAATGCTGTTTCCACTTGTGTGGCCTTTTATTGCTAAGAAGTTTTTCCACGCAGAGTTTACAATCATCGAGTCTGGACGAAACGATTTCCGTCTAGCACAGACTAAATTGATTGATCAGAAACGTGGATACGAAACCCAACTTGGATCGTTCTGGCGCGGTTCGTGGCTTGGTGTTGCCGGTTATCCGAAAGTCAATCTTGAAGACTTTAAAATCATTACCACAGCAGCGACCCAAGATACCTTTAACAAGGGCGTTGAAGCTGGCCCGTTGAAGATTCGGTAAGCAAATGTTTGGTAAAAAAGAGAAAAAAGTGAGCCCGGAGGCTAATGAAGTCTCTGAGCTCGAGCAGATACAAACTAAATCCAAAGCAAGGGTTCAAGGTTTGATTGAAGCTAACAATCATCTGGTCGAGGACGTTCGTGATTGGAAACAAAAGTTCCAAGCACTCTTGACTGAACATGACATTTTTAAAGCAGGCGCGGTTTCTCATACCCAAGTGCTTGAAGATGAAATCACAAAACTCAAGAAAAAAGTCGGGAAGCTTGAAAAAGCTCTCGAAAAGAAAGAGGTTTAAAATGACAAAAGAAGAAGCAAACAAGAAACTCGGTGAAATGGTTAAAGCCGTTAACAACCAATTACTTGAATGTGAAAAATTCGCAGACGAACACGGTCTTGAATTCTCGTTGTATCCGGCATGGGGCATGGGTGGCAATTACATCGGCGCCAATCATCCAGATCGTGATGTTTATTTCGATGCCGATTATACTGATGCCGGAGAAGGAGAAGGTTTCTGGAGCCCGTCTTCGACTGGTTGCTAATGAAAATTCCTTTTCTAGTCAATGGCAGGGTATATGTTTATCCGTACGGTAACGATGGCCGTTACGAACAGAATATGAATATTGTGATGGCGGAGACTTCAGATGAAGCCGAAGAAATCTTTCGAAATCACTACGAAAGCAAGACTTATGAATATGCGATATATTATTCGGTAGAATCTGTCACAGTAAGCGAGACACTAGACTAATTAATCCTTGACACCAAGGTAAACTGGTTATATCTTATCTTAACAAATTGAAAGGACCATAATTATGGCATCGAAAGAAACTCTCGA
>Ga0075108_10000771_pt1 | contig 17833 bp, 7 predicted proteins | sample AntAceMetag02UK1_FD_69797 | JGI IMG/M metagenome (GOLD analysis project Ga0075108, IMG submission 69797) | Saline lake microbial communities from Ace Lake, Antarctica - Antarctic Ace Lake Metagenome 02UK1 | ecosystem: Environmental > Aquatic > Non-marine Saline and Alkaline > Saline | place...
GGATGGCTCAGGGGAATACATCATCATTGTAGCAAAAAAAGAATGCAAAACTATCTGGACGAATATCACTTTAGACACAACAGAAGATCGAATATGGGGACAATCTTCAACTTGTTGCTAGAAAGGATGGTAAATTATAAGAAAAATACAAGCTTTACGGTAGAGACTTAAGCGCCTATACCTATAAAATTGTTCTTAGGCATCTCGTTTTACAAATGTTATAAATTTCATGTCACGATATTTTGAACATTTTAAAATTGAAAATTGGTTAATTTTAAAATGAATTATTTATTACTAAAAAAATGTATACAAGTAAGAATAAAATTGTACTAATTATCGCTATAGTTTCTGCAATAATTTTTGATTCCTGTGGTAAGAAAGAAAAGGTAATTAAAACAAAGTTAACTGCATGGGAAGAAACCATAATGAAACACACTGACACCAGTGTTAGTGTGTATGGGCATTATGCTGCTGTAAAGTTGCCGATTACCAAAGGTGTAACATTGTGGAATCCAACCGAAGTTGCTTTGGGACCGAAAGGTAAAATTTATGCAGCGAATTACACTGGGGAAATTTTTTCATTGCATGATACGGATGGGGATGGTCTGGAGGACTATGCCAAACTTTACTGCGATGTGAAAAATGATAGCTTAAGATATCCAACAAGTATGATTTTTAATGACAATAAGCTTTTTGTGGGTACAACTCAGGAAATCAGAGTTTATGAGGACACGGATGGGGATGAGGTTGCAGATAGTAGTTATACATTTTTTAATGATTTTCCATACACTTTGCATCCGTTCGATTGGACGTTTGGTCTTGAAGTTGGCCCAGAAGGGTATATATACGCAATTCTTTGCACGGATTCTTGGAATGATAATCCTGCTAAAGATCCAAAGGGGCTTAGAGGATCTATACTAAAAATTGCTCCCGATGGAAAATCATACGAACGATTCGCTTCCGGATTGAGATTTGCATATGGAATGAGATTTAATGATAATGGAGATTTATTTTTCAGTGATAATAGGGGTAACGAGAATAAGTATGAAGAACTGAATATGGCGGAAAAGGATAAATTTTATGGCAATAATTTACCAAAATATCCGAATCATGTGCCAACGACTGATGCGGTATTGAATTTGAAATATGGATTTGCCCCTACTGGCATCACTTTTAATAATAGAGATAATGATTTTGACGGAACTGCAGGTGATTTATTCATCGCTTTTTATGGTCCAGATGGACAATGGTTGGATGGGTCTATTTCCAGAGTAAGATTAAACCAAGACAAAAACGGCGATTATAGACCGGAGGAATATCCGGTTGCCGATAAAATTGCGAAGCTCTCTGATGTCGAATTCGGGGAGCAAGGAGATTTATATGTAGCTCAATTCGGTATAGAAGCCAGTGCCCATAAGCCATACAAGGAACCGATGGGTTCGATTTACAGAATGATAGTCGCTCCTTGGGTGGAACCAGATGATAGGAATAAAAATACATCTATAGTTTATGGCAACATCCATGAAGGCGAGCAGATATTTAAGGATAGAGTTTGTATGACTTGTCATTCAGTAAATGGCGACAAGGATCTTTTAGGTCCGGATTTGACTGGAATAGGTGATCTTTTAACAAGAGATCAATTATTAGAATCAATTGTTGAACCAAATAAAAATATTAAAACTGGTTTTGATCAATATTTGATTACCAAAAAGGACGGAGGTATCCTTAGTGGTAGAATAGTTACAGCAAATGATAAAGGTATTTCGGTTATGGTTACTGGTAACAATATAATTGAGTTGGAACGAGATGAAATAGAATCAAGCGAATTGGTAAAAGGTTCTTTGATGCCAGCAGGTTTACTTTCGGGATTAAGCGAATCAGAAACTAACGACCTTTTGGGTTATTTGCAATCATTAAAAATTGAAAATTGATTTGAAAAAATATTGGATTGTTTTAGGTGTTCTTTTTTTAGGTGTAATCTTGCTCTTGAGCTTAAATTGCAAGCCTAAGAGGTATTTCCATAGTAATAACACCCAAGTCCTACGTACGTCTTATAGCTGGCAAGAGTCCGACTCCTCCATTACACTTCTTCTGAACTCGAATGTGATTTGGAAGTTTAATTTTGACGCTAGAGCCAAACCTTATTTTTCTCCTTTAAATACGCTGGGCGGAGAAGATTTAGTATGGTTAAAACCCGATGACCATCCATGGCATTATGGTTTATGGTTTTCATGGAAATATATAAACAATAAGAATTTTTGGGAGGAGGATAGAATTACAGGGCAGTCAGAAGGAAAAGCGGTCTTGACAAGATTATCAAAAAAACTCAGTGATGACTTTCATGCCAATATTGAAATGGAGATTAACTATTTCCTAGGCGAGAATTCTGCAGTTTTATCAGAAAATAGACAAATAAGAATTTCGCCTCCGGACAATAGGGGCAATTATTTTATTGACTGGTCTTTACAGTTAACGGCTCAGGCCGACACCGTTATTCTGAATAGAACACCACCAGAAAAACTTGGAGGTCCAGTCTATGGAGGATATGCCGGCCTATCTTACAGAGCTTCACCGCACATGAGTCAACATTCATTTATGCATGCCAACGGTTGGGCCAGTAAAAAAAATCAAATAGGATATGGAGAAAAAGCTAAGTGGATGGATTTATCGGGTATTTTTTTAAATTCCAAAAAAAAACCTGGATTGACTATATTTAATTATCCTAAAAATGGGATTGACCAGATTCCGTGGTATATCTATAAGGATGGCGATTTTGCCTTTTTTAATGCCGCTATTTTGTTTAATAATTCAATAACAATTTACCCTTATGAAGAATTGAAATTAAGGTATAGGGTATTGGTGCACAGTGAAGAGTTAACAAGATTGGGAATCGAAGAATACTATAATGATTTTACAAGTATGAAAGATTGAATTCAGATAGCGGAACCTTTAGTAAAATGACTTCGAACTGTTTAGGAAATGGGATTGAAATAGTTTAAAAGATGTTCATTTATATCGATTTTGATAATAATATTTCTTTGGAAATTATGGAAAAGCAGTAATTATAAAGGACCTGGGTTAGCTCTATCATTCGTTGCAGTAAACTAAGAAAGTTTAATTCTAAATACTGATTATGAGAAAAAAACCAAATAAGAATTTCTATGAAATCTATGAGGGTGATCGTTGCACGTCTTTGATCAACGCCACAAATTCGGGTAAGTTAGAAATGAAAGCCCTTGGTCGGACTAGTTACCCAGGAAAAAAACTTGATAAAGATGTTTTGTCTAAAGTATATAGTATTGGTTACTGGGATGTAAAGAAAAAACAAAACTGGGGATTAGATTGGCATCGGAATGAAGGTATCGAGTTTACATTCTTGTCTTCAGGAAATCTCACTTTTTCCTTAGGCAATGAGCAATTCAATTTAAAACCGAACTGTTTTACAATTACAAGACCATGGCAACTGCACTCGGTTGGAAATCCAATGGTCACACCAGGTAGATTATTTTGGATGATTATAGATGTTGGTATTTTACAACCTCATCAAGAATGGAAATGGCCGGATTGGATTATTCTTTCAAAACAGGACCTTAATTTTCTTACCAAAGTTTTAAGGCAAAATGAAATACCAGTATGGGAAAACGGTGAAACACTCTTAGACTGTTTTAGTGAGATTGGAAAATGTATTAAGGAATCGCAGACAGAAGTTCAGGATTCGAAGCTCAAAATATTGATCAATAATCTTCTTCTTGAAATGCTAGGTTTATTTAAGAAAGGTAAAATTGATCTTGATGAATCCCTTACCATTAATTTAAGGTCAATCGAAATATTCTTACATCATCTTCGGACCGATTATGAACGTAATTGGACACTTGAAGAAATGGCGGGGCATTGTGGAATGGGAATAACCAGTTTGACAAAATATTGTAAACAACTAACAAATTTGACTCCAATAAACTATTTAATAAAAATAAGACTGGAGGCAGCTGCCGGGCTATTAGTGACATTTGAGAAAAGAAAGGTGACAGAAATCGGTTACGAATGTGGGTTTTCAAGCAGTCAGTATTTCGCCACAGCTTTTAAAAAACAATACGAATTATCTCCAAAGAATTATAGAGAAAGCTTAAGGCTTCATTAGAGTGGTAAGGATTTAAATTGAACTCGAATGCGGACTAACAATATTAATGTTATACCCATTGACATAAAAGAAACTTAATGAAATTACTTTTTATCAAAGAAAGATTTATTTGCGGGTTGACCGCATTTGTATTTCTAAGCTGTGTTAGAGACCCGGATAATTCTAAATTGTTTGAGAAATTAACGTCTACTAAGACGGGGATTGAGTTTATTAATACTCTTGAAGTAGATAACACTTTTGACGTTTTCCGTTATCGAAATTACTACAATGGCGGTGGAGTATGTATAGGAGATATTAATAATGACGGACTAGCCGATATTTTTCTAACAGCCAATCAAACCTCAAATAGATTATACTTAAACAAAGGAAATTTTGAATTCGAAGATATCACTGAGATAGCAGGAGTGGGAGGAAGTCAAGCTTGGTCTACAGGAGCCAGTTTCGTTGATATTAATGGAGATGGCTTTTTAGATATATATGTTTGTAACTCAGGAAATGTCGATGGCGATGATAAAGAAAATGAACTATTTATAAATAAAGGCAGGTCTGAGAATTCAGGAGATATCATCACTTTTGAATCAGCTGCCAAAGCATACGGCATTAACGATAGGGGGTATTCCACGCAAGGAACATTTTTTGATTATGACAACGACGGTGATTTAGATTTATACTTGCTAAATAATTCATTCATCCCTATTTTCAATTTTATGAAGCATGGCTACAAAAACACAAGAAATGTCAGTGATAGTTTGGGTGGCGATAAACTTTACAGAAACGATAACGGGTTTTTTACCAATGTCACAGAGCAGGCCGGAATTTATAACAGTGTAATTGGCTTTGGATTAGGGGTTTCTGTAGGTGATATAGATAAAGATGGCTGGTTGGACATTTATATTTCAAACGATTTCTTTGAGCGAGACTATTTATATATTAATCAGAAAGATGGGACCTATAGTGAAAAACTAACTGATAAAATGGAACATATTAGTTCGTTTTCTATGGGTGCGGATATGGCTGATATTAATAATGATGGGTATCCTGAAATTTTTGTGACCGATATGTTGCCCGAAGATGAATTGAGGCTAAAAACCGTGGTCGATTACGATGGCCATGATGTTTATCAAAATAAGATAAATCAAGGGTATCATCATCAAAATATGAGGAACATGTTACATCTAAATGTTCCAGTGCCAATCACTCCTAAGGATAGTAGTGGTCGTTCGTTTATTGAGGTTGGCCAAATTTCTAATGTGCAAAGTTCTGATTGGAGTTGGGGTGCCTTGATAGCAGATTTCAATAATGACGGCCTAAAGGATATTTTTGTTGACAATGGAATCTACAAGGATTTAACAAACAGGGATTTTATCGATTTCTTTGCGAATGAACAGATGTCTTTATTCAATAAAAAGGGAACCACGCAGGACATGAACTTCAGTGATTTACTAAAGGTAATCCCAAGCGTAAAACTAAATAACTATTTATTTATGAATCAGGATGGCCAATATTTCAAAAATCAATCTAAAGAATTGGGGATTGAAGATATGACATTTTCTAATGGATCAGCATATGGGGATTTGGACAATGATGGGGATTTAGACCTAGTAGTAAATAATGTAAATATGAAACCATCAATATATCGTAATAATGTAGAGAACTACAATGGAAACAATTACTTGGGTGTAAAACTTAGTGGGTCTAAATCCAACACTTTCGGTATTGGCTCTAAAGTAACTGTGTTTGCTGGTGATAAGATGTTCTATCAGGAGCTTATACCAGCTAGGGGTTTTCAGTCTTCTTCTGATTACAAGTTGATTTTTGGAATTGGAAAAGCCAAAATAGTAGACTCAGTAAAAGTGTTATGGCCAGACGGCTCAAACCATCTGTCAACGAATCAAGCATCCAATCAAACGTTATCGATTGACTGGGTTGCAAATGAATCAAAAAAACCATTTCAAAAGAATAAGCACATTTCAAAACCCATATTTAAGGAGGTCGTGATAGATTCTCTGTCACAATATGTTCATAAAGAGGATGATTTTTCCGATTTCAACTTCGAAAGATTAATTCCACATAAGTTATCTTCGGATGGCCCCGCATTCGCTGCAGTGGATCTTAATAATGATGGAATAAAGGATTTTTATTTAGGAGGAGCCAAAGGGTATAGTGCTCATCTTTATTTGAGCAGTAAGAATGGTTTTTTTAAATCAAATATCGATTTGTTAAAAAATGAGTCCAAATATGAAGATACGGATGCTTCATTCTTTGATTTCGATAATGATGGGGATTTTGACTTGTATGTGGGGAGCGGGGGAAATCAATTCCCAAAAAAAAACAATACTCTTCTTCATGATAGGCTATATGTTAACAACGGCAGTGGGCTGTTCTTCATTGCCAACTCGATTATCCCGAAAATTGCTAACATCACATCAACTGTCAATCCTACAGACTTCGATGATGACGGAGACATTGACCTGTTTATAGGAAGTAGGGCAATTGCTGGTAAATACGGAGAAACTCCAAGAAGTTATCTCTTCGTTAATAATAGTGGTAAAAGTTTCACTGAGTTGACAAGCCAGATAGCTTTTGATTTGGGTAGTATAGGGATGGTAACTGATGCAATATGGTCCGATTATGATAATGATAAAGACGATGACTTAATAGTTGTTGGAGAGTGGATGGGGGTCAAAATTTTTAATAATGATGGTAAAAATTTAATAGAGATTAGTAAATCACTAGGTCTTGAAGGGATGAATGGATGGTGGAATACGATTTATGCAAGTGACCTTGACAATGATGGTGACTTGGATTTTATAGCTGGTAATCGAGGAGAAAATTGTTTTTTAAAAGCGTCTGCGGAATTCCCTTTAAAATTGTATGTAAACGACTTTGACCAAAATGGTGACCGGGAATCGATTATAGGTTATTTTAAAAATGGAAAAATCTATCCACTATCGCTCAAAGACGAAATAACCGAACAAATCAACTCCCTCAAAACCAAATATGTAAATTTCAAAGATTATGCGGGCAAAACTATTGATGAAATTTTCACAGAAGAGCAGATAAATTTTTCAATTAGCAAGGAGTCTCACACCTTTAGTTCATCAATTTTGATAAACGAGGGAATCAATGGTTTTACAGTTAAGCCTTTGCCTTTTGAAGCACAACTATCTAATGTAAACGCCATTTACGTCCGTGATTTTAATAAGGATGGTTATAAGGATATTCTGTTGGGAGGTAACTTTTTTGGAAACTCTCCTCGATTCGGAAGATTGGATGCAAATCTTGGTCAAATATTATTAGGTGAAGAAGGTATGAATTTTAGAGCACTTGATAATGCAGAAAGTGGATTACTTAATAAAGGTGTTGTAAAAGGCATAGAAATGTTAAAGTATCGGTCCAAAGAGTATTTCGTTTTTGCATTTAATGATAATACTCTAAAAATCTACGAATTAATTACCAGTCCATGATAAATACACTAATAACCAAAAGAAATTTATTCTTATTCGGGCTCTTTACTTTTATGATTTTCTCCTGCGATAAAGCCGATAAACACTTATTTGTGCTATTAAATAGTGATAGAACCAAAGTAGACTTCCGTAACGATTTAAAAGAAAGCAAAGATTTTAATATTCTTAATTACATCTATTATTATAACGGGGGTGGAGTATCTATAGGTGATATCAATGAAGATGGGCTTCCTGACTTATTTTTTACATCAAATGAAGGTTCAAATAGGCTTTATTTAAATAAAGGAGGATTAACATTTGAAGATATTAGTCAATCAGCCGGCATTTCCGGAAGTCACCAATGGTCTACGGGTACTAGTATGGTAGATCTAAATGGTGATGGACTTCTAGATATATATGTATGCAACCTCGGTGGTGGTTATGAGGGAATGACCGGAAGGAATGAGTTATTCATCAATCAAGGAAATAATACTTTTATTGAAAGTGGCAAAGAATATGGCCTAGATTTTTCAGGTTACGCAACACAGGCAACATTCTTTGACTACGATAATGATGATGATCTAGATGTATTCCTACTAAATCATTCCGTACATACAGACAGAACGCACGGTAATCGAAAAAAATTATTAGCCAATTCAGATTCCTTTTCAGGTGATCGGTTATTTAGAAACGATTCGTTTGGCAGTACGGTTAAATTTAAGGATGTAACCAATACAGCAGAAATAAATAGTAGCATTATAGGTTATGGTCTTGGAGTTTCAACAGCGGATGTAAATAATGATGGCTTTATAGATATATACGTGTCAAATGATTTTCATGAAAATGATTATTTATACATTAACAATGGTAATGGGACTTTTACCGAGTCCAGTCAGAAAATGATGGAGCACACCAGTCATTATTCGATGGGAAACGATATCGCCGATTTTAATAATGATGGTTTTGTTGATATTGTGACAGTTGATATGCTGCCTGAGGATATCTCAATATTTCAAAGATCAGTTGTAGAAGATAGTTATGATTTTATAAGAATTAAACGCAGCTTTGGCTATGGTAACCAACTGGTCAGAAATACACTTCAATTAAATATGAAGGACGGCAATTTTGTTGATATTGCCCCTTTGGCAGGTATTGAAGCAACCGATTGGAGCTGGTCTCCCCTACTTTCAGATTTTGATAATGATGGTTATAAAGACTTGTTCGTGACAAACGGTATTTACCGAAGACCAAATGATCTCGATTATTTAAACTATTATTCGAATGAAGCGATTCAGCGGTCAATAGCAAATGGTATAAATGCAAACAATCTTTCCATCATTGAGAAAATGCCCATTAATAAGATACCTAATAATATTTTTAAGAATAATGGAAAATTGCAATTTATTAATCAAACAAATGAATGGGGTTTTGATAAGTCCTTTTTTTCGAATGGGGCAAGTTATAGTGATTTAGATGGTGATGGAGATTTAGAAATTGTCACCAACAACATCAATGATTTTGCCTCTATTTATGAGAATCGATCTGATGCTGCAATCAATAAATTTATCAAAGTAAAACTAAAAGGGAGTGGTAAAAATAAATTTGGAATCGGTGCGAAAATAATTATCGAAAGTAACAAGGGTACAATATTTTCAGAGCAATCGACCACAAGAGGTTTTCAGTCAAGTGTGGATCCTATGATGACCATTGGAATTGGGGAAGGAATGGAAAAGATAAATTCTATGATCGTCATCTGGCCTGGGGGCAGTTATCAAACCTTAAAAAATGTTAAGTTAAATACTACTATCGAACTCAAAAAAGTGGATGCAAAAGGCGATTATTATAACGAAAGAATTTCCAAAGAAATAGACCCCCTGTTTTCAATATGTTCGGATTCATTAATACTGGATTATAAACACAGGGAAAACATATTTTTTGATAAAAATCGAGAAAATTTGATTCCACATCCTATTTCTAGAGAAGGCCCCAAACTAGCGCTTGCAGATATTAATTATGATGGGCGTGAAGATATATTCATTGGTGGGGCTAAAGGTATACCAGCAACTTTATTTCTTCAAGATAAAACTGGTAAATGGATATACAGCAAGCAGAATGCTATTGAAAATGATAGTTTGGCAGAAGATGGTAAATCTATTTTTATTGATTTGGATAATGATAATTATTTGGATTTATATGTTTGTAGCGGGGGCAACGAATACTGGGGTGATAATGAGTGGCTAAAAGATAGAATATATAAAAATGATGGGAAGGGAAATTTCACGAAGTTCGATTTGGCTTTTACTGGGAACAATGTGAACACGTCATCCGTCGCTTTTGGCGATTATGATAACGATGGAGATATTGATTTGTTCATTGGTGGTAGGTCAGAGTCTTGGAAATATGGTATTTCACCCAAAAGTTATCTTTTGGAGAATGATGGAAAAGGTCAATTTGAAAACATCACAAAATCAAGAGCTCCAGAGCTTGAAGAAATTGGAATGGTAACAGATGCTATTTGGGCGGATATTGACTCGGATGGAAGCTTAGAGCTTTTGGTAGTTGGAGAGTGGATGCCAATTACAATATTCGAGAACAGGGACGGTAAAATGGTCAATATTACTGACGAGATAAATCTTACCAACTCAAATGGACTATGGAACACCATTTCCCAAGGTGATTTTGACAATGACGGTGATCTAGATTTTATTGTAGGTAATTATGGATTAAACTCAAAACTCAAACCAAGCCAATATCAAGCGGTTGAACTATACGTAAAGGACTTTGACGACAATGGTAAAACCGACCCGATTGTGGCGATTCCCAAAAATGGAAATCTTTATCCTTTGGCAACTTTAAATGAATTGATAGATCAAATACCCAATTTAAAAAAGAAATTTCCTAATTATGTTGATTTTTCTGGCCAGAGTATCAAAGACATTTTTGATGCAAGTGAATTGAAAGACGCAGTTAAAAAAGAAATAAATATACTTGAGACGGTTCTTCTTGAGAATCTAGGAAACAAATCTTTTGATATTCGCAAGCTGCCAATTGAAGTGCAATTCGCGCCGATATATGCAATAGCATCTTCTGACTTTGATGGTGACGGGAATTTAGATTTACTTTTAGGGGGGAATTCTTATGGCATAAATCCAAACTTAGGCCGACAAGACGCCAGCAGAGGTTGGTTTTTAAAAGGAGGTGGAGATGGAAGTTTTGAAACAAGGTATCCCTTTGAAACTGGTTTTGCCAGCGATGGTTTGATTAGGGATATTAAAAAAGTGGTAAACGCATCAACTGAAAAACCACAACTTATAATAGCAAGGAATAATGATTATCTTCAAATTTTTAACATTATTAGCAGTAAAATTGATTGATTATCCTACTAGTTGTTGAAGCACTACCAACATTTCAAAAGGGATTTAATAAAAATTGTTTTGATAAAGTTTAAAAAGCTTGATTCTTTTAATCCATTGTTAGTATCGTAAAAAGAGCATATTATAGTCGAATTTAACTTGCTACACATATGTTGCAGTTTTATACATAAACTTAGTACGAATAGCCAACATTCATCTACAAAATCATTTTTCAATAATTAATTTTTTAATCTATAATTCTGGTAATCTCAACTGCTACAAATTTTTTTTTGGAGAAGTAAAGAATATATAGACAGTATATATTTTGTACAATATATTGTGAAGAAATAAAATGAACATGAATAGCAGCACTAGCTGCTATCTTTATATCACAATCAATCTAACTAGTATGAAAACACATCGAAAATTAGGGTTTAACTTTAAAACCATCGTAATTGCAGTTGGTATGTTCATTGTAGCGAACAGTTTATTTGCTCAGCAATCCAAGGTTGAAGGCAAGGTTACAGGAGCCGAGGACGGCGAAGTTCTACCCGGAGTAAGCGTAATTGTTAAGGGAACCAATAATGGTACCATTACGACTTTCGACGGGGATTATAGTTTGAATGTAGGTGCATCTGCAACTTTAATTTTTTCTTATATTGGGTTTAAAACTGTAGAGGTCAATGTTGGTGCTAGAACGAAAATAAATGTGGTTTTGGAGTCTGATATTTTGGCACTAGAAGAAGCTGTAGTAGTTGGTTATGGTACTCAGGAAAAAAAGGATATTACGGGGTCGGTGGCAAGTTTAAAGTCGGAAGATTTTAACCAGGGTGTCATCGTAGGGCCAGAAGATGCTCTAAGAGGAAGAATTGCAGGTGTAACTATTTCTTCCGTAAGTAGTGCTCCAGGAGCTGGGTCGAGCGTTAGGATTAGAGGCGGCACCTCCATTTCAGCAAGTAATGAACCACTTTACGTGATTGATGGATTTCCGATAGATAATAGTCCAATTGATCCCGGTAGTGGTCTTGTAAATTCGAATGGAGCTCCTTCAAACCCATTAAGTATGTTAAACCCGTCCGATATTGCCTCTATTGATGTTCTTAAAGACGCATCGGCCACTGCTATCTATGGGTCGAGGGGCGCAAATGGGGTAATTATTATCACAACCAAAAAAGGGAGGTCTGGTATAGCTAAGCTTACTTATAACACTTCAATAGGTGTATCAGCACCAATCAATTTATTGAATTTATTTACTCCTGATCAATTCATTATTGAGTCCAATAAAATAACTCCTGGAGCAATCGATCCTAGTTCCGCACCCCGGACAGACTGGATTGATGAAGTGACCAGAACCGCATATACCCAGATTCACGATATTTCGATTTCAGGAGGAAATGAAGGGTCAACCTATAGTGCTTCGGTGGGTTATTTTGATCAGGAAGGTATTGTTAAAAATTCTGGTGTAGAAAGACTTTCAAGTAGGATAAACTTGAACCATAAAGCCTTAAATAATAAATTGGACATAAGAGTCAATCTTTTGGGTTCCTTTTCGAATCTTACCAACCTTGCATCAGGGACATCAGGAACGACTGGAGAAGGAGGGGTTATCAATAATGCGATTAAAGCTTCACCTGTGGATCCTATTTTCAACCCAGATGGAAGCTTAGCCACAAGTTCCTTAGTAACAGTCGATAATCCATTGGCCGTTTTGGAAATTAAAGATGATACGAAGAACACCAGACTATTGGGTAATATAGCTGCCATACTGCAATTAACAGACGATTTTGACCTAGAGGCCAAATTTGGGGCTGATCAGAATATTGGGAAACGCCAATCGTTTAACCCAACATTAACTAGAACTGGTTTAGCCGATGGGGGGCGAGCTAACATACGGGAGAGAACGCTGTCAAGTACGCTCGGGGAGGTTCTGTTACGATATGAAAATAGTTTTGGAAATCATAGTTTAAATGCTTTGGCTGGTTACTCCTATCAAGAGTTCAATACAGAAGAGTTTGGGGCAACAGCTACGGGGTTTCCGACAGATGCCATACAATTTTATAATCTAGGTTTAGGTGAGAGCAATGGATTTAGCGCTAATCCACCATTTTCAGGAAGAACTTCTAGTAAATTGATTTCAGGTATTTTCAGGGCCAACTATAGCTATATGGACAAGTACTTACTAACCACAACATTAAGAAGAGACGGGTCTACTCGATTTAGTGAAAATAATCAATGGGGAAATTTTCCATCTCTTTCATTTGCTTGGCGAGTTAGTCAGGAGTCATTTATGAAGAATAGTATTTTTAATGATTTCAAAATCAGATTCGGATGGGGAGTTACTGGAAGTCAGGAGATTCCGCCTAACCGTTCTTTAAATACTTTTGGACCACGAGGAAATACATTTAATGCCCAGATTGGAAATTCATTTGTTACCGGAATTGCTCAAAATAATGTAGGGAATGATAATTTAACGTGGGAGGAAACCACTTCCTTGAATTTAGGGCTTGACTTGTCGCTGCTCAATAGTAGAATTTTCGCAACTTTGGATATTTATCGAAAAAATACTACAGATTTGCTTTTGGAGAGCCCACTTCCAGCACCTTCAGTAGCTAGGACGAGATTGGCCAATATAGGTGAGGTACAAAACCAGGGTATAGAATTTTCTTTGGAAACTAGAAATATTAATTCCGAAAAATTTACATGGTCGACGGCATTGAATTTGGCTCATAACAAAAATGAGATTATTACATTGGCCAATGATAATGCGGACATTATTAGCGGTCAAATTGGAGGAGCTGGTATATCTGGGACTACTACACAGATATTAAGAGTCGGTGAAGAATTAGGTTCATTTTTTGGGCTTGTTTTTACCGGAATTGATCCAGATACAGGGGTAGAGACCTTTGAAGATTTGGATAATGATGGTACTCCTGACAGACAAATTATTGGAAGTGGTCAGCCTGACCTAACCTACGGTATTAATAATTCTTTCACTTATAAAAATTGGGATTTGGCTTTTTTCTTTCAAGGAACAATGGGAAATGATTTATTTTATGTACAAAGACTAGAACTAAGGACTGTTGGAATTACAAATACCTTTAATGACTATGCTGATTATTGGACTCCTGAGAACCGTGACGCTTCCTTGCCAGGATTAGGAGAGCCTAGGGTATTTCATGATGGTCTGCTGAGTAGTGGTTCCTTTTTAAGATTAAGTAATGCTACCTTGGGTTATAGGCTTCCCGTTGAAAATATTGATTGGTTGAACTCGGCAAGATTTTATATGAATGTTCAAAATGCATTCATAATTACAGATTACAAAGGCTTTAATCCAGAAGTGAGTGTTCAAACTGCTGGTGGGTCTAGTAGTTCTCCGTCTATTGGAATTGATACCAATGGGTATCCAATGGCACAGACTTGGAATTTTGGTATGCAATTTAATTTTTAGTTTAATAATCATTAATTTCTTCAAAAGATAGGGTTATGAAAAAAAACAATTCAATAAAAAAAAGAACAATAGTGGGTACCTTTGTATTATTTATGGTGTTTTCTTGTACCGATTTAACGGAGGATACATTTGGAGTGGTTACCACTGACACCTTCTTTCAAAATGAGGAAGAATCGTTTACTGGTCTTGTTCCTGTATATGCCTCTATAAGACCCCTATTTACGGATGCTAGTTTTTTAGGAGTATCGGAAGTAACTTCAGATGCTACAATTGTTCCATCTAGGCCAGGTTGGGGTTGGGAAGACGGAGGAGTTTGGATAAGTTTATCCGAGCATTCTTGGACATCACAAAATGTACATCTAATTAGTTTCTTTAATCAAGCTTATACATCTATTGCGCTGGCTAATTCTTTTATATCAAATATGGAGGATTCAGTAGTTGAATTTCCAACCAAGTCACAGCTCATCGCGGAGGCAAGATTGCTCAGGGCTTATAGCTATATGGTGTTGTTGGATTCGTGGGGCAATGTGCCGCTTGTCATAGAACCATTGAAGGATACGGATCAGCCACCATCCAATGAGGGTGCAACGAATAGGCCTATTGTCGCACAATTTATTGTAAATGAATTAAATGAGTTAGCGAATCTTCTTCCAGATTCACAGACGGGAGAGAACTATGGAAGAGTCTCAAAGTATGCTGCAAAAATGCTTTTGGCCAGAATGTACCTAAATTCCAACGTTTATTTCGAAACAGGTGCATTTTCAGCGAGTGACCTTGATAAAGTGATTTCATTGACAACTGAGGTTATAGATTCAGGGTATTATAGTTTAATTGATCCATACCTTGGTATATTTGACATTGATAATGAACTGGATAATTCTGAAGCCGTGTTTGTTGCCAGATTTGACAATGTGACCGGAGCTGGTAATAGTATAAATTTTATTTCCTTAAACGCACATCCCTCTTTTGAAAAAATTGCTCCCTGGGGTGGTTTTGTAGTAACCGCAGATATAGTCAATTCATTTGATCTCAATGATGAAAGATTGGGGCAAATAGTAGTTGACTCGATTTTCGATGAGAACGGAGATCCATTTAAAACTACAAATATAATCTCTGGTAATTTAGAACCTATTGTTCATGACCGTAATTTGGTCGATCCTTTAAGAACTGGATTTTTTGAAGGTGCTCGTTTGTTAAAGTGGCCTGAAGATCCTAATCAAGTGGGTTCGAACGGAGGTAATGATTTTATTGTAGTACGTTACACGGAAGCATATACAATGCGAGCTGAAGCATTTTTAAGAATGGGGGATGAATCTAATGCCTTAAATGATATCAATTTAGTTCGTGCAAGAGCATTTAATCCTAATGAACCTATGACAAGTTTAAATCTCGAATCCCTCCTTGAAGAATTAGGTAGGGAGTTCGTGTTTGAAGGCCATAGAAGAACTGATTTAATAAGATTTGGCAAATGGACACAACCTTGGCAGTTCAAAGATAATACAGATCCAACTAGAAGTTTGTATCCTATTCCACAACCAGAACTAGATACAAATCCAAATTTGACCCAAAATCCGGGATATTAAAATAATAAAAGCAGTTTCTGTTTCTGATAATACGATAGTTAGTTGAGTTAGTTTAGTTACCATTTGAGTTGGGGTATATTATTTTCTAATCGTCAATAATATACCCTTTTTGTTAGTTCTCAGAAGTTGATACGGAATATCTGCTAGCACTAAATGTTGATTCTTTCGTAGCTAGATAACTGGTGTCGTAAACAATAGCCTTGGGAGGATAGAAAGAAGCCTGAAAATAAGGTAAGTGCCAAAAAATGAGACGCACTTTACACAAAATAATAACTGCATATATTAAAAACACGAGCCATGAAATCATACCCCAGTATTTTTAACGATGTTATTGGTCCGGTGATGCGGGGGCCATCAAGTTCGCACTGTGCGGCCGCTTTGCGGATCGGTAGAATATGTAGGGACGTGATGGGCGGTAGCATAGATGAAGTCTACATTGAGTTCGACCCCAATGGCTCATTGGCTACTACCCACTCCGGCCAAGGTTCGGATATGGGACTTTTTGGAGGTTTGTTGGGATGGGATGCGGACGATGAACGCCTAAAGGATTATGAACAGCACATTGCCGAAGCCGGTATTCAAATCAAAATCGATATTCACCCCATAGGAGCTACCCATCCGAATACTTATCAGATTACCCTAAAAAATAAGCAGGAAACGCATCAGGTTATTGCTATATCAACTGGTGGCGGAATGATCGAGATTATCGAGATTGACGAAGCGCCTGTTTCCATGTTGGGGGATTTTTTTAGTACCCTTATTTATACCGATGCCCCACATGAAGTCCTGAAAGCGGTTGAGAATCCCGATTTTGGGGAAGCTGCCCTACTCGAAGGTTCGTCGACATTTATCTCGGTGCGGTCTACCCAAGCGGAACAAGAAAAGTTATTGGACAGTATTCCATCCCTAGAAAGCATAAGTTACATTCGCCGTCTTAATCCCGTGCTTCCTATTAGATCAAGAAAAGACTTAAAAGTTCCGTTTATAACGGTGGAGGAAATGCTGGATTTCAATTCGGACAAAAATCTGAATTTATGGGAACTGGCAGTTGCGTACGAAAGTGTGCGTGGTGGTATTTCCAATGAGGAGGTTTTTAATAAGATGGGTGTAATCACGGATATCATGCAAAATTCCATCGATTTGGGATTGAAGGGTACGCATTATGAAGACCGAATTCTGGGAAGCCAATCTCTAAACTTCAAAAAGAATCTGGAAGCCAAGAAATTGGTACCAGGCGATGTGCTGAACAATGCCGTCATGTTCACATCGGCCATGATGGAGGTAAAAAGTTCTATGGGCGTAATTGTGGCCGCACCTACAGCCGGATCCTGTGGCGCTTTGCCCGGTACGTTGATCGGCGTGGCGTCCACGTTGGGCTTGCCTAGGGAGAGCATTGTAAAAGCCTTATTGGCCGCCGGACTCATAGGCGTATTTATAACCGAACATGCCACTTTTTCTGCCGAGGTAGGAGGTTGTATGGGCGAATGCGGTTCCGCTTCGGGAATGGCCGCTGCGGGAGTGGTCGTGCTAAAGGAAGGAAGTTTATCGCAGGCATTGGCCGCCGCTTCCATGGCCTTGCAAAGCTCTTTGGGCCTTATTTGCGACACCATTGGGGATAGGGTAGAAGCACCCTGTTTAAACCGGAACGTAATGGCAACTTCCACGGCTATATCCTGCGCGAATATGGCCTTGTCCGATTATGATCAGGTCATCCCCTTGGACGAGGTCATAGAAACCATGAAACGCGTAGGCGATGCAATTCCGCATACCTTGCGCTGCACGGGACTGGGCGGTCTGGCCATTACAAAAACGGCAAAAAAAATAGAGGCAGGGCTGGCGAGATATAAGGAAGATGTGAAAATTGG
>Ga0075108_10000778_pt1 | contig 17735 bp, 14 predicted proteins | sample AntAceMetag02UK1_FD_69797 | JGI IMG/M metagenome (GOLD analysis project Ga0075108, IMG submission 69797) | Saline lake microbial communities from Ace Lake, Antarctica - Antarctic Ace Lake Metagenome 02UK1 | ecosystem: Environmental > Aquatic > Non-marine Saline and Alkaline > Saline | place...
ACTAAATGCGTATCTTTATTTTTCATCATATTTTTAGTTTGTTGCAAAACCAAAATATGAAAAAAGGAGCTACTCTAAAATAAGTAGCTCCTTAAATTTTTTGTCGGTTAGTAGTGATTTAAAATATTTAATTATCAGTTGTTTGAAAAATAGATCCATATGAAATTCTTAACTTTTTAGCTCTTTTCCCTTTAACTTGAGTTTTAGGAGCAAATGCCATGTTTCCTTTTCCGCTTTTTAGTTTTCCAATTTCCCCGAAGGTTCAAAATCGTCTTCTTCGGCTATTTTCACTAGCTTTTCCGGTATGGATTTCTTTGCTTTGGCACCCATTTTTTTAAGTTTTTCTATACGAGATATAATGTTACCCTGACCTTCGGTTAATTTGTTCATGGCGCCGTGGTACTCGGTTTTTGCTTCGTCCATTTTCTTGCCTACTTTGTTCAAATCGCTTACAAAGCCTTCAAATTTATCGTATAGTAAGCCGGCTTGTCGCGCTATTTCTATGGCATTTCGTTGCTGTTTTTCGTTGTTCCACATACTGTCTATGGTACGCAGGGTAGCCAATAGGGTAGAAGGGGTAACGATAACAATATTCTGTTCAAAAGCTTTATTGTAGAGCGAATTGTCATGATTTATGGCCACGGCAAAGGCGGGTTCTATGGGTATAAAGAGTAGCACAAAATCCGGACTCTCCATAGCATACAAATCTTCATACTTTTTGGCCGAAAGCTGTTCCACATGCCTACGAAGGGAATTGATATGGTCTTTTAAATATTTTGGTTTGAATTCGTCCTCCGTATTTACATACCGCTCATAATCCGTGAGTGAGACTTTGGAATCTACCACCATTTTTTTACCGTCCGGTAAATGGATGATGACATCGGGCAGCACACGGCTTCCATCTTCCCGTTGAAAGCTTTGTTGCACGGTATATTCCCTATCCTTTTCGAGTCCCGATTTCTCCAGAACGCGTTCCAGCACCAATTCGCCCCAATTTCCCTGCATCTTGCTATCGCCCTTAAGCGCCCTGGTCAGGTTTTCGGCTTCCAGGGTAATCTTAAGGTTTTGATTTTGAAGGCTTAGCAGTTGTTCTTTTAAAGCGGAATGTATACTAATGTTTTCCTTCTGGGTGTCCTCCACTTTTTTCTCGAACAATTGAATCTTTTCCTGCAAGGGACTCAATATCTGTTTGATGTTCTTTTGATTTTGCTCCGTGAACTTGGAACTGTTCTGGTCCAAGATTTTATTTGCCAAATTCTCGAATTCCTTGGTAAATTTCTCCTGTAGTTTGGTGGTTTCTTCTTTTTGCTCGGTGTTCAGTCGGTTGAGGTTGTCGTTGGCACCCTCCAGGCGCACTATTTTCTGACCTAACAATTCTTTTTCTAACTGTAGTTGTTTGCGCTCATTATCGGTGGTTGTCAACCGGTTTTTGAGGTCGTACGTTGATTTATCCCATTGCTGCTCGCGCTCCTTCCAAATGGCTTCAGCGGAACGCAGTTTTAGTTTTTGCAGGTATATACCCGACAGTACTCCCAGACCAATAGAAAGTAGCGCAATAATTAAATAAATGAATTCTGTTTCCATTAATTTTTTTAACCCTATAAAGATAGGGGTTTTGTGTTTTGTGGGATATAACTGATGCAAGGGGTAATGAGATTTTTTCAGTTCCCTTTTGAAAAGAAGGCGCCAAGGGATTTGAAATGGGGGAATTTCAAATCAAAATGTAAATAACTTCCTTACTAGAAAGGTAACGCTGCGATAGTTGTGGGCGAGCTGATATAGTGAAGAGGGAGGTGCTGGTTAGGCTATGGATACGGCGTAAATAAGGACTAGAATCCTGAAAACTAAAAGCCGCTATTCATCACTTAAACTTATTCGCGTAATTTCGAAAAAATCGGCACACTGATCGCCGTCATTGATGCCTTCATATATATAACCACTAAAAATGACACGGGCTCCATCAACTTTGAATTCTGCAGTTAAATTACAAGGAACAAAAGAGCCAAGTGGTCTACGCTCCACCTTTACATCCGGTTCAATAACAAATGACTCAATACATCCTTGGTCTTCCGGGGCACGAATGGTACCCTCGGCATTGCTGATGGTTTCGATAATATCCAAGCCTGATTCTTGATAGCATCCTGGCTGGGGATCATCGTCTGAACAAGCTAAAAGCGAGAGTAGTAGACCTAGCGTCAAAAAGGGTATTCTTGCTATTTGTTTTAGACAAATGGGAAACGAGTTTTAAAATTAGTTTTGTAATTATCGGTAGCATATAATTTTAGTGATAATACCTAGATTAAAATCACATCAACCTTTAATGCCTTACTAATAAGCTGCAGTTTTTAATAAAAGGTTGCGTGTTCACTCTGATTTTTTTACAAACCCTGTATTTTGATAGTAGATTAAAGCTAAATCGACTTGATTTAGTGGATAAAAACCTCCATACCTATTTCTTCACTTTAAAAGAACCTGTTACCGCATCAAAAGCAATCATATCGGCAGGGAAAAGTCGCTCAAAAGCGCCATTTTCAATAAGTTCACAGGGCTGTCCAAAAGGATTTTCCTTACCATCCAAGAGTAGAATTTTATCACAGAGCTGAATGGCCAAATCGATTTCGTGGGTGGTAAACAGTACGGTTTTTTGATGGGTATTGGCGAGCTGTTTTAGGAGCTTTAAAATCTGTACTTTATGATACAGGTCTAGATGGGTAGTAGGTTCGTCCAAGAGAATTAACGGCGTATCCTGCGCCATGGCACGTGCTATGAGCACCCGTTGCAGTTGGCCATCACTTAGTTCGTAACATTTTTTATGTTTCAAATCAACTAAACCGAGGTGTTCAATACAATTTTTAATACTTAGTTTATCCGCATTTGTTAAGGTGCCCAACCAATTCGTATACGGTAAACGGCCTAAGGCGATAAGTTCCAAAACCGTCATGTTTTTAGAGGCGATGGGCTCCGTTAGCACCACGCTTATTTGAGAGGCTAGCTCCTGCGGATTATAGCTTTCCAAATCCTTATTGTTAATTAGGACACTTCCCGACAGTTTCGGCTGTACTTTTCCCAAAGTCCGTAATAGCGTAGATTTACCGATGCCATTAACGCCGACAATGGCACACAGTTCCCCTTCCAACAAATCAAAATTGATATCCTTTACAATTGGAATCGAACTTTTCTTTGCCGTATAACCAATGGTAAGTTGCTTGGCATTAAGGGTGGTATGTTTTGTTGTTGTGTTGATAGTTTTTATTGTTTTTATTTTTCGCTGTTCGCTGTTCGCTACTTATATTTTTAAATTCGTCACTCTTAATTCGTCATTCGTACTTTCAACAGACCCCTCCCTAACCCTCCCCCAAGGGGAGGGAACTCGATGGTTCCAACTTCGTCATTCGTACTTTTCAAGTTCTAACTTTCAAGTTCTAACTTTCAATTTCTTATTTACTACTTCGTATTTCTAATTTTTTATTTCTAATTTTTTTTATATTTTATATTTTATATCTTACATCTTACATCTTACATCTTACATCTTACATCTTACATCTTACATCTTACATCTTACATCTTACATCTTACATCTTACATCTCACATCTCACATCTCACATCTCACATCTCACTTTTTACTTCCCACCTCCCACTTCCCACTTCTCAAATCTCACTTCTAAATTTGTCTTTCAAAAAATCATTTGGCGTTTGCGTACCAATAGCCAAATTACCACCGGTGCCCCTACAATAGAGGTAATGGCGTTGATCGGGAGTACACTTGCCGAAGTGGGCAATTGGGCGATGGTATCGCAGAGTAGCATTAAAATGGCACCGTATAAAAACACGGCGGGCAATAGCACGCGGTGTTCCATAGTTTTGAACACTTGTCGGGTTAAATGGGGAACGGCCAAACCTACAAAAGCTATGGGGCCGGCGAATGCAGTAATACCTCCGGCCAATAGTCCCGTGGCGATAATAATCAATAATCTCGATTTTTTCAACGCCACGCCCAGACTTTTGGCGTAGTTCTCGCCCAATAAAAAAGCATTCAGGCTTTTGAGGGATAGGATACTGAGCAAGAGCCCGATGATAACAATGCCTCCCAATACGCCCAATTGCGACCAAGACAGGCTGCCTACGGAACCGTAGGACCAAAAGATGAAACGTTGTAACTGTTCCGCATCCGAGAAATAGGCCAACACGCTTACGACAGCGCCCGTGATACTGCCAAACATGAGGCCGATGATCAATAATGCCATGGTGTCGCGTACACGGTTCGCCACTAGCATTACAACGGCCAGCACTAAAAAACTGCCCAAGCTGGAGGCAATGGCCAGGGAGACATCATTGACCAATTCAAAAGCGGCGAAACCAGATAATAAGGATCCGCCCATGAGCAATAACGCCGCGCCCAGACTTGCACCCGAGCTAATGCCCAACACAAAAGGCCCTGCCAAGGGATTCCGGAACAAGGTCTGCATTAAAAGGCCGCTTACGGCCAGTCCGCCACCGACTAAAATGGCAGTAATTGCTTTGGGCAAGCGATACTCCAAAATAATGTATTTCCAAGAAGCAGTTTCAATTTCTCCTCCGAACAAGGTTCTTATAGTAGCAGTAAACGGAATGGAAACGCTTCCCGAAGCAATGTTCAGCAGCATAGCGAGAAGCAGCGCAAAAAAGAGCGCTGTAAACCAAAGTCGATATGATGCTATGCCGTTATTCATTTTAGGGGTCGAAAAAAGAAGGGCTCATGCTCGGGCAACAGTTCCGGATGAAAAATACGAACCATATCCTTGAGAATGATATCCGGACGCTGTGGACCCAATTCATAAAAAAGTAAACCTCCCGTGGGGCCAGTCGTGGAGGAGAATGTGTGGATGTTCCTTTCCTTAAATGCGTTGAACTCGTTATAGTGGGTATTTGCCGTTGCCATTTCCTCGTAGGTCTTGAATTGGGAGGGCGATACCCAAAAATCAGCTGTTTGTCCCTGCTCTAAGACCGATTCCAAACTCAGGGATAGGCTTCCGGTTCCCTCGGTATCGGACCATAGGTAGTGTGCATTCGCATCTTGTATAAATTGGGCGGCCCAGCTATCGCCGGCCGGTAGGTACCACACATCTTTATAGAGGGCACCACTAAGTACGGTAGGTTTTTTGTTCGCTTTTTCCGCCAGTTGTTTAACGGCATTATAATCTTCGGTAATTTGGTTGAATATGCGCCCCGCTTCTTCTTGTTTGTCCAACAGTACCCCAAAGAATTTTATCCATTCCGCTTTTCCCAAGGGCGTCTGCTCGGTCCAGTCCCCATTGTATAAAACGGGTATGCCTGCTTTTTGTAGCAGCTCATAGGTGGTATTTTTACTATCCATAGCAAACCCCACGACGGCACCGGGCTGCATTTCCAGCACCATTTCGGTGTTCAGGGTCTCATTGTTGCCCAATTCCTTTATTTTTCCCTCGGAAATCAATTGCCTTGTCGGCATGGAGGAAATGTATTGGGTATCCGGAAATCCTTTCAATCTATCCAATCCGCCCAAAGCTTCTAGCGCTGGAATGTGGGTGGTGGACGTAACGACCAAGTTTTCCGCGGGCGTGCCTATAATGGCGTCATAATTTCCTTTAGTATAGTCATTGTTCGCTAGTTTTTCTTTGGGAATAAAAGCATAGGTAAAACCTCCTTTAGCATTAGGCCAAGGATTGCTAACAGTAACTATGGGAAAGTCGCCACTATTATCAATCTGAAAACCTACAGCATGGGAAACTGTAGTGGTCTGATTTTTCGAAATCGAAGGCTGCAGTTTCTTTTCCTCTCGGCAAGAGGTTATGGCGAACAGCGAAAGGGAACAAATAAAAAAAACAATACGTTTCAATTTGGTAGTAGTATAACAAGGAAAATCCTTTATTTCGACTGCAAAGTAACAAAAGTCATTTTTCATGGATCGGACATCCTTTAGTTTTGTTTAAAATAAAAGCTATGCGAAGCGATTCCAATACCATAATCTATATCATAGCCGGTATCATCTTGCTACATTTTGTCATCGGCTTCATTTGGCTGGCAATAAAAATGACCAAGAAAAAAGATGATAACGCTGGGAATTAGTTTAATTTAGTTCCGAATTTTGGTTTGACACGGTTATTGTATGTACATAAATACTGAAACAAATTTAGCGCAAGCAAGTTCAACATGACCACGTCGATTAAAAGGGAATCCGGTGCATTAAGTTAGGAGATACGAATTTAGAAGTACGAATTCTTACTTCAATTAAAAAACAAAACTCATAACAAAATAATTCCGGAGCTGTTCCCGCAACTGTAAGTATATATCGAAATTTTTTCGATATCCCATTCGCAAGATGGGTTGTCCTTTCTTTATGCCACTGCCCCGATAGCTATCGGGATGGGAAGGTAAAGGAACAAATTACGAGTCAGGAGACCTGCCAAATTCATAACATAAAACGATAAACTTTCGGGATAAAGGTTTATGGGTATGAAAAAACGCAGGTACACCATATTGTTCCTATTGTCCGTAATCTGGCAAGCCGCCGCCCAAGATTTGCCTTTGCAAAAACTGGACGAAGTTGTGGTGTCCGATATCCGCCTAAAACGTTATGCGGACGGACATAAGGTGACCGTATTACAAGATAGTACCATAAAGCGCAACGGGCTTTTTTTAACATCCCTTCTCGGCTTTAATTCCAATCTCTATTTTAGGGAGAATGGCTTTGGCATGGTGTCCTCACCGGCCTTTAGGGGTACCAATGCCTCGCATACCGCCGTGGTCTGGAACGGTATCAACATCAATTCCCAATTAAACGGACAAGTGGATTTTAATACCGTAAACCCATTTAACTATAGCTCCGTGGCCATTCGAAGCGGTGGGGGCAGTGTGCAGTTTGGCACAGGGGCCATTGGTGGATCGGTACATTTGAACAACGATCTAACCTTTGAAAAGCATTTGCATCACCAAGTAGTTACGGGCTATGGCAGTTTTGATACCCGTAGCGTTAATTATAACAATAGTTTTGGTACAGGTCGATGGTGCAGCAGCATTGGGGTGAATTATAACAGTTCTGAAAACGATTACCGATATCTGGAAACCGACGAACGAAATGTTAATGGCGAGTTTGAACATTTGAACCTGAATGCCAACGCCGGTTATATCCTGAACGATAAAAACGTATTACGACTATACCATCAGAGTTTTATTGGCGACCGTAACCTGTCTGGTAATTTGGTGGCAGCCGGGCGAAGTAGATACGAGGATATCCAACACCGTACACAATTGGAATGGTCAAATTTTGGAAAAAAAGCAATTGGCAGATTAAAAGTGGCCCATTTACATGAGGCTTTTAAGTACTACGAAAATAAGGATTCCGATACGTTTTCTGACGGAAGGGTCACCACGTTACTGGCACGCTATGCCGTGGATATGGAACTGTCGGACGCTTTTAGGTTGAATTCCTTTTTAGAATATAACAACATTAGCGCCAACGGCAACAGTTTTGGCACTACCCAACGAAACGATTTAGCCCTGACGGCCGTCCTTAAACATACCGTAAATACGAAGGCACGATACAACCTGAGCCTGCGACAGGATGTTTCTTCCGATTTCTCCGCGCCCTTGGTTTTTGCTTGGGCGGGCAGTTGTGATTTTGGTAAACCCTATCAGTTGCAGTTAAATGCTTCCCGTAATTTTCGTATGCCTACTTTCAACGACCTGTACTGGCAGCCAGGCGGTAATCTGGACTTGGTGCCGGAACAATCCTATCAGTTTGATCTGGGGCATAGATTTCAGGTCAATCAGTTATCCATCAACTTAAATACCTATTACATCGCCACTGAAGATATGATTCGTTGGCTGCCCAATACCAGCGGTTTTTGGCAGCCGAGTAATGTGGATGCCGTAGAAATTTATGGGGCAGAGCTAGAGATGGCCTATAAAACATCAGTAGGAAAAAATCAAGAAATCGATTTTAGGACTAATTATGCCTATACCGTATCCCAGGACAAAGCCACTCAAGATCAGCTCATCTACGTTCCTTTTCATAGGGGAAATGCGTCCATTGCCTACAGTTTTTCCAATCTGGGACTATTTTACCAACACCTATACAACGGCCCTGTTTCCATTATTGGTGGGGAATTGGAAGGCTACCAAGTGGCGAATACCGGACTTACCTACACCTTAAAAACACAAGGCAGCTTGCAATACCGCTTTGGCCTAACCATAAACAACCTTTTTAACACGTATTACGAAAACATCGCCCTACGGCCGATGCCCAATAGAACTATACAAACCCAATTAATTTTTAATTTTTAGACATGATGAGAACACACAAAATTTTACGTATCGCGGCATTGGCCGGATTTTTATTTACAGGATGTACAGATGATGATGAACCTGAAATTTTTACTTTTTTGGAAGTGTCATCGGCGGAAAAAACCTACAGCGAAGGTGATGGTGCAATAGTTATAACTTTCAATGCCAGCAAAACTTTTTCGAACAATGTGGAATTGATGTATGAAGTTTTAGGTACTGCCATTGCCGGGGAGGACTTTGAACCTTTGTCGGGGCGTGTCGTGCTTGGGGCAGGAGAACTAGAGGTGAGTCAAACTATAGTTTTGATCGATGATGACGAAGTGGCGCCTAGTACCCAATTGATAATTAACATAACAGGGATTGAAGGCATTGTAGACGGCCCCTTAGAGTTTTCTGAACCCACGCGCTCCGTAACCCTTACTATTACCGATAACGATTCCTTTGCCTATGAAAATGGGATATTGGTGTTGCATGAAGGTAGTTTTTTTGGTGGAAATGCTTCCGTTTCTTTTGTGACCCAAGATTTGGAGACCACGACCAACAGCATCTTTAGCGAGGTCAATGCCGCTCCTTTGGGCGATACGGCACAGAGTATGGCTTTTCATAACAACCTAGCTTATATTATCGTCAATAACTCCCAAAAAATTGAAGTTGTAAATCGCTATACTTTTGAATCGGTCGCTACGATTGATGCCGGACTTCTAAATCCTAGATATATGGCTTTTGCCAATGGAAAGGGCTATGTAACCAATTGGGGCGATGGCATGGATGCCGAGGATGATTTTGTTGCGGTACTTAATTTGGAGAATTTTACAGTTGAAGCTACATTTCCGGTTCCTGAAGGTCCTGAATCAATTCTAGCAAATGAAAACTATGTTTATGTTGCTCATCAAGGTGGTTTTGGACAGAATAACATTGTAACCATTATCAACGCCAATACCAATACTATTGATAGTCCGATTATAGTAGCGGATAGGCCAAATTCCATGCAATTTGCAGATGGTGCCTTGTGGGTGCTTTCTGGAGGAAACCCCTCTTGGACTGGCAATGAAACGGCGGGACAGTTGGATAAAATAAATATCACAACAAATACAGTGGAAACTACTGTCACTTTTACCCAAACGGAGCATCCCGGTATGCTATCGACAGATGGGGATGGCTTATATTATTTGATGAACGGAAACGTTTTTAATATGAATACATCGGCTACCACATTGCTACCAACGGTAATCCTTAACGGGGTATCTTTTTACGATATGGCAGTACATTCTGGAAAATTATATGGTGTAGATGCCAAGGATTTTGCCAGTAACGGCTCTTTGGAAGTATATGACCTTATCAGCTATAGGCTAGATGCTTCCTTGGAGGTATCTATAGTTCCAGGTGCTGTTTATTTTAATGGGGCATTTGAGTTTTAGGGACTTTTAAGAATATTAATAAAAAAAGGAACATGTGAAACACGCTCCTTTTTTCTGTGTTTTAATTCAGAACCTAATAATGTGTATCATCTACCATACGTTCGCCTATGGGACTAAATGCTTTTGAACTACTTATAATGTCTGCTGGTACCAGTACGGTAAAATCGCGCTTGCCGGTGCTGCTGGTTATTTCTTGAATGGCCCTTGCCAGTAAAGGCTCGTTCTGGTCTCCTAAAATACCAAGGTTGGTCAAATCTTCTTTCAATGCAATGTCGGGTACAAGACCACTGGTATAGTCAAAAAAGCCATCCGCGTTCTCATTTCTGCCCAGTAAGGGCTGAATGGCCCATTGTACCTTAGGATTTATCTTGTTTACGCGAGAGGGCGTATATAGATAAGAATTCTCTCTATCATCTACCAAGGTGGTAGAGAATTCATTCTTCCCTCGTGTTACATCGCCAATTTGTACCACGTCCATATAGGGTTCCAAACTATTGATCAATAATTCGCTGGCCGAAGCGGAACTGGCCGAAGTCAATACATACACCTTTCCCAGTCCCAGGGAATTTATGGTTGTACTACCTACTTTATCCGTAAAATAAACCTCTAATTGGTCCTTGCTAAACTCTGGTTGCAGTTTCTCGTTGTATCTCTTTCTTAGGAATAAATTGGACTTGTCCGTACCATAAATCATGCTGGCCAGTAAGCGTGTTGTATTCACGGAACCGCCCGGGTTGTACCTAAGGTCCATAACAAGGTTGGTAATACCTGCCGCTTTAAGTGCTTCTATGGCGTTGTACAGTTGGGCATCGTATTCGTTCGTAAATTGATTGTACATGAGGTACCCAATCTTTTCTCCATTGATTTCGAAACTCTTAGAAATGAATATGGGATTTTCGGAAAGTGCCTCCTCTTTTTCGAGCATCACTTCTTTTCCGTTAGAGGCTACTTCACCATTCACAAATTCGGCCATATTAAGGGTGTAGGTATCGTTTTCCCCAAAAAGGAGTTGACCAAAATTAGACGCAGTCAATGCAACACCATCTACACCTGTAAAAAGCTCTCCTCGTTCTATATCTTTGGAAGCCGCGTCCGAACCGGGAACTATGTAGCGGACGTATCCGAAAATATTCTCGCTGTTCTGAAAACGCACTAGACCAAATTCCAAACCGTTACTTCTAGAAATACCTGCTAGGGATTGGGTCAGCACTTTATAGTCTTCATTGAAGAAACTAAAACGGTCATCTGAGATTAGGAGTTTGTTATCAAAAAAAAGTCCCGGGTTGTCTTCGGAATCTAGAAATGCGGTATAGGCCTCGATACCTTCCGGGGTGTTTACAAAGCGGTCATCCGCCAAATTGGGCACATCGTCTTGCCAGAAGTACCAAAAATTCATGGCTTTCCACATAAAATCCTGTACGTCTACACCTGCTTCCGGATCAGGATTTACGGTTCCTGGAATGTTTAGCTCCTTATCCTTGGAGCAGGAAAGAGCGATTAAGGATAGTATTAATGTGAAAATTCTTATTTTTTTCATAGTGCAGAAATTTTGCATATCCACTTCAGAATTATAAAAAACAATTGAGAAGAAATATACCCTACTTGAACTTTATTAGTTTGTTAATCTGGCAAAACTATTTTAAAATAGGCTATTAAGACAGACAATGCTTGTTTTTATTGCAACATAGCATTTTACTGACCATTATAACATCATAACTATACTCATTTTCGGAGTTGTGGCATTAAAAAAAGGTTTTTTACTGGCTGAAAGAATCGCTTTTAAAAAAAATCACTCAAATTTTTTTTTACCCATTTTTTTAATATCCATTTTGACCAAACCATCCATAAGGGACAAGTTATTCGTTCGTTTAAATTGATAAGAACTCATAAATGAATGAGCTATTATAGCCGGTGGCTGGCTAATTTTAGCACTTTCTCCGGTTATTTTACTCAAGGCTAATGCTAAAAGTGGTTCTGAGGGTTCGCCCAAAACACCTAAATTGCTTATGTCCTCATCTAACTCATATCTCGGCGTTAGGCCAGATGTATAATCTGAAAATCCATCCGCATTTTCATTACGGCCAAGTAATGGTTGAATTCCCCACTGATTATTTGGATTGATATTTCCTTCTCGCTCTTTCTCATAGAAATAGCTGTTCTCTATATCATCTACAAAAGTGAAAGAAAACTCATTTTTACCTGTAGTTTTGCTGCCGATTTGGATTATTTGAACATACGGAGCTAATCCATTGATGACCAATTCGCTTGCTGAAGCTGTCCTGCTTGTGGTTAGTATATAAACCTTAGTCAAATTCAAGTCATTTATTGGAGAACCGTTTAGAGTGGAACTAGAAAAATTTGTCTCACCGTCTCCTGGGTCAAAAGTAGATTGTATCTTATCATTATATCGCGCCTTAAGGAAAAGTTCCTCTGTTTTTGTCCCGTAAACTGAACTTGCAATTTGTAACGCACTACTAACCCGCCCTCCACCATTATAGCGGAAGTCTAAGACCAATTCGTTAATTCCTTGAGATTTGAACGAGGCAAAAACATTATTAAGTTCTTCATCAAAAGCTGCTAAAAAACTATTATACATTAAGTATCCCACCTTTATTCCGCTTTGTTCTATAACCTTAGATACTAAAATTGGGTTTTCTGAAAAGTTTTCTAATTTGGTTAGGGATACTTCAACACCGTTATCCGTTATGCCACCATTAGAAATTTCGCCCATATTTAAAACGTAAGTACTGTTATCACCGAACAAAAGGTCAATATAATTTGTGCGATTTAAAGTTTGTCCGTTTGCCCCGATAAAAATATCTCCTCTTTTAATTGGCTTGTTGGATGCATCCGAATTTGCAGCAACATAGCTAACAACACCATAGATATCATTGCTATCTTGAAAAGCATACAACTGGAATTCTAGGCCATTACTTCTAGAAACTCCCTGTAGGCTGTTGACCAAATCTTTATAATTTTCCACGGCTCCGGAAAATCTATCAACAGCTAAGGCCTCCCCAACAACCCTTTCATGGTTATTGCAAATATTGTAAAAGAAGACTTCTGGATCTGATTCAGAAGCTAAAAACGCGACATAACTATCAACAGAATCAAATTTAGTATCGGCTAAGTCGGGTACATCATCTTGCCAAAAGTAAAAGGCGTTCATCGCTTGCCACATAAAGTCCTGTACGGGGTAATCTTCCCTCAGTAATGCTACTTCTTCCGTTACTTCCTCTTCTACGACCTCTTCTATGACCTCTTCAACAACTGGCCCGTCATCATTTTTTTTACAGGAATTAAAAACTAGGCCTACACCTAGTAACATTAAAAAATACTTTTTCATAGTGATGTTCATTACTGGGGGTTAAGGCAAAATAAGCGCAATAGTTCTTATTATGCCAAGTGCTTAAACTTGTGAATTTTATTCTTTTTCGATTTATATACGTTCAATACCCTTGTAGGGATGTTAAATTTACTTTTATATAGCTTCAAAAAAAATTAATTGTAACAAAATTCGTTGAACTTCGTCTTGCTATTGTAGACCCTTAAATAGGTTTATGAACAACTAACAACCAATGAAACAATCGGAATTTCTAAATGTGGTCATGCCTTTTAAGGATAAGTTGTACCGATTGGCGAAACGTCTTTTGGTCTCAAATGAAGAAGCCGAGGATGCCACACAGGAAGTTTTGCTAAAGTTATGGTCCAAAAAAAACAAGATAGAGGGGTATAAAAGCGTAGAGGCCTTTGCCATGACCATGATAAAGAATTTTTGTTTAGATCGATTAAAGTCCAAACAGGCCGGCAACCTTAAATTGGTTCATAGCAACTACGCGGACAACGGCAGTTCCTTACAGCACCAAGTGGAAGCAAAGGACAGTATAGCTTGGGCACAGCGAATTATGGAAGAGTTGCCAGAACAGCAAAAGTTGGTACTGCAATTACGGGATGTGGAGCAATATGAATTTGAAGAGATAGAAGCTTTGTTGGATATGAAACCCACTGCTATACGGGTGGCCTTGTCCAGGGCAAGGAAAACGGTACGGGAAAAATTAATTGAAAAACATAGTTATGGAATTGGATAATATAGAAAAATTATTGGAAAAATATTTTGAGGCAAGCACTACCGTAGCCGAGGAAGAAATCTTGAAGGCTTATTTTTTGAGCGATGAGGTAGCGGAGCATTTAGAACCATACGCTCCCATGTTCTTGTATTTCACCGAGGCCAAGGAAGAACGTTTTACCAAAGAGGTTCTGGCACAACCCAGGCGACATATATATAAGTGGGCTTCCTTGGCCGCACTAGTACTATTTATGGTCGGGTTTTATTTTAATAGTAGCACCGGCGCAGTACCCCAAAGTTTGGAAGAAGTGTATACGGCAGAGGAGATCGCATCTGCACAAGAGGCATTTGAATTATTGGCCATGAATTTTAATAAAGGCACGGAGCAATTACACCACTTGCAGGAATTTGAAAAAAACACGAATAAATTTTTAATAAAACAATAAATAAAATGAAGAAGATACTAGTATTAACCGTTTTGGCCCTAGCTCCCTATTTTGCACACGCACAGGATATTTTTGATAAATATGAGGACGATGATAAGGTTACCTTTGTAGCCATGCAGCCCAAAATGTTTCAGATGTTGGCAAAAATGAGTGTGAATTCAGACGACCCCGAAGCACAGGAATTCTTTGATCTCGTAAACTCGATTACGAGTTTTAAGGTCATTACCACCGAGGATGCAGGTATTACGAATGATGTAGACAGTTGGGTTACCAATCGTTTAAAAACCTCATCTTTTGAGGAGTTGATGCGCATTAGAGACGGAAATTCCAACGTTAAATTCTACGTCAAGGAAGGAAAGGATTCCGATCACGTAAAGGAGCTGCTGATGTTCGTAACCGGAATGAAGGATATGGATATTGACATAAACGGTAAAAAAATGGAAACGGTACTGCTTTCCTTAACAGGGGACATCAACCTAAAATCGGTTTCTAAATTAACGGATAAAATGGACTTGCCCGGTGGCGATCAATTGGGGAAGGCGTCAAAAAAGAATAATTAGTGTCTTACAAAGGAACTAAGACCCCCAAAACTTTGTGGCTGTAAGATATAAGAGTTAAGACTAATTTGGGATAGACAAGGAATGCTAGAGTTCAAAATAGTGGTAATAGTTTATCATTTTAATGTTGTCATTCCGAACAAAGGCGGAATCTCCCGGACTACCAAGCAGCGGTTTGTGCAACAATTCGATAGCATTTACTTACGGCAGATGGCCATAAAATCTAGTATTAAAATAAATAAGAAAGGAGTGTCAACTAAAATGATTAAAACAAGCGTTATGCGGATTCGTAAACAAGAATTTCAATTCATCAATCTATAAATCATTCTTCCCTAAAAAAAGGAAGTACTTAAAAACAACAATCATGAAAAAAGTAGCAGTAGTATTTGCAATCGCCTTTTTACCCATATTTGGTTTCTCACAGTCGATTTTTGACAAGTATGAGGATATGGACAACGTAGGGGCCATTATCATAAACAAAGGCCTCATAGAATTGGCTTCCAACATTGGTGCCCTGAGCGATGATGCCGAGGCAAAAGAGTTTATGGAGGTGGCCAGTGGCCTAAACGGTGTAAAAGTTTTTATGACGGAAGACGCAATAGTCTCGGCAGACATGGCCAATACGGTAAAAAAATACCTTAAATCGGAAAAACTCGAGGAATTAATGCGGGTAAAGGACAAGGACGTGAACGTAAAATTTTATGTGCGGGATGGCAATAAGAAAGACCATGTGAGCGAACTGCTGATGTTCGTTTCGGGATTGGAAAATACCCAAATAGGCAACCATGGCAGGAAATTGGAAACGGTATTGGTAAGTCTAACGGGCAATATCGATTTGAATAAAATTGGAACCCTGACCAATAAAATGAACTTGCCAAAAGAACTCAACAAGGCCGGTAAATAATTTTCTCCTATGAACACCTTAAAATAAAGACAATGCAAAAAATAGCAAGAAGTTTAATTGTGATAACGGCCGTTATATTTTCCTCCTGTTCCCCTAACCAAAGTTTGCAGGAGTACTATGTAGACAGTACCGAAAATCCAAATTTTTTGGCATTTGATATCCCTACAAGCCTATTAAATACAGATCTGGCCGAATTGACCCCGGAGCAAAAAATGGCCTATGAATCCCTTCGCAAACTCAATGTGCTAGCCTTTAAAATAACACCTGAAAATACCGAAGCCTATAAAACGGAAAAGGCAAAAGTTGAGGCGATATTGGGAAATGACTCCTACGAAGAACTAATGAAAATCAACACTGGTTTTGGTAAGGCCAGTATTCGTTTCAAAGGAGCTGAAGATGCCATTGACGAAGTAATCATTTTTGGCGAAAATAAGGAAAAGGGATTCGCTATCGTACGGGTACTGGGAAAGGATATGAATCCTGCACATTTGGCGCAGTTCCTTCAGGTATTGGAAAAATCCGATTTTGATGTGGAACAATTTGGCCAGATTAGCGAGCTGTTCAAGAGCTAAGGGTAAAGTTGCTTATTGAAAAAAAACTGTTTTGTTGACGCAAAGTAGTTTTTTTTTGACATCAGTGTAAGTTTTCCTGTGGGAAAAGTGTGACTTTGTTTATACATTGGTGCTTAGTACATGACAAAAAATATAATCTATTGAAAACCAATGGATCAAGTGTTAAAATATCAGTATAAATCATTGATTTTCATTAACTTATAAGAATAGTACGACCTATTTTTCTAAAGAAGAAAACCAATGCCTGCGTCAAAAATAATGAATTGACGACAGTTCTCGACACACAATTCAACGGAAAGCTCAATTTGGCAAGGGTAAAGCTCATCTCGCTCTTTTCGTATGCTCGCTGTGCAAGATGCACACCGTTGCCGTCGATAACCTGGCCTATGCCTTGACCATACCGCAGCCACCGATTCCTCCCTTAGGCGTATCCAGCGTTTGGTGGCAGGGTTCGCACTGGACGGCGATCTGGTGGTAAGGCTCGTCTTCTCCCTCTTGCCGGAGTGGGACAAGGTAAAACTGACTATAGACCGCACCAACTGGCAGTTCGGGCGGCCGGACATCAACATCTTCATGCTAGGTGTGGTATACCGGGGAACGGCCTTTCCGCTGCTCTTTGCCATGCCTCCCAAAAGGGGCAACTCCAACAGCGCGGAGCGCATCGCGCTTGTCGAGCGCTTCATCCGCCTGTTCGGCTCGCATTGTATAGAATGCCTTGTAGCGGACAGGGAGTTCGCGGGGGAAAAGTGGATAGGCTATCTGAACCAAAACGGCATCAGGTACCACATCCGCATCCGCAACGACTTCAAGGTCTTCGTCGCGCACAAGGACAGGGAGGTCAGGGCCTCCCACCTGTTCACCAGGTTCCGGACGAACGAGTTCGTGTACTATGACATGTTCGTACGCAACAACGGGCAGTTCTGCTCCTATCGGGCTGCAGGCTGCACGGGGGCGACTTCCTGACCATCGTATCCTTCAACAGGCCACAGGAGGCGATCGGGGACTATGCCCGGAGGTGGCAGATAGAGATTTGCTTCAAGGCCATGAAGTCCGGCGGGTTCGATATCGAGAAGACCCACCTTACAGATCTGGAACGTATCGAAAAACTTGTGCTACTGGTAACGATCGCCTTCGTGTGGTGCTACAAGGTGGGAATATACCTCCATGATCTAAGACCGATAAAAATCAAAAAGCACGGCAGGAAGGCCAAATCCATATTTAGATATGGGCTCGACTACATAGCCAACAGCCTGCTCAACGCAATGAAACCAAAGGAAATCGATATCTATAAATTTTTGTTATGTACTTAGCAGAATCGGATACAAAGCCGATGTGCAGCTTTATATTCCCAAACACTACTAACCGACAAAAAATTTAAGGAGCTACTTATTTTAGAGTAGCTCCTTTTTTCATATTTTGGTTTTGCAACAAACTAAAAATATGATGAAAAATAAAGATACGCATTTAGTC
>Ga0075108_10000784_pt1 | contig 17653 bp, 6 predicted proteins | sample AntAceMetag02UK1_FD_69797 | JGI IMG/M metagenome (GOLD analysis project Ga0075108, IMG submission 69797) | Saline lake microbial communities from Ace Lake, Antarctica - Antarctic Ace Lake Metagenome 02UK1 | ecosystem: Environmental > Aquatic > Non-marine Saline and Alkaline > Saline | place...
AAAACTTTTACCTAGTAGCAGTAGCAGTGACTGCCTACTGCCACTGCCACTTAGAATGTTGTAAAATGAATTTTATTCATTATTTAAAAACTATGTACTTTTAGTGCATAGTGGTTTATTGGTCTCAAATTAGGGTCTAAAACCCTGCAATTTATTGCAGTACTTTAGTAATACGAAAAAATCTAATTCACAATCAATTACAAGGATTTAGCCTGTTTTTAAAATATTAAGGACTTTAGTCCTTAGTAAACAAACCCCTGCACTTCTAGTGCAGGGTGGTTTAGTTCTACATTCTACATTCCCCATTCCCCATTCGCCATTTGTCTCCTTTCTCTTCTCTCTTTTCTCCTGTCTCTTGCTTCTTGCAGCGAAGCGCTCTTGTCTCTTGTCTCTTGTCTCGTTTTTCATGTCTCTTCCTTCTTTTCAACCCCTTTATTTTGAAGTTTGTAGTTTTTTGCATAAAAAATCCAACAGACCTAGGGTATTGTAATATCTTCGTAGGACGAACTAAAACGAAATATATTTTGAAAAAAATTCTGATAACAGGGGGTGCCGGATTTTTAGGGTCCCATCTCTGTGATAGATTTATTAAGGAAGGCTACCATGTCATTGCCATGGATAACCTTATTACCGGTGATCTAAAGAATATAGAGCATCTTTTTCATTTGAAGAATTTTGAGTTTTATCACCATGATGTCACCAAATTTGTGCACGTGCCAGGCCATTTGGATTATATCCTACATTTTGCTTCTCCTGCAAGTCCCATAGATTATTTAAAAATACCGATACAAACCCTGAAAGTAGGAGCCATGGGTACCCATAATCTTTTGGGTCTGGCCAAGCAAAAGCAAGCGCGTATCTTGATCGCTTCTACCTCTGAAATTTATGGTGACCCCTTGGTGCATCCACAAACAGAGGCCTATTACGGTAATGTAAATACAATCGGGCCCCGTGGCGTTTATGATGAGGCGAAACGATTTATGGAATCCATTACCATGGCCTATCACCGTTTTCATGGCTTGGATACGCGTATCGTAAGAATATTTAATACCTATGGGCCTCGAATGCGTCTCAATGATGGTAGGGTCATACCAGCTTTCATAGGACAGGCGTTGCGCGGGGAGGACCTTACGGTTTTTGGAACCGGGGAACAAACACGCTCTTTCTGTTATGTAGATGATGAGGTAGAAGGTATTTACCGGCTGTTGTTAAGCGATTATGCTTTGCCAGTAAACATTGGTAACCCCAACGAGATAACTATTAAGGATTTTGCGGAGGAAATTATTAAGTTAACGGGTACCGACCAAAAAATAATATTCAAACCCCTACCGCAGGACGACCCCTTGCAGCGGCAGCCCGATATTTCTAAAGCTCGGGAAATTTTGGATTGGGAGCCAAAGGTGAGCAGGGAAGAAGGAATGGCAAAGACCTTTGCCTATTTTAAAACCTTACCCGAAGAAGAACTTTACAAACGAGATCACAAGGATTTTAGTAACTATAATAAGGAATAGCCAAATGGCTTTGATAGTTAAAGGAACGTAAAGCTACGACATGGGGAGTCCGCCCCGAAAAGGAGCTTTGTCTTTGTAGTGCTGACCAGCCGGTTTTTGAAATTTTTGGATCTAGTTTAAAATGGCTATAAGGGATGAAATATTTGATTTTCTACCTTGTAATTCTGCTTGAAATAGTGATAATTTCAATTTTAACAAGAATAGCAAGGCTAGCGTAAACCAGAGGGTAAAAATTTTATTTTTCGACAATTAATATGAAACTCCATTTCGGAATGGAAGCAACAACTCCAATTTCAAATCGATAAAACCTAAAAGTTTCTCAACGCCTGACCTCGATTAGTTTTCGAAATAGTTTTGACTAGCTAACTTTACACTAGTGAGAATAAAGCAGGAATCAGTTAAGAGGTTATTGTCCCGTTACTAAAGTTTTGCGATTTCAGCCTTCTATTAACCGTCTAAAGGGTGGTAGGGCGAAAATCGTCTTGGTTCCCTTTAGGGCTAGGGTAAAACAAGAGGATTTCTACCTAGGGGTCTTAAGTTTTGACTGGCTAACTTTACACTAGTGAGAATAAAGCAGGAATCAGTTAAGAGGTTATTGTCCCGTTACTAAAGTTTTGCAATTTCAGCCTTCTATTCCCCGTCCAAAGTGTGGTAGGGCGGAAATCGTCTTGGTTCCCTTTAGGGCTAGGGTAAAACAAGGGGATTTCTACCTAGGGGTGAAAGTTACTAGGTCAAAACCTTTTCGTCGTAATAAATTGATTTTTATGCATTTATATTTTAGACTTTCGTCTTGTGTCCTTAGCCAGGTACTATTACTTTTTAATTAGAGTTTAGGGAGTAGGCTCAATCTTGGAAACCGCTTAAAAAGGAGGTGCAAATCTTTATTTTTCGTAATTGAACGATCTAATATTATGTTAAAACGAAATAACATCTGATTTTTGTATGTTATGACAAACTATATGTAATTTAGCCTTAAATTAATATCTTGATGAACGTGGTAGATAGTATTGAAAAAATTTGGCTTTCTTCTCCACACATGGGGGATATGGAACAAGTGTATGTGAAAGAGGCATTTGATACCAACTGGGTAGCACCACTTGGGCCAAACGTGAATGCCTTTGAGGATGCCATCGCCCATTTCTTAAAAGAAAACGTAAAAGTTGCCACGCTTAGTTCCGGTACCGCCGCCCTTCACTTAGGACTTAAATTACTGGGGGTAGGAAGTGGGGATATGGTGATTTGCCAGAGTTTTACGTTTTCCGCCTCGGCCAACCCGATCTGCTATCTGGGAGCTATCCCAGTTTTTGTGGACAGTGAGACCGATACCTGGAATTTGTCCCCGGATTTATTGGAGCGTGCCATTAAGGACTGTATCAAACAAGGAAAAAAACCCAAAGCCATCATAGCCGTTCATCTGTATGGTATGCCCTACAAGATAAAAGAGATCAAAGCCATTTCTGAAACCTACGGTATCCCTATATTAGAAGATAGTGCGGAGGCCTTGGGAAGCACTTTTAATGGGCAAGCATGCGGTACCTTTGGCGACATCGGTATTTTATCCTTCAACGGAAATAAAATTATTACGACCTCAGGAGGTGGCGCTTTGGTTTCCAGAAATCCGGACCATACAAAAAGCGCTATATTTTTAGCTACCCAAGCTAGGGATGAAGCCCCGCATTATCAACATTCCCATATAGGCTATAATTACAGGATGAGTAATATTTTAGCAGGTGTGGGCAGAGGGCAGATGCTCGTTTTGGAGGATAGGGTCATGGCTAGAAGAAGAAATTTTGAGCGATATTACGAGGAGCTGGGCAGCCTGCCGGAAATTGAATTTTTATCCGAACCTTCGGGTTATTATTCCAACAGGTGGTTGAGCTGTGTGCTTACGCCTTCATACAAGATACGGGAACAACTGCGATTGGCTTTATTGGAGCAAAATATTGAATCTAGACCGCTTTGGAAGCCCTTACACTTGCAGCCTGTTTTTGAAAATTTTCCCAAATTTACGAACGGTACTTCAGAGGATTTGTTCAACAGAGGGCTTTGTTTGCCAAGTGGGTCCAATCTTACCTACGATGACCTAAGTTGTGTCATAAATAAAATAAAATCAACACTTTAAAATTATGTTACAAAAATACTTAACCTACAGTGCGCAACGATATACTTCAAAATGGCTGGTGCTATGTATTGATTTGGTAGCGGTCGCTTTTTCTTTTGTGCTTTCATACCTAATAAGGTTTAACCTGACCTTAGATTTTGAAGTGGGTAATTTGTTGGTGCAACTCCCATGGATCTTGGTAGTTTCCTTGTTCGCTTTCCTGGTAGTGGGTTCGTACAAAGGGGTGGTGCGGCATACAGGAATACGGGATGTGTACAATATTTTTAATGCCATTTGTCTCTCCAGTATATTAATTATCTTTTTGGTTATGGCCAATAGGCAATTCGATTCTATTGACAATTTCACCATTCCATTATCGATCATTATCATTCATAGTTTGATCAGTTTTGTTGTTCTTACAGCATCCCGCTATGTGTTTAAGGCAATGTACGATAAGATTACCGGAGGAATAAAAGTTTCTAAAAATGTGGTAATATACGGTGCGGGAAGTTCAGGAATACTTACCTATGGGGCATTGACCAACCACTCCAAAAGTGACGTCAAGGTTATTGGTTATATTGACAACGACCATAAAAAAATAGGCAAAAATATTAATGGGGTTCCTGTTTTTGGCGAAGACATGCTGACCAAGGAATTCATAAACAAAAAAAATGTCTCTGAAATTATTTTCAGTATACAAAACATAGACGCTAAAAGTCTGCGAAAAAAGGTAGAGGACTTGGTTGATTTGGCCGTGCTGGTAAAAATTGTCCCACCGCTTGAAGATTGGATCAATGGGGAGTTAAAGGTATCCCAAATAAAACAGGTGCAAATAGAGGACCTGTTGGACCGTGCACCAATCCAAATAAAAAATACCAATATTGAAGTAGAACTGCTGAACAAAAGTATTCTGGTCACCGGTGGGGCTGGTTCTATTGGGAGCGAAATTGTTAGGCAAATTTGCAACTATGCCTACAGTTCATTGATTATTGTGGACCAGGCGGAGTCTGCCTTGTACGACCTTCAGCAAGAGTTGAAGCAAAACGGCTTCCATAATTTTATTCCGATAGTGGGTGACATACGTGATAAAAGTAGGATGAACCAAATTTTTAACGAATACCGCCCTAATATGGTTTTTCATGCCGCGGCGTATAAGCATGTGCCACTTATGGAATACAATTCCTATGAGGCCATTAAAATCAATATTGCCGGCACCAAGAACATTGCCGACCTTTCCTTGATCCATGATGTGGAAAAGTTCGTGTTCGTATCCACGGACAAGGCAGTGAACCCTACCAATGTCATGGGGGCCAGCAAACGTATTGCGGAAATGTACATTAGCTGCATGCACCAAGAAGGTAAGACCAAGTTCATTACCACCCGGTTTGGCAATGTGCTGGGCTCTAACGGGTCGGTCATACCTTTGTTTAGAAAACAAATAGAGCATGGTGGGCCATTGACATTGACCCACAAGGAAATTACCCGATACTTTATGACGATTCCAGAGGCCTCCCAATTGGTATTGGAGGCCGGAGCCATGGGGAATGGAGGGGAAATCTTTATTTTTGATATGGGGGAATCGATCAAGATATTGGACTTGGCCAAGAACATGATAAAATTATCCGGCCTGCGCTATCCCGAAGATATAGATATTAAGATTACAGGTTTAAGACCAGGAGAAAAGTTGCATGAGGAACTCTTGGCCGATGGGGAAAATACCATGCAAACCTACCATAAAAAGATAAAAATAAGCAAGGTAAGGGACGTGGACTATGCCAAAGTGCGTTCCAAAATAGATGAGTTATGCATCGTCAACATGTTCTTCAATGGCAGCACCATAAAAATAATGAAAGAAATTGTACCAGAATATATATCACAGAATTCTGATCTTTGTAAATTTGACCAAGAAAATAAAATGTCCATTGGTACCGTAACGAGTGCAAACCTTAAAATTATACAATCTTAAAGTTGTTTTAAAGCCTGTAAATATCTTTCTATGATGACAATGACCCATAAATTTATGAAATTTTTGCTTCTATCCTGTGTTGTTTTGGGATTTCTAGCTTCTTGTGCCACTAAAAAAGAGGTAGTTTATTTTCAGGATGCGCTCGACTATGAAACCATTGTGAGTAACAACACGGCTAACAATAAATTTAAGATCAACGATATTGTTGACATCACTATTTCTACCCTGGATGCGGAGGCCAGTTTGCCCTTCAATATATTTAGGGGTTTTCAAGAGGGCGGTAGGGGAAATATTGGAGAGCAAATGGATTACATTGTCGATAAAAATGGGGAGATAGACTTTCCGGTCATCGGGAATATAAAAATAGCGGACTTGACCCCACAAGAGACGAAGGAATTGTTAAAAGAAGAGTTAAAAACCTATTTAAAAAATCCTATAATAAATATACGCCTAAAAAATTTCAGGGTAACCATTTTAGGGCAGGTGAACCGCCCGGGTACCTACGAAGTAAATGGGGAACAGATTACTGTTTTGGAGGCCATAGGCTTGGCCAATGATTTGAATATTAAGGGAATGCGAGAAAACGTGTTGATTATAAGAGATTACAATGGTGCCAAAGTGTACCACCGCATCGATCTCACTAGTAAGGATGTTTTAAGTTCCCCAAACTATTACTTGACCCAAAATGATGTGGTCTACGTAGAGCCGAACAAATCTGCAATTACTTCTTCTGCCTTGGATAACAGGGCAACTATTGCCATTTCGATTGCATCAGTGTTGATCACTTCTACCGTAATACTTATATCTAGGAGGTAGTTTCCTTTTGAACAATTTTAAATGGTTTGCCTGAAACCGATAAGTATATGAATGACAACGCATCTCCTGTAGAACTTAAAACTATCATTTTAGCGTATACAAAACATTGGAAATGGTTTGTATTGGTTGGTCTAGTGGCCCTTATTTTAGCCTACCTTAACATTCGTTATACCGTTCCTGAATATGAGGTTCAGGCCCAAATACAGATTGTGCAGGAAAAAAATCCTAGTGATGGGATGAGTGTTTTTCAAGACCTTGGTATTCTTGGGGGATCTTCCAAACAGGTGGAAGATGAAATTGAGATCTTGGCCTCGAGATCTAATTTTATTGACGTGGTAAAGGAATTGGGGGTCAATGTTCAAATTACATCTTTAGGTAATATCATTAATTCAGAAGTGTATGATAACCCGCCAATAAATATCAATCTGATTGCAGCGGACTCAATTGTCAATAGTATGAGCTATGATTTTTTCATCGAGTTTTCCTCAGCAACTACCTTTGACTTTAGCGAAACGGAAGATATACCGGCTAAAAGCTACGCTTATGGAAACGGTATTTCAACGGCTAAAAGTGACTTAATTATAACACCAAATGTAAAGGATGCAAAAAGTTTAATAGGTAATAAATATAGTGTTTCTATCCGCCCGGTAGAAAGTGTGGCACGTGCCTTGAAAGCGGCCGTAAAGATTTCCGCGACTGCTGAATTCTCCAATATTCTTAAGATATCAATGACCAGTGCCTTACCAAAAAAAGCCAAGGATGTCATTGATAAATTAATAGAAATTTATAATAGGAATGCCGTGGAGGAAAAGCGACGTGTGGCCGATGCCACTTCTGAGTTTATAAATAACCGAATCCAATTAATTTCCGGTACGCTTACTTCCGTGGACCAAGATGCGCAGGAATTATTAACGGAAAAAGGAATGACGGGTTCAGGGCTTGAAGTGGGCGCGGCGGTGCAGGTGAGTGCGGGAAGCCGTCAAAATTTAGAAAATACGAAGGTGCAATTACAAATGGTAACCGGACTCAAAGATTATGTTAACGGTGAAAACGGATATGATGAAATGCCTATGGTTGACGTGGGCAGTGGTGCCTTAAGCCAAGCTACCCTGCAATATAATACTCTGGTGGGCGAGCGTAAAAGGCTATTAAAAAGTGCCGATGAGCAGAACCCTATCATAGTTAATCTTGATGAGCAATTAGATGGTCTTAAAAGCACTATGCAATCCAGTTTAACTTCCCTGGAGCGCAATATAGGGATGAACGTAAGTACCTTGCAAAGTCAGCTGGGGAGAATTCAAGGAACTATTTATTCCGCTCCCGAAAACCAAAGGGAACTACGAAATATTACACGTAAACAAGAAACAACGGAAAGTCTGTATTTGTATTTATTGCAAAAAAGGGAGGAATCCCAGATTGCATTTGCATCCGCATCCCCTAAATCAAATATTATCGACAGTGCCTATGTAGCCAGCCCAACACCGGTTAAACCTAAAAAAGCCATCACCTATCTTGCGGCTTTGATACTAGGGTTATTGGTTCCATTTGGCATCATTTATCTCAAAGAGTTATTAGACACCAAAATCCATAATAAACATGCCTTGGAGTCCCTGGTCAGTGATATACCCGTTTTAGGTGAACTTCCCAAATTAGGTAAAAAGGAGAGTAAAATGATCCTAAAGGACGATCGTTCTATCTTGGCAGAGGCCTTACGGATCATACGCACCAACCTTGATTATTTAATGAAGACCAAAGAGAAGGTGGGTGGTAAAAAGAGCAATATTGTTTATGTGACCTCCGGAGTACCCGGGGAAGGAAAGACTTTTACGTCTACCAATTTGGCCATGATTCTGGCAAGTACACAGAAAAAGGTCTTGTTGATCGGTGCAGATATACGTAATCCCAAATTCTATTCTTATTTTATAGGTGATGCCATAGATAAATTAAAAGGCAAAGACCGCCAAAGAGATGTAGGTCTTACCGAATACCTGTTCGATAAAAAATGGGCTACCGACGATATCATAAACACCATGTTGGTGCATCATACGACCATAGATGTCATCTATTCGGGAAAAATTCCACCCAATCCTGCCGAATTGCTCATGAGCAAACGACTTGGTGAACTGCTTGAAGACGTTTCGGATAAATATGATTATGTGATCGTAGATACGGCGCCATTAATGGTGGTAAGTGATACGCTCTTGATAAGTGAATATGCCGATCATATTATTTACGTAACAAGGGCGGGTATTACAGAAAAAAAATCGATAGATTTTCCAATTCAATTATTGAAAGAGGGCAAGTTGAGAAATGTGTCTTTTGTTGTCAATGACGTGAGTACGGACAATTTGGGATATGGGGGTAAATATGGCTATGGATATGGCAAGTCTACCAAAAAATGGTGGAAATTTTAATATTTGATTTTGCAGCGGAGTTCTTACGCCGTGTTTAATTCTAGTCTTTGGGCGTAATACCCAAAGTCTTGCATCCTATTTTTTGTTAGTTCCGAAACTTCGTGATGAATTTGGAAATTTAAATCCCTTGTGGCTCAGCCCCAGATTATTTGAGTAATATTTTTTTTTGTATAACTGGTATTTTTATAAGTATTGAGTTCGATTTAAAGAACGCTTACGCATAATTAGCAATTACTTTCTTTGAAGGATTTATATTTAGGACGAACCATTTAAACCACAAGACTTAGAGAATTGTTAGTCGAGCGTAAATGTGCGTTTTTTGAAAAGTAGCAACCTCAACCAATTTTAATAATTGTTGGGCCGTAATCGAAGGTTCTAATACCGATACGAAAGGTGTTTCCATCGGCGATGATTTTTTAATTCTAAAAAAAAGTTGAAAACCAGTACTTTGAGAGCTAAATGTGGAGAGCTGATAGTGGCTCTAGTTTAAAAGAGATATGATACTAATTACTTCTGATTTTCGGCCTTTTTTTGCTCCCTTTAGGGTCGGGGAAAGTACAAAAGGCCGAAAATCAGATTATTCTTACCCTGACCCTAAAGGGAATAATCGGATTTTCTGATTTCTAGTAAACTAAAGACCCTATTTTTTTGATTTTAACAGAAATAACAATGCTAAACTAAACTAGAGCCCTGATAGTGTTTAAACTTCACAAGCATAGTTATTTAAAGTGGTAATTTGCGATAAATTTCTGTTGTCTACTACCTTAAATTACACCTCAATACCAGAAGAACATTGAATTATTTCCAATTACTTTTAAAATTTGTATTTTGTCGGAATTCTTCCCTAGTTAGTCGAATAAAGACGCGCTATTTTTTTATCTGTTTTTTGTTGCAATATATTTGTTTGCATTAGCCATTATCCTGTAATTTTGGCTAAAATATAATTCCCCATTTTACTACTGTGCTATGAAAAATAATTACTTCAATTTTGTAAAAAAATACGCTCAAATAGCTCTGTCCTTGCTTTTTGTCGTTTGTTCGCAACTGCTTAGTGGTCAAGTCAACTTTTCACAGAGCACATTGAATCTTGCCGGACTTACGACTATAAATGGGGCCACGGCGATGGAGTTCGGTCCTGACGGGCGATTGTACGTTTCGGACTATTCCGGTACCAGTGCCAGTAGTGGTGTCATCAAGGCCCTTACGATACAACGTAACGGCCCTACGGGCTATGTTGTGACGGCGGTGGAGCAGCTGACAGGCGCGGCATTGGTCCCCAACTACAATGATGATGGTACGCCCGCCCCGGCGCTGAACGGGCGTCGTGAGGTTACGGGGCTCACTGTCGCCGGTACGTTGGCAAATCCTGTGGTCTATGTGACCTCGAGCGATATACGTATAGGAGGTGGTGACGGCACGGGTCAGAAGGACGTGGGCCTAGATACGAACTCCGGGGTGATCACCAGGATGACATGGACGGGAGGAACTTGGGAAGTAGTCGACATAGTTAGAGGACTTCCAAGATCGGAGGAGAACCATGCCACCAATGGACTGGATCTAACAAATATCAACGGCATAGATTATCTGATAGTAACTTCGGGAGGCTTCACCAATGCCGGAGGTCCATCAAGTAATTTTGCATTGATCTCGGAATATGCGCTGGCCGCAGCCGTGTTATCCGTAAACCTAACGCAGCTAAACCAGTTGCCCATACAGAGCGACAATGGGCGGAGCTACATCTACGACCTTCCAACATTGGACGACCCTACCAGGGCGAATGTCAACGGTATTTCTGACCCAGATACCCCAGGATATAACGGTATTGACATCAACGATCCTTGGGGAGGCAACGATGGCCTGAACCAGGCGAAGATAGTGCCGGGAGGACCTGTACAGATATTCTCCCCAGGATACCGAAATGCCTATGATTTAGTAGTAACAGAGTCCGGTGCTCTTTACGTAACGGATAATGGTGCCAACGGTGGTTGGGGAGGTTTCCCGGTTGGGGAAGGCACGGCGAACGCGACCAATGATTACGATCCAATGGAACCAGGGAGCCAGACGCCATCCGGCAACGAACTACTCGATAACAAGGACCACCTAGAATTGGTGACAACGAATATTCAGAATTATGTACCGGGCAGTTTTTATGGTGGGCATCCGAATCCGCAACGTGCCAATCCATCTGGAGCAGGTCTTTACACGGATAATACTAGTGTTCTTGGTATTACGGGTTCACCCATATGGCGCACCCAACTCTACGATCCCGATAGCTCTACTCCTGGTTCAACGGCAGATCCTAACGTAGGCCTTCCGGTAGATTGGCCTCCAGTTCCGGTATCCATGGCCAACTCTGTGGAGGGCGATTGGCGAGGTCCAACGGTACCCAACCCAGACGGTCCCAACGATAGCCCCATTGTGGTTTGGGGCACCAATACCAATGGAATTACAGAATATAGAGCATCCAACTTTGGCGATGCCATGAAGGGTAACCTGTTAGCCACACATAGTGGGGGCAATATCAGGAGGGTACAATTAAATCCAAACGGAACTTCCCAGCAATTTACGTCGTCCTTTCTATCTACTGGCGGGGGCTTTTTATTAGGGATTACTACAAACGCTGACGGCGATGTCTTCCCGGGCACGATCTGGGTAGGTTCCCTTTCCGGTCCTATCACAGTTTTTGAACCTCAGGATTTCGTAATCTGCATACAACCCGGCGAGCCGACTTATAATGCCCTTGCGGATTATGACGGGGATGGCTATACGAACCAAGACGAAATAGACAACGGTTCCGATCCGTGTAACGGGGGCTCCTCACCTTCAGATTTCGACAAAGTATTGGGAGCACCGCTGGTATCTGACATTAATGACATGGATGACGATGGTGACGGTATTGCCGATGCAGTTGACCCTTTCCAATTAGGAAATCCTTTGGAAACTGTTAGTGATGCGTTTCCCATACCTATATCCAATGATCTTTTCAATGATCAGCAAGGCCTCGGCGGTATTTTCGGTCTGGGCATGACAGGTCTTATGAACAATGGTGATACGGGTGAGAATTGGCTAGGTTGGATCGACCGTAAGGACGATTCCAACGATCCCAACCCTAATGACGTTTTGGGTGGGGCACCCGGTATTATGACCTCTCATATGACATCGGGCACGTCCTTTGGTGCCGCTAATAATCAGGAAAAAGGCTACCAGTATGGCGTACAGGTAGATGCTTCGAGCGGCGTGTTTACCGTGATAGGTGGAATGAATGGCTTTACAGGCCCTTTAAGACTTTATGGCAACTCGGCGGCCGTAGGCGGTGAACTCGGATTTTTTATTGGGGACGGTACCCAGAGTAATTATATAAAATTTGTGGTTACGGTGAATGGTTTTACGGTGGTGCAAGAAATAAATGATGTACCGCAGACGCCAATTAGTACACCTTTAATGATTTCTGGAAGACCTTCAAGCGACATTATTTTTTATTTTGTAGTAAATCCATCTACAGGCAATGTGGCTTTGGAGTTTAGCATAGACGGTGGAACCCGGATAGCAGCAGGCAACCTGACGGCCCAAGGAGAGGTGTTCAACGCATTACAGCAGGCTAATAAAGATTTAGCCGTTGGTTTTATCGGAACATCTGGCACCACAGGGGTGGAGCTAGAGGGCTCGTGGGACTTTTTGAACGTGGCAGGTAATGTGCCCGTGGTTACAGAACAGCTTCCAGATGTAGTACGGTTTGTGAATTCTTTAAACGAAGATCTTGATTTAGATACTAATTTCACCGACGATAACGGGGTTCAAAACCTTACCTACTCAGTTGAAAACAACACAAATCCTAACATAGGTGCACTCATTAGCGGCAATACGTTAACATTGTCCTATCCGTCATCGGTACAAAATGCATCTATAACCATAAGGGCCACGGATGCGGATACTAATTTTGTGGAACAGACTTTTTTGGTTTCAGTAACAGATGGTCCCATTGTATTGTACAGGATAAATGCCGGAGGTCCGCAAATTGCCGCAATTGATGGTGGAATTGATTGGTCTGCAGATACCGTTGCGAACAATTCTTCTTTTTTGGCGATTGCCGGAACAAACCAATCATTTGCATCTTCGCTTACATCGCTTACTCCGCAAGTAAATGCAGTTACAACCCCATTGGGAATTTTTAGTTCGGAACGGTTTGATCGTTTAGCGGGCAATCCTAATATGACCTATTCATTCCCAGTGCCAATTAGTGGTAACTATGAGGTACGATTATATATGGGGAATAGTTTTAACGGAACCTCTGGTCCAGGGCAACGTATTTTTGATGTGACTTTGGAAACTCAGTTGTACCCGGAATTGAACAAGATAGATCTATCGGCGACCTATGGCCATCAGGTTGCTACGGTGATTACCTATGTAGTTCCTGTAAATGATGGCAACTTAGATATAAGTTTTCTGCACGGAGCCCTTGAAAATCCATTGGTGAATGCCATTGAGATTTTAGATGTTTCAAATGCGGATACGCCCATTTATGCTTATGACATTCCAACTCAGGTAAACAATGCCGGACAGCCCTTAAACGGTAGTTTGGCCGTACAGGCCTTAGGAGGAGACGGTAACCTTTCTTATGCAGCTACGGGACTTCCGGCTGGTATTTTTATAGAACCTACCAATGGCCAAATTGGGGGTGCCATAGATGCCGCAGCGGTAAGTGGGAGTCCATATACCGTTATTATAACCATTGATGATTCTGATGGCGTTACTACCGACCAAATACAACTTAGTTTTCAATGGAATGTCGTAGAGGCCTTTGCCTTTCGCATTAATGCTGGGGGCAATCGGATTGACAGTACAGGAGATATTGGTCCGAGTTGGGAGAACAATGCAACTCCCGGGGCACAAAATGAAGGTATTTATAGCGTTAATATTGGTGTTGTAGAGGGGTTTGAGACAATTACCTTTGAAAATAAAGATAGCAGTATTCCGGCCTACATTAATGAAATGACTTTTTCCGAACTATTTGGCAGTGAACGCTATGATTTGGTTTCCCAGCCCGAAATGATATATTCATTGCCCTTGGAGAACGGGGACTATGTGGTCAATCTATATTTTGCCAATGGATTTGTTGGAACGTCAACAGTTGGGAGTCGCGTCTTCGATATTTTAATTGAGGGTAATTTGGTCCAAGATAATTTGGATCTCATATCCCAATTTGGAAACCAAGTTGCCGGTATGTTATCTTACCCTGCTGTTGTGACGGATGGTAATCTAAATATAAGTTTTGGACACGTTACCGAAAATCCGGTTTTGAATGGCATTGAAGTATTCAAAGTAAATGCCTCTAATCCCGTTTTATCCATAACTGCAATTACAGATCAAACGAACGAGTCCTTTGATACCGTATCTATAGCTACCAATGCTGTAGGCGGTGACCCTAACGAAACAGTTAGCTATTATATTTCTGGCCAACCAGAAGGTATTTTTATAGACGTATTAACAGGTGCAATAAGCGGTAGTATTACCTCTAATGCAGTCACTGGAGGACCTAATGGAAATGGTGTTCACAGTGTTACTCTTACGGTTTTAAAACCAGGATCTGCGCCAAGTAGTGAAGTATTTGCTTGGACCATTGATGGAGATGGTCTTTTCTGGACAGACCTTGATGAGAACGAGAATTACACCGGGCGTCACGAGAACTCCTTTGTTCAGGCAGGAAACAAGTTCTATCTCATGGGTGGCAGGGAAAATGCGAAGACCATTGATGTGTATGATTATACAGCCAATACTTGGACTTCCTTAGTTAATTCTGCACCTTTTGAGTTCAATCATTTTCAAGCCACGGAATATAAGGGACTGATATGGGTAATAGGAGCCTTTCAGACCAATGTGTTCCCATCTGAAGTGCCGGCGGACCATATCTGGGCCTTTGATCCTTCAACCAATGAATGGATACAGGGTCCCGAAATACCCGCGGGTAGGAAACGTGGGTCGACCGGACTTGCAGTTTATAATGATAAGTTCTACATTGTAGGTGGTAATACCATAGGTCATAACGGAGGCTACGTAAACTGGTTTGATGAGTATAACCCGGCGACAGGTACTTGGACGGCATTGGCCGATGCGCCAAATTTCAGGGACCATTTTATGTCTGCCGTCATAGGTGATAAGTTATATGCTGCAGGGGGAAGACTTTCCGGGGGTCCTGGAGGGGTTTGGAAACCTACTGTTCCACAAGTGGATGTTTTTGATTTTACGACAGCGACGTGGAGCACATTATCGGCAGGCCAAAACATCCCCACGCCAAGGGGAGGTGCCGCAACTGTAAACTTCAATGATAAGTTGGTTGTTATTGGGGGTGAGGTACAGAATGAACTGGTGTATGGTGTGAACACAGACGATGCACTGAAGATTACTGAGCAATACGATCCGGCCACGGGCACATGGAGCCGTTTACGAGATATGAATTTTGAGCGTCATGGTACACAGGGTATAGTATCTGGTCAGGGTATCTTTACTTTGGCAGGGTCCCCTGCACGGGGCGGAGGTAACCAAAAGAACATGGAGGTCTTAGGAGTTAACGCGCCTCAGGGTACAGCTGTTGTGGCCAGTAATCTGAACGCTCCAAGTTCAGTACTAATTGCTAGTGGCACCACAGAAACAATAGTTCTGGAGTTGGCAGGTGGCAATGTGGGCAAGATAATCCGTTCCATACAGCTGGGTGGTCCCAATGCAGCGGATTTCAGTATCGTATCCGGAGCGCTCTCCAATGCGTTGCTCAATGCGAACAGCAGCCATGATATTGTAATACAGTTAAATAACAATACAGGAAACAAAAGTGCTGTGCTTACCATAAATTATGGGGCTTCCTCAACCTCGAACATTACCTTGTCCAATACAGGCGACATGGGTCTTTTAGTGTCCAATCCTGGCACACAGAACAACAACGAGCAAGATGTTGTTTCACTACAGTTAAATGCTTCTGGGGGTACAGGTCTTGGCTATAGTGCTACGGGACTTCCGCCAACGTTGAATATCGACCCTATTACGGGACTGATATCAGGGACAGTCTCCGATGGTGGTGCGAGTGATGGTTCTTTCACAGAGGTAAACGGACTGGTGGTCATTGAGGCCGAGTCTGGCAACACGGCCGGCTGGGGCACTACAACCTTGAACGGGGCAACAGGCATTATAGCCAATACGATTAGTTTTAATAACCAGAATGGTAGTACCATACCTTACCAAATTAGCATTGTTACCCCAGGGGTTTACAGATTCAACTGGAGGAGTTTCTTTAGTGGGGCTAACCCAACGGATGAGAACGACAACTGGCTTCGTTTCCCCAACAACAATGACGTATGGTTCTTTGGATTTAAGGGTACTCCAGCCAATGAGGCAGCGATTATCACTAATTTACAAGGGACACAGGCCAATATAGTATTCCCTGGCGGAACCACAAGACAAACCGCTGCGACAGCACCGGAAGGGAGCAGTTCTAATGGATACTTGAAAATATATAGATCTAGCGGCAGCTCCCAAGTCTATGATTGGCAGGCGCGTACCAGTGACTTGGATTCCCATAACATATATGTTTATTTCGTGAATCCGGGCACCTATACCATGGAAATTTCGGAAAGGTCAATAGGACACGCTATAGACAAGTTTGCATTGTACAAGGTGGATACTTTCGGAGCCAATTATGATGCTAATTTATTGACAAACACCCCTCAGTCTCCAATTAGCGGTGTTGGACCAGGGGCCGCAGATAACAGCCCTTACAATGTGGAGGTAACGGTAACGGCTCAAGGAAACCCTGCGCCCATCGAAACGATAGCATTCGTCTGGAATATCGGACAAGTAGGAGATCAAGCACCAGTGGCCATTGCAGATGCGATGCCATTATCGGGCGACGCTCCCCTTGAAGTAAGCTTTACTGGCAGTAATTCCACAGATGTAGTGGGTGTTACTTCCTATTCTTGGAATTTTGATGATGCTACGCCAGATGTGTTATCAGCTAATCCTATACACACGTTCATGACACCTGGGATATATAACGTTCAGTTAACTGTTGGCAATGCAGCGGGATTAACAAATTCGACCCTTGTAACTATTACGGTGAATGGTGTAATAGAAAACCAGGCACCTGTGGTCACGAATCCAGGAGCACAGAACGGCGTTGAGGGCGATGTGGTCTCCCTACAGGTAGTCGCCACGGATCCCGAGGACGATGGGCTGACCTATTCGGCTACCAATCTTCCCAACGGGCTGTCCATAGATATGGCTACAGGACTTATAAGTGGCACCATTGCTACGGGCGCTGCTACCAGCAGTCCTTATGCGGTACAGGTAACGGTAAGCGACGACGGTACTCCTTCTGAATTTACCATGGTCACCTTTACATGGACCATAACGGATGTTCCGGTCAACCAGGCCCCAGTGGTCACGAATCCAGGAGCACGGAACGGCGTTGAGGGCGATGTGGTATCCCTACAGGTTACGGCAACGGATCCCGAGGACGATGGGCTGACCTATTCGGCCACCGATCTTCCCAACGGGCTGTCCATAGATATGGCTACAGGACTAATAAGTGGTACCATTGCCACAGGCGCTGCTACCGGCAGTCCTTATACGGTGGAGGTAACGGTAAGCGACGACGGTACTCCTTCTGAATTTACCATGGTCAGCTTTACATGGACCATAACGGATGTTCCGGTCAACCAGGCCCCAGTGGTCACGAATCCGGGTGTACGGAACGGCGTTGAGGGCGATGTGGTATCCCTACAGGTTACGGCAACGGATCCCGAGGACGATGGGCTGACCTATTCGGCTACCGATCTTCCAATCGGGCTGTCCATAGATA
>Ga0075108_10000787_pt1 | contig 17583 bp, 16 predicted proteins | sample AntAceMetag02UK1_FD_69797 | JGI IMG/M metagenome (GOLD analysis project Ga0075108, IMG submission 69797) | Saline lake microbial communities from Ace Lake, Antarctica - Antarctic Ace Lake Metagenome 02UK1 | ecosystem: Environmental > Aquatic > Non-marine Saline and Alkaline > Saline | place...
CTCAAAGAACCGAACGATGAAGCCGGAAACCCAAGGAAAGATCCAAATGGCAAACAAATTCTGAACATGCTCAATTTAAGGGATTTCGTTTTTGAGGATGACGAATGGGTAGATGGCACTTTTAGTGGAAGAGGATTTGGAGAATTATTTCCAGACCGATCCGCGCGAACATTCCGTTTTGGGCATCCTGGATAAAGGTGTGGAGCAACTTCCTAAAATCCGTTTTGATTGTGGTAGGGAAGACCCGTTAATCGAACACAACAGAGCCTTGCGCCAAGTACTCGAAAAACGAAATATACCGCACGTTTACGAAGAATTTGACGGTGGATATGGATGGGCGTATTGGCAGGAAAATATTACAGATACCTTACAGTATTTTAATAACTCGATTTAATGACTCTAATTTCGATTTAAAGAGTTAATAAATTCATAAACAAATATTTATAATAAAAAATATAAAATTAGGTTAAGCATAATTAATTTTAAAATTGCATGACCATTATAAGGATACCGACTAGTATACCTTCAGGATATCTTATTATTCCGATGACGAGGGGAGCTGCCCTAATTTGTTTTTGCAACAACATGGGGGGCTTGCGTCTGACGAATTCAGTTTCGCGGAAAAATGAACGTATAGTCAAGTATCCTAAACACATACCTTTCGGTATTTTTACGTCTATTTTTTGTGATTTTGACGGTTATGGAAGTGCTGATTTATACCTTTTTTAAAACTGTCATTCTGATTACGGAAAGGGAATTTCAGTATCAACCAGTCATACCGAATACACGGTTTGTGCGAAGCGATTATACTGTCGCTTTGTGTTCTAAAATTCAATACCTTGGTAGTGTTTAAAATAAGGTCATCGACCCATAAAAAAAAGATGCTATGAAGAGAATATTGGTACCAACGGATTTCTCTGAAAATTCCTTAAATGCCCTCAATTACGCCAGAATTATCTATAAGAATTTTGAGACCACCTTCTTTTTGCTCCACACCTATGAAAATTTATCAGCTGGTCCCATTACTCCTGAAGTGGATAGCGAATGGCTAGATGCAAAGTCGGTCAAGGTTACGGCAGATTTAAAACAACTGCTCAAGGACACTAAGAAAACAAACGATAATCCCAAACACTCTTTCAGTATCATATCACGACCAACGTCTTTTATAGAAGCTGTTAAGGAAGTAGCCAAGACCGAAGCCATAGACTGCATTGTTATGGGAGCAAAAGGTGCTAGAGGGGCATTTGATATTTTTATGGGTAGTAAAGCGGTAAAGCTGGTCAATAAAGTGAACTATTTGCCCATAATTATAGTACCCAAAATATATGTTCCCAAAGAGCCTTCAAAAATTGTATTCTCCACCAATTTTAAGAGGGCGTTTGACAAGAACGAACTCGATACCCTATTCATTTTAGGCAAATCCCTGCGCTGTAGCCTTAAAATTGTGCAGGTCATGAGCGAAAAAAACCTAAATGATTTTCAAAGAGCGAACAAGGAAATTCTAAGGGATATAGTGAAAGAGCTTAATTTTGGTTTCCGCATACTGGATGTAGCATCCACAGAAACAGCGGCCATCAAAGAATTTGTGATGATAAGCGATAGTGATATGATCGCCCTCGTAAACCACAAGTTAAATTTTTTATATACCCTTATTCAGGAAAATGTGGTCAGAAAAGTTGCTTTCCAAAGTCCTGTACCACTTTTGGTACTTCCGGAATTGGTAAAAACCGACGCGAAACCTTCCTGATAGCTTCTTTAACTAGTTTTGCTCGCGATACTTTACCATGATATCCCTAAAGAGTTCTGCGGTGGTGGGTGGTGTATAGGAAATAGCGTTTGCCCCAGCCTCAATACACTTTAATATGATATCATCCGTCTTTCCGCCGGTTGCCAAAATGGCAATACTATCGTTCATATCCCGAATTCTTTTCACAATATCCGGCGTTTTTTCTGCACCTGAGACGTTAAAAATATCGATTCCAGCCGCTATTCGTCCTTCTATATCATCATTTTCCGATACTATGGTAATGACTACGGGAACATCTATTTTTTCCTTGAGCCTGCGAATAAGGTCATTTGGAGTGGGTTTGTTCAACACCACGCCCAAAGCTCCTTGAAATTCTGCGTGCAAGGCCAATTCCATAGAGCGTTCGCCAGGGGTTAAACCACCGCCTACCCCGCAAAATATGGGCTTGTCCGCAGCAAGGATCAAAGCTTGGGAAATCATGGGCTGCGGTGTAAACGGATAGACCGCAATAATGGCGTTCGCGTTCGTATTCCTAATAATGGCAACATCCGTAGAAAATAAAAATGACTTTAGGAGTTGCCCAAAAACCCTGATTCCCGTGCAAGTATCTATAACCTCGGGAACGGTTACGATGTTTTTCCGAAGTCGGCTTCCAAATGTTGGGCTTCCGTCCATAAACTGTTTATGTTGTATACGTTTTAAAGGTGCTTTTGGGACGTTTGGGAGTATAATCCCTCTGTCAAGTTCGCTGCTCTGCTTGCCACCTGTGCCTTCCTCTCACTCATACTTCGTTAGTCGGAGGCAAGTGAAAAAGGGACGAGCTTTTTCCCTTTTTGCTATAATGTGAAATTACGTACACTCTAAAAAGCTCCCCTCTTTTTCAAAGAGGAGTGGGTTCAGCTTTGCTGAAGCGGGGAGATGACTTGGTCTGTGGATTGGTTGGTTTAGGTCGGGAGGTTTTTGGAGGTTAATAGATTGTGATTCTTAAGTGATGTGTTAAGGCTGTAAAGTAGTAGAAATCTTTTTGTGTTTGAAAATGTAAAAGCAGGTTGATGGCAAAGCAGTGCGTGGTCAAACCCTCCGTACGCCATAGGCGGACACCGGTGCCTTCCTCTCACTCATGCTTCCTTCGTCGGAGGCAAGCATCTGAAGGGAGGAGCCTTTTTCCTTGCTATAATTTGAAATAGGTATACTTTACTAAGGCTCTTGCACGAAGTGGAAATATGTTGAATTTGATTTTTGTATTTGTATTTGTATTTGATTTTTGAACTTGACACTTGAACTTGAACTTAAAACAACGGCATCGCTCCTTTATTTCATTAAGTTGATTTCCGCAATGCTTTTTATCCTGTTTCGCTCCAAAAAGGCATCAATGGTTTCAAAATGTTCTATGACCCGCTGTTCCTTAAATTCAAACACTTTTTGCGATAATCCTTGTAAGAAATCGCGGTCGTGCGACACCAATATCAAAGTGCCGTCAAAGGTAGAAAGGGCCTCTTTAAGCACATCCTTAGATTTCAAATCCAAATGGTTGGTAGGCTCATCCAAAATCAACAAGTTTACAGGCTCCAACAATAATTTGACCATCGCCAAACGGGTTTTTTCACCTCCGGACAGCATACCTACTTTTTTGTCGATATCCTCTCCGCTGAACATAAACCGACCCAGAATATTCTTTATCTGGGTGCGGATATCGCCAAAGGCCACCTCATCTACCGTCTGAAAAATAGTGAGTTCCGGATCTAACAACGATGCTTGGTTTTGGGCAAAGTAACCCACTTTAACGTTATGCCCCAATTGGCAGGTTCCTTCTACCGAAATCTCGCTCAAAATAGCTTTGAGCATAGTCGATTTCCCTTCGCCGTTACGTCCTACAAAAGATACTTTTTCGCCACGGGAAATGGACATATTCGCATTTTTAAAAACCACCTCATCCCCGTAGGATTTAGAAACATTTTTTACGGTTACCGGGTAATCCCCAGACCTAGGTGCTGTTGGAAAACGAAGTTTTAGGGAAGAGGTATCTATTTCATCTATTTCAATGATTTCCAACTTTTCCAACATCCGCTCGCGCGATGTTACCTGATTCGTCTTGGAATACGTGCCTTTAAAGCGTTCGATAAAGGTCATATTGTCCGCAATAAATTTCTGTTGTTCTTGGTAGGCCTTAACTTGATGAGATCGGCGGTCTTCCCGTAATTGCAGGTAATGGGAATACTTGGCCTTGTAATCGTAAATGCGGCCCATGGTTACCTCAATGGTTCTATTCGTAATATTGTCGATAAACGCCCTATCATGGGAAATTACCATAACGGCATTGGCCTTGTTGGTCAGGAAATCCTCTAGCCAAATGACCGATTCGATATCAATATGGTTGGTAGGTTCGTCTAATAGAATAAGATCGGGTTTTTGTAGCAGGATTTTTACCAGCTCTATCCGCATACGCCACCCACCACTAAATTCATTGGTCTGCCTTGCAAAATCTTCTTGCTTAAAACCAAGTCCTTTCAAGGCTTTCTCTACCTCAGCATCATAGTTTACATCTTCGAGGGCATAATACTTTTCGCCCAGATCGGAAACTTTTTCAATAATGCCCATGTAGGCCTCGCTTTCATAATCCGTTCTGGTTTCCAGTTCTTTATTGAGTATTTCCATCTCGTCGCGCATTTCAAAAACGTGCTTAAAGGCTTTGGCCGCTTCCTCAAAAACGGTACAGTTGTCCTCGGTTAACAAGTGTTGCGGCAAGTAGGCGATAATCGCATCCTTTGGGGCACGTACATGGCCACTATTGGCCTTTTGCTCTCCCGCGATGATTTTCATCATGGTAGATTTACCCGCGCCGTTCTTACCCATTAAGGCAATTTTATCGGTAGGATTAATAACGAACGAAACCCCACTAAACAAAGTAGACCCACTGAAGGCTACGGCCAAATTATCGACTGAAATCATAATCTTAATTTTAAAGCTGCAAAACTAGGGATAAGTAACGGGCGGATAACTTGGTTTGGGAAAAAAGTTGTTGGCAACTAGGTTTGATACTCTCGCGACAATCCAATCTCTTGAATTTGTATTTGATTTTTGTGTTTGTGTTTGTGTTTGAAAGCGGCTGTACGCCAAAGCAGTATGTAGTCAAACCCTCGGTCCGCCACAGGCGGACAGCGGTGACTTCCTCTCACTCATACTTCGCTCGTCGTAGGCAAGTGAAAAAGGGAGGAGCTTTCTAACTCTAGTTATACTATGCAGTTAAACTCAAAAATAGAACCTAATCATAAAATTGGTCGTCAACCCTAAAGAAAATCGGGAGAATTTATCGGCTTCATTCGTGGTGCCAACGCGGTAAAAATTATTGATGGCGTTTTCCCTGTTGATGATGTTCCAGACCGATGCGCCTATTTCGCTTCTCAGCCCATCGCCCAATTGTAATTTATAAAGCATAGAAGCGTCCACTCTCAGATAATCCCGTAACAGAACACTATTTGCCTGTCCAAAATTGATGTTGTTTCCCAACACTTCATTTCCCAATTCTGGTTCGGTTGTGGGTGCGCCGCTGCGGTAGTTTAACCCTGCGGAGAAGTTCCATGCCTTGGTGGCGTAGGTGCTCCCTAGGGTAATGGCGTGCGTGATGTCAAAATTACTGGGAAACTGCACTTCTTCTAGCGTATCAAAAGTGTATTGATTGTCCATAAACGAATAGCTTAGCCAACTACTCAGCTTGCCATATTTCTTTCGTACCAATACACCGAGTCCGGACACTTCATAACTCCCTATGGCCTTTGTAAATTCGTATTTAGTTGTAAAGGCCTGACTTTGCGTGGTAATGCCGTCCACGTTTTTGTAGTAGCCTGTTACGTCCAAAAGCCAACCATCTTTATTATAATTGACACCCAGAGAAAGCTGTTTGCTTCGAATAATGGGGATACTGTCATTATCGGTCTGTTGCCAGCGTCTTCTTTCTATCCCTAAAAAATCGTTTTGAAAATTGATGATTTGAGAGGTATTTTGGTGTTTGAATTCGCCCAAAACTTCCACCGTAACATGATTGCCCAATTTTTTGTGCATACTGAATCTAGGCTCTACCAGAAACAGGTTGAACTTACTAATATAATTGACCCGAGCGCCTGTTTTGATATTAAAATTATTTTCAGCGTTCCTATACGCCACCTGCCCCACCAAAGCATGTTCACGGATAACATCGGAATTTAAGCGTTTGAAACGGGGCTGGTCAATGTCGTTCAGGTTGGTTACTTCGGACTCCACAAAATGATAACCTCCCTTAAATTGAAATGCGTTTTTATTCCATATCCCTTCCAACCGAAGTCCGGTTTCTGAAACGATATTTTCCTGTAAAAATCGTTGCCGCTCTAGTACGTTGGCATTTACGCCTTGCAGCTTGTAATCGGTTTCGTAGATGTGGAGTTCGGTGGCAAAAGCATCCGTCCAATCGCGCCGATAATTGATACCTCCGGCAATATTGTATTGCAACAGACTACTTTGTCGCGTCTGCTGGGCTTGGTTCAAAGTAGCGGTTTCATCAAACTCCAAGGTATTGTTGAGAAAGATGAAATTTACCCGAATAGCATCGCGTTCCGAGGGTTTGTAAAGCCAACGGAAAGAGGTATCGTAAAAGGTAAAACGTTGGTCTGAATTTACAACGTTGCGTTCGTTTTGTTGGACTTCGGTCTCTTGCACGATACGGTCAAAATAATTCTGATAGGTAGGTGTCCGCACCACATCGTCGAGGGAGCGGCGTGCGGCCACTTGCAAGGATGATTTTTCTCCCAAAGGAATATCTGCAAAAGCATCGGCACTTAGGAAATTGACGCCGATATTGCCTTCAAATTCGGTTTGTAAACGGGTATCAGTCTGCATGTGAATGGTGCCAGAAACCCCATCGGTATAGGAAACATCGGTGCCATTAGTAATGACGACCGCCGTTTTGGTAATTTGTGGATTAAAACTGGATATCAATCCGAAAAAATGACCAGATTTATACATTTTTATATCGTCCCACAGCATCAGGTTTTGATCGTGCGATCCACCTCTAATATTGATGTTCGATACCGTTTCGTCCACACTTTTTACACCGGGAAGGGCTTGTACGGTTTGCAGGACATCGGCTTCGATAAGGCCCGGCAGTAAGGTGAATTTTGAAAAATCGACTACCGTGCTACCGTCCGCTTTTTTATCGATTCCACGCACCAAATAGCCGGTAAGGGTTACAGGCGAAAGCTGCTGCAATGCTTCCCGCATCCTGATTACGGCACATTCCTTTTGGTTAAATTCAGATATAGTTTGTGTAATAGGTAGAAAGCCCAAATAATCAATAGTAACTTCCTGATTTAAGGTATTTATTTCCAGTTCAAAATAGCCCTTTTCATCGGTAATGGTATAGTCGCCAAGGGTTTTGATGCTTGCGCCTACCAAAGGTTCTTGAAATTGGGCATCCTGCACATATCCGCATAGTTGCAGGGTTTTGGTAACCGTAATCACGCGCTCGCCTACTTTGGAAAACCGCAAGGCCGTCTGTTTTTCTAAAAGTCGGAGCATTTTTTCAAGGGAAAGTCCGTTTGAAAAAGGAAGTGCTTTTAGGCCTTCCAACAAGCTGCTTTCATAATTAAACTGAATGTTATGTTGGGTGCGAATGGTCTCCAATAGCTCTACTACGGGAATTTTATTATCGTTCACTTGCCCGTGGAGCAGTCCCATCCACAATAGACAAAACAGAAATACCGGTTTAGAGAACCTAGCGTGCGCCATGGGTTAGTGTCACGTTTTGACCGTTTATTTCGAAGCTAAGTCCCAAAGTTTGGGCAACGGCGGTCAGGGCATTATCTAAATTATTATTTTCAAAAGCACCCGTAAAACGCATATCGTCTGTAGTTTCGTTAATGACTTTAATGTGGTACTGTTTTTCCAGTTCGGCGATGACGGTTTTCAAAGATACGTCCTCAAAAACACTCAATTGGTCCAGCCATTGGGGTTTTCTCAGCGCAATGTCCTGCTCCTGTATGTTGCCGTTTTTAACTACGAGCGACTTTCCTGCAGGAAGTTTAGTAATTTTACCCTTGTAATTGACCTCAACCAAGCCCTCGTAACACACCACTTCAAAAATACTGGTGCGGGCAGTAACGTTAAATTCCGTTCCTAAAACGCTAACGATTCCAAAAGGTGTTTTTACATCAAAACGTTGGCCTTTTTCCACCTCAAAAAAAGCTTCCCCGTTTAAGGTCAGGGTGCGCTTGTCTTCCCATTTTTCAGGGTCGTAACTCAATGATGATGCTTCGTTCAGGGCGACTTTGGAGTTATCGGGAAGGGTCACGTTCTTGTTTTTGGCGAGTTGTGTCTCCGTGGTTAGGGTAGTATCGGAATTGATAAAATAAAACAGCCCCAAACCGATGATAAAAATGGCCGCAATTTTAGAAACCAGCGATAGCCAGTTGGTTTTCTTCTCTGCTTTTTGGGCAAGTCGGCCTTCCAAACTTTCAAAAGAAGGCGCGGTTTGCGCCCCACCGAAACGCTTGGCTTCTTGGGTGATTTCCTTTAGAAACGTGGCATCTTCCATCGCATCAAAGCTGGATTGTTCGTCCACCGTCAATTCGTTGTTCAACCATTTTTGTATCAGTTTTTCCTTATCCATTTGTACGGTATGTATATTTAAAACAACTTCAAGCTTAAATATCCTGAAAATAATTCGAAAAACATTTGGCTAGCATCAGAAATCGCCTTGCTTTACCCTAACCCTGAAGGGAACCAAGGCGATTTCTGACCTGCCACCACTTTATATTTTGAAAAATGGGAAGGATTTCCATGTCTGTCTGAGTGCGCCCTACACTTCGGTGGAAGACCCTCGTATGAAGTTTGCGCTTCGATTCGGCCTGCCAGCGGCTGCGGTGAACCCACATCTTTTTGAACTGTGATTTATTGTTGAAATTTTTCATTTTATCGGCTCTCCTCTTTGGACAAAGGGGAGAATGAATTCCGCTTTTCGGAAGAAAGAGGGGTTTGACCACACAAACAAGCTCAGGCATTGATGTTTTTTTTTAATTTAAACTTGGTATTACTTGTCTTTGCGGCATAACAGCCCGAGGTCAAACCCTCCGTCCGCAAGCGGACACCTCCCTTTGTCTAAAGGGAGGAGCTTTAAAAATCCATATTTACAGGCACACTTTAGCTGCCGGCGCTCAGGTGCGCTCAGCGTGACATTACAAACCCTACCTCAACCTAAAACCGTCCAACTGCTCTTTTAGGGTATTAAAAGCGGTATAAATTCGGTGTTCCACTACTTTTTTTGTCACGCCAAGCATATCGGCAATCTCTTGATGTGTTTTTCCATCTACCTTGTTCAATAAAAAAGCGACACGGTGTTCCTCCTTTAAATTAGAAAGCACTTTTTCATAACCCTGTAAAAACTCTTCCTTTCGCATTAAAAACTCGGGCGTTTCGTTCGTGTACTCCCTGGGTTTGACCTCTTGGTGCTTAAAGATTACTTTTTGGTGTTTGTAGGCATTCAGCATCATGTTATTGGCAATGGTAAAGAGATAGGACTTTACTTTATCGGGAGTTACTTTGGCGCAATTTTCCCATAGCTTAATAAAGGCATCCTGCATCACATCCGTCGGATTCAAGGCTTCCCCATATTTGTAGTACAAGAAATTGTTCAGCCCTTGGGAATGTGTATCGTACACCTTTGCAAAGCGCAGCTTGTCACAAATATCTTTATACAGTTGTTCCGGCAAGGGTTTTTTTTAATGATTTGCAAAGGTGGAGAAAAAAAATTAAAGATTTTTTCGGGACTTTTTAAAACTTGGTTGTTTCGTAATAAAGCAGCTTTAGAATTGTATTAGAACATCCGTTTCGAAATCGGAACAAAAAATAAATAGAAACATTAAAATAAAGTACCATGAAAACCCTAAGACCCCTACTATTTTTACTCTTAAGTTCGATTCTGTTTTTTACATCTTGCAGAACAGAGGACGAAGTAATCATTGATCCCCCAGTCGGAGAAACGCTGAATGCCGGCTCTACCTTGGCCAGCTTATTGAACCGTACCGTATTAAAAGATGGCTCCTTCGATAATATTTTGGACAATGCCAATTGCATAAGCGTTCAACTACCTATCAACGTTACGGTAAACGGCAGACCTTTGACCTTAAACGACGAAGACGGCTACGAAGAAGTGGAAGATATTTTTGATGATTTTAATGAGGACACCGATGTAATCGTTATCAGCTATCCTATTACTATTATAAATGCCGATTACACTACGCAGATAGTTAATTCAGACGAGGAATTGGCAACCTTGGCCGCTACTTGCCCAGCAGATAACGAACTGGATGATGATATTGAATGTATCGATTTTAAATATCCCATTACGGCATCCGTATTCAATCAGAACAATGAGGTTATCAACACGATAAACATCAACAACGATAAGGATATGTATGATTTTATTGATGATTTGGAGGATTTTACCGCGGTGACCATTAACTTCCCCATTACCGTGATTTTGGCGGATGGCAGCGAGGTGTCCGTAAACAGTATCCAAGCATTGCAACGCGAAATTGAATTGGCGGACGACACCTGCGATGAGGACGACGACTTTGATTACAACGACGACGATTGCAACGACTGCACCACTGACCAATTGGAAAGTCTTTTTGCCGATTGCGCTGTCTGGAAAGTAGGCGACCTGGAGCGAAACGACAATGAATTGGACGCACAGTATACCAACTATTCCTTCACTTTTAATGCAGATGGTACCCTAAGCGCCACCGAAAACGGCATGGAACAGACAGGGACATGGAGCGTGACAGGTTCGGGTAACACTATCGGCTTGGCCATCACCATTCCCAACTTAACAGACTTCAACGGCACATGGAACTTGGAGGAAATAGAGCTGGAAGCCGGCGAAGTGGAATTTGAACTTTTCATAGGCGATGACGAACTGTCCTTTTACAGCGCTTGTGGCACGGAAAGTACAAGTGGCGATACCTTAAGCGACACCCTTACGGAAGCAAACAGCATTTGGATGGTCAGTAGTTTTGTGGACGAAGGCGATAACGAAACAGCAGCCTTTAACGGCTACCAATTGAGCTTTTCAACATCAGGCGCCGTAAGTGCACAAAACGGGAACAGCACTACGGCAGGCACTTGGTATTCTCAGAAAAATGCGACGGAACTGGTTATCGATTTCGATACCGAAAACATCTTGGACGAACTGGACGAGGATTGGAAAGTGGTTTCCATTTCCGAAACCCAGATAGAACTAGAGGATATTGATGATGACAATGGTAACTTGGAAAGCACACTGACTCTTAGTAAACAATAATAAAAGGTGTAAAAAACGTTGAACAGAGCTTATACAAGAAGATACAAAAGGGTGTGGGCACAAGGACAACAATCCCCCAATTTGGTCCGCTTTCTTTAACGAGACGGTCTGTGTGCGCATCCTTTTCTTCAGCTTAATAATTAAACATAAAATCACAAAAAAATGAAAAACCTTAGACGTTTTACTGTTTTTGCCATCGCTATGGCCACCCTATTTACCTCATGTACAACCGACGATGTAAACAACTCTCCAGAGGGCCAAGAAGTGCAGGGTACTGTTCAGGTAGGCAACTGGCGGATAACAAACTTTAATGATTCCGGGGAAAACGAAACCTCAGATTTTGCCGGGTATAATTTTACCTTTGCCGAGGATGGCATCCTAACGGCCACTAATGGAACAAATGCCCTAACCGGCACTTGGTCTGTAGACAATGATGACGATGAGGTAGATTTTATCATTTTCTTTCCGGTTTCAGACACCAGTGACTTTGAAGACCTTAACGAAGACTGGGATATTGTTTCCGTTACCGATACGAGAATAGAGCTTATAGATTTGGGCGATGCCAACGAAGCCGACGATAGGTTGGTTTTTGAAAGGAATTAATTTTATTGAGGTTGTTAAAGATTTTAATGCCAGCTCAATCCTAATTGTAGCTGGCTTTTTTTATCTGTTTCTATAACCTAAAAGAGTTTGGTACATCGGTAAAAACAGATTAAAAAAAGGCTATACTAGAAGTTTTGTTCCGGACACCAAGGGCTATACGCTGATTCCAACATCACTTGTCTAGTTGATTTTCTTGGGAAAAAGCATACTATTGGCGAAAAATGCCGTAAAGTCTAGCATTTCTTACCCGTTATCCCAGACTTGCCCTAACTTACGCTAGTTGTTGTCGGGTTTTTATAGTGTTCAGGTAGTTGAACGTTTTTTAAATAGTAAAAATCCCATTTTAAGGCTTACGGATTACAATAATCGCAATAGGTAGCATCCTCGGTCGTCTTAGTATTGGGATACATTTCTTCTTTTGCAAAATTACATTTTTGGCAGGTATACACATAACTTAAGGTAGCGTTGGTAGGGGAACCGCACAAGCTGCATTCCAATCCTTTTTTTACCTCTGTAACGCCAAAACCCGGTGTATTGCATTGATGGCAGCAAGAGCTTACCTTGGCCACTAGTTTTTTGGCCGCATTTTCTATTACGGCCATGCGGCTAGGGTTGTACATTGCCCTCATATCCGTTTCGGCATAGACCATATTGTGCGTATTAAACAACAAATGGTACGCACTTTTTAATTCTTGTAAGTTAGTACTGTCCCTGATTATATGGCTATTGTCCGTTTTTGATTTGCGAAGGATTATCCTATGGGAGGAAAACTTTACCTGGTTCGCAAAGGTAACAAGGTCTTCTTCACTTTCAATTTCCTTGCCGTTGAAATTGGTCTCCATACTTAATTCCCTAACCATAATCTCCAAGTTATTTTTCTTGTCGATAAATATCAAAAACTCATCATCTGCTGGTACAAAGAACAATGATGGATGCGGTCCGAAAGACCCTTCACTTGCCACGCCCAGATCGCAGTTGCTAACTTCCATGGCCAAAAGACATTTCTGCCTTGCGGTCGCTATCGGGTCAAGTTTCCTTTCGATCTCGCCCGTAAATGTGCCTAATGCGTCTGTGTCAAAATCTTCATTTATAAAGCAGATTACCCCAAGGTTCTTTTCCAATAACGGCGCAATTACTTTTTCCTTACTATGTTTGGTAGCAATGATCAGTTTTCTGTTATTAAACAATTCGGTAGTCATTTCATTTGTGGGTGGTTACTTTTTGTTGTCCTTTCCTACCAATCGATTATGGGTTTTGCTCCATCCAAGTCTGGAAATAATTTCCTTAAAATCAAGACCAAAGCCCGGCCAACAAGCTTTTGTAGGTATTTTTGCCTTATCTAAAAATTCACTTACGAGGTATTGTATTCTTTGAATGGAGTACATAAGTACTATTAAAGGATTGAATAAGGTTCTTGTTTTTATCCCGAATACTTTGCGAATTTCTTGTTTACGGTAGATATGTCCTTCAACTCCTTTTAACATCGCGGTTGGTATGGCAATTACATCTTGCTTGTTCAAGATTGCAATAGTTTTGCTGATGTTATTTGAAATTATGGTCATAGTTTACATCTGTATATTGTCAAAAGCTATCGGCATACCAAATTTACCTTCTTGAAATACCCCATTGTTGTAGATTAAATTTCCATTGACAAAGGTCAGTTTTATCTCGGTTTGAAATATCGTTCCCTCGAGTGGCGACCAACCGCACTTGTACAATAGGTTATCTTTCGATACCGTCCACGTACTGTTTAAGTCCACCAAAGTCAAGTCGGCGTAATAGCCTTCCCTTATAAATCCCCTTTTCTTCATTCTATAGAGGATGGCCGGATTATGGCACATTTTCTCTACTATTTTTTCTAACGATATAAGGCCTTGTTTGTAAAACTCCAACATGCAATTAAGGGAGTGCTGAACCATGGGTGCCCCGGACATGGATTGAAAATAGGGTTTCTGCTTTTCCTCCAAGGTATGTGGTGCGTGGTCTGTAGTAATGATGTCTATCCTATCATCTAGTAGTGCTTTTAACAAGCCTTGTTTATCCTGTTCCGTTTTAATGGCGGGGTTCCATTTAATGAGCATTCCCAACCGTTCGTAATCTTTGTCCGAAAACCATAAATGATGTACTGAAACTTCGGTCGTTATTCTTTTTTCTAGTAGAGGAATGGTATTCTGAAACAAGTGGGTTTCAGCTTCCGTGGTTAAATGTAGAATATGCAGCCGGGCATTGTGTTTTTCGGCTAAGGCAATGGCACGTTTGGTAGCTTCGTAACAGGCCTCGCTGCTTCGGATAACTGGGTGAAACCTTACGGGCACATCGTCTCCATATTTTTCATGATAAATTTGTTCGTTTTCCTCTATGATCTGTTCCTTTTCCGAATGAATGGCAATAATGGATTTGCAGTTTGCAAATAGTTTTTCCATGGTATCCGGATTATCGGCAAGTAGATTTCCTTTTTTGGTAAAGTATAGACCGTCATCGGAAACACCTATAAATTGGGTGGTGTCCGTCCGCACTACCTCATCGATATTATCTCCGTTTACACCCAGGAAGAAGGCATAGTTCGCCAAAGATTTTTTGGAGGCGATGCCATACTTTTCTTTAAGGTTTTCAACGGTCAAGATATTCGGCACCGTATTGGGCATATCGATAAAGGAAGTGACACCACCTGCAATTGCGGCCTTACTTTCTGTATAAAGATCACCTTTGTGGGTTAGTCCGGGATCTCGGAAATGGACTTGTGCGTCTATGATACCGGGAAATACGTATTTACCCGTTCCATCAATTAATTGAGCGTCATGCCTGAGCGCTATAGTGCCGATTTTCTTAATGATGCCATCGTATAAAAGGATATCGGTCGTGGTAGTGCGCCCTTCGTTAACGACCGTTATATTTTTTATAAGGTATTTCAAGGTCATTTTTGGTCTTTTGTTATTCGAATCCTAGCCTTGTTTAAGAAACTAGGTTTCTGTTGTTAAAGTAATCAAGGACTACTTTGTGAAGTAGTCCTTGATTTTATTGTAGCTGGCACAATTGGCCGGTGGTATGTTTTCTGTCGCTAACAATTAGCAAATTTCAGCATAGAACAATGGTTATATTTCTAAGTTCTGTTTTATGATATTGTGGATTTATCCATTTAAACCAGCAAAATCATTGAAAAAGTTCATTAAAAACGAGTAAGAGTTAAAACTAGTGATTGAATGACAATAGGTTAGCATCAAAGAAACATTCAACAACGTTTTAAAACAGAACCTATTTCTATAAGGTGCCCTCCATTTAGCCTTTTTATTTTATTGTCCCTGGCCGAGTGAAAAAGCGATCTCGCCATCAAAACGGCAAAGGTTTTCTGTTTTGATAATGTCAAGACCGGCTTCGGAAATAAGGGTACAGAGTTCCAGAACGTTTTTGTAGCTTCCCGGCACATCCATTTTTTCCGAAGTAAAACGGCATCTCCAATGATCGGTACAAAAGGTTTCCGGCAACCCGTCTGGGTATACTTTCACACCGCGGTTGGTAATGAGCCTGTTTTCAAAAGAGCCACTCTTGAACTTGCCCAAGATAGCGCCCAAAACATTGGCATCTCTTTTTTCGCCGTTCCAGTGAAGAAAAATATCCACCCCTACCAATTCTTTCATGGCCGGTTCCGCTTTGGTATAGTGTCCCTGGATCTTGTGGTTGCTTCCGGCATTGTAAACAACGGGTTTTAGATTTTCCGGTTTTTGCCCCAGCCGTTCGATCACAGCTTTTGCAAAGGCCGTAGTGCTTACTTTTTCCTTGCTTACCCCTTCCTTAAAAAGGTCATAGGTATGTACTCCGTCTTCCATGGTCTTTAACCACGCATTGTGTACCTTTTCCGCAATTTGGGGCTGGCCAATATAGACCAACATTTGTATCGCGCCCAACAACAGACCGGACGGGTTTGCCATATTTTGGCCTGCCCTTCTAGGAGCCGAACCGTGAATAGCTTCGAACATCGCGTAATCGGCGCCAATATTGGCACTTCCCCCCAGTCCTACAGATCCCGTAATCTGGGCGGCCACATCGGAAAGGATATCCCCGTAAAGATTGGGCATCACTATTACATCGAAATTTTCTGGGGTATCGGCCAGTTTCGCTGCCCCGATATCCACGATCCAGTGCTCACTTTCCATCTGTGGATATTCCTTAGATATGTCATCGAACATTTTGTGGAACAATCCATCGGTGAGCTTCATGATATTGTCCTTGGTAAAACAGGTCACTTTCTTTCTGCCATAGGCTTTGGCGTATTCAAAGGCAAAACGGATTATTTTTTCCGTGCCAGGTTTGGTGATGAGCTTTAGGCATTGCGTAACTTCATCGGTCTGCTGGTGCTCTATGCCTGCATATAGATCCTCTTCGTTTTCTCGGATAATCACCATATCCATTATGGGATGTTTGGTAGCAACATAGGGGTGATAAGAGATACATGGCCTAACATTTGCATATAGTCCCAAGGTTTTTCGGGTAGTGACATTGAGGCTTTTAAAACCACCACCTTGTGGGGTTGTAATGGGCGATTTGAGGAATACCTTGGTGCGGCGCAGCGATTCCCATGATTCTGGCGCAATACCGGAACTATTTCCCCCTAAGTACACTTTTTCGCCAATATCGATAAGCTCAATTTCAAGTTCCGCTCCTGCTGCCTCCAAAATATCGAGTGTGGCGTTCATGATTTCCGGGCCGATACCGTCCCCTTTTGCAACCGTTATTTTAGTCATGATTATTTAGTTTTAATTGTTTAATCAGTAAAATTAATTCTCTTGAAGCATTTATTTTTATTAATGTTTTATATTTAATTTATAAATATAATTTATGTAGTGTTTGTGTTTAATCTATCACTACTATGTGGGAGTTCGAAATGGAAGATACTATAGGATGGTCTTCACTTTTTCAAGCTCCGTGCTATTGAACCTGAGCGTTATGGCATGCTCCCTTTTCCTTTCTCCCAAACATTTTCTGCCTCCCTTGCTACTGGCCAACTCTAGCTCTATTTTTTATCATTTTTCACTTCGTCAGAAGTAGGCGTTTTGCGTTGTGCGAAACATCACTTCCCATCCACCTTCGTGGATAAATATAACATATTGTAGTCGGTAAGCAACAATGCAGAGAATTGTTTTCTCCTTTTTAAATAAGTGATTCTACAATAGATTGGGCAAGTTCCTTGACTGTTGGTTTTATCCTTTTTTAAAAGGAATAAGACTGATAGACTCTTTTGATTCATAATCAATTGATTTTGTTGTTAAACAATTGACATACATTCGGAAAGTGGGGTACCTAAGAATTTTAATGGGGTACCGAATAGGGTACCTAATTTCAAGTATTAAGTTGACAAGTTGAATTTTTATTGGAAAGTGCCCTTAGTGCCAATAATGCAGTTAAGCACCGTAGAATATGACTAAAAACAAAAATCCAACCTAACTGAATAGATTGGATTTCGTTAAAAGCTCCCCCTCTTGGGCTCGAACCAAGGACCCTCTGATTAACAGCGCGATTATTTGTCTTTTCATACGTTTTCATTTTTCTTCAATCTCTGGAAACCCTTGTATTTATTGGGTTTTTGTTTTTACTTGTTTTCATGCGTTTTCAAAAAAGGTGCCATTTGTTTCACCTATGTTTCACCCCTTAAAAGCAAAATCATGGTAAGTATCAAACTAAAACTGAAGCCTAAAACAAACTTGGATGGGGAGCATTCCATTATCTTACAAGTGCTGAAAGACCGTCAAAAAAAGATTATCGCTACGGGACTATTGGTCAAAAACGAGCGATTGTTATCGGTAAATAAAACTACAGAGAAATCGGTAACCAGCGGTACACAACTTTCGGTAATTATAAATACATAACTTCCAATTGAGGGGATTTTGCCCCCGCGGGGGCAAAATCCCCT
>Ga0075108_10000820_pt1 | contig 17037 bp, 15 predicted proteins | sample AntAceMetag02UK1_FD_69797 | JGI IMG/M metagenome (GOLD analysis project Ga0075108, IMG submission 69797) | Saline lake microbial communities from Ace Lake, Antarctica - Antarctic Ace Lake Metagenome 02UK1 | ecosystem: Environmental > Aquatic > Non-marine Saline and Alkaline > Saline | place...
CCCGAATGGAGTTTCGTTGGAAGAAATAGAGGAAGCGGCAAAATTGGGTGTTCGCATAAATATCGACAACCTTTCTATATTAGAACAGTTTGGTAGCAAGCATCCTAACATTCCCGTTTGCATCCGCATCAACCCACATGTAATGGCGGGTGGGAATTCAAATATTTCCGTGGGTCATATCGATTCAAAATTCGGTATCAGTATTCATCAAATTCCACACTTATTGCGTATTGTGGAGCTTACCCAAATGAATATCAACGGTATTCATATGCACACAGGGAGCGATATTTTAGATATTGATGTATTCCTTTATGCCTCTGAAATATTATTCGAAACGGCCAAAAATTTCAAGAACCTAGATTTTATTGATTTTGGTAGCGGATTCAAAGTCCCTTACAAAGCAGGTGATATAGAAACCAATATAGAAGAACTTGGAAAAAAATTAAGTACGCGGTTCAATGAATTTTGCCAAGACTATGGCAAGGAATTGACCCTCGCTTTTGAACCTGGAAAATTTCTAGTGAGTGAAGCTGGATTTTTCCTGGCCAAGGTAAACGTTGTAAAACAAACCACATCTACCGTATTTGCTAGTATCGACTCCGGTTTCAACCATTTGATACGCCCAATGCTTTATGGCTCTAGTCATGAAATTGAGAATATTTCTAACCCTGAAGGTCGCGAGCGTTATTACTCGGTAGTGGGCTATATCTGCGAGACAGATACCTTTGCCAGTAACAGACGAATTAATGAAATTACCGAAGGTGATATTCTTTCTTTTAAAAATGCTGGTGCTTATTGTTTTACCATGGCAAGCAATTATAATTCAAGATTTAGACCCCCAGAAGTGCTTTGGCATGAAGGCAAAGCTATTCTAATACGGGAACGTGAGACATTTGATGATTTGGTCAAAAACCAAGTGGACACAAAAGATCTATTTCGTTCGAAAACAGAAAAAGCTGTGGCGAAATAACCACAGCTTTACAACCTTTAATTCAATCGTATTTTAAAGTCTGTTTTCTAGCACACTTATTAATTTTGTAGACCTTTCACCCATATTATTAATATTGGTGGTCGGCTTATGGTCTAGTGTAATAGTCTTGTTCTCAAAAGAAGACCAAGATGTTGCACTGCTTACACCACCCTCATTCTTTATTACAATTTTATCCAATTCTTCGGAAATTGCCTCTTTGCCCATATCATCTGAACAAATAGCCTTTAAGGCATCAACTAATGGTGTAAAATATACTTGTGGCCAACATTCTTTGTACAAATGACTCATGCCGTCAACAGCCAAGGTATCCCAGGCAACATCTACCGCAACCTCTTTTCCTACTGTTTCCTTAAGTTCTGCTAAAAAACTTGCGAATTCATTCTCCTGAAAATCTTTTACTATTCTTCTTTCTGCTAATCCCATAGTTTACTATTAATTATTATACTTAATTTATAAATTCATTTCTATTTGTTCAATTACTATTTTCTCTAACACCTTGTCTAGCTTATGACTTAAATTAAAGTTAACCGCCAATTTATCCGAGTCCTTTGAAACGTTGAACTCCTCAGTTGTTCTACCAAGAATCATAGTACCTATGTTACCTAAGGAAACCTTACCTAAATCATCTGCTGCTATTTTAACAATGCATTGGCCTATCATCTCCAAAACACTATTGAACTGATGTCTTTCTTTCTCCCCGAGCTCCTTGTTATCTAAAAGTTGTGTTGTAATCGTAAAACGATGCTGCTGAACACATTGTTCTGAAAGTTGTTTAAGATTCCTATTTAATTGCAAACGCGATGGTGCGTCTGAATTTGATATTTCAAAATAGGCATCATCCGTCAAAATACCAGCTACCCTTTCCTGATACTTAATTTCAATGGTAACAATGCTTTTAGTATCAACATAACTTATGCTGTTTTTCTTTACATCATAGATGACGCATATATCTGCATCGTTTGTCATTGGAAAACCCTCAATCACATAACCGGAACTGGATATGATTCTTATAGCTATTTTATTGCCGGACCCTTCAGCGTTGTAATGGCATACACTACTAAAAATATCTAAAGGTTTTTTCGGCTTTAAGAATCCTGAAATTTTATCTACATCCAAAGTCATCTCAAATTATAGGTTTTAATTTAACGTAAAACACATAAGTATGTTGTTTCTCGTTCCCACAAAATTACAATCTCGTACAAACGTTAAATACCCCGTTTTCCGTGAAATAGTCAATCCAAAACATTCAACTGCTGGCCCGTATTAAAATAAATCACTTAAAAATTCGTTAGCTTTGTTATATTATTTGGACTAATTGTGTAAAGCAAATCATGAAAACGAAGACCCCTTTCCTTAAAAACATATACCTAACAGGCATCTTGGCACTTTTTACCCTAGTAAGCTTTGCCCAAGAAGTGAATTGGGTTTCCTTTTCAGAAGCCGTTGCATTGGCCGCCACTGATGAAAGCCCTAAGAAAGTATTTATTGACGTCTATACCGATTGGTGCGGGTGGTGCAAAAAAATGGATAAGGACACCTTTCAAAACGCAGCGGTTGCACAATATATGGATGCCAACTTTTATATGGTAAAAATGGATGGGGAAGGAAAAGACCCCATTGAGTTTAAAGGGAAGGTCTATAACTTCATCCCCTCCGGCAGAAAAGGATATCATGAACTTGCTGCTGCTCTTATGCAAGGCAGATTGAGTTACCCAACCACTATTTTTTTAGATGAAGAAATGAATATGCTTTCTCCGGTTCCAGGATATCAAAAACCGGAACCATTCTTAAATATCGCTAGGTATTTTGGAGATAACATTTACAAGGACAAGGATTGGAAAACCTATGCCGGTGCAAAATAATATCAGTACATAACTTAAGTAGTTAACATAAAAAAGCCTAGCAATTATAGTATTGCTAGGCTTTTTTAAACACTTTATTCGTCGTTGTTGCTACTACCGACTATAATTAGGACTTTCCTTAGTAATCGTTACATCATGCGGGTGACTTTCGTTAATACCACTGGCCGTGATTTTAACAAATTTTCCTGTATTTTGTAATGTAGCAATATCCTTGGCCCCACAGTAGCCCATTCCTGCTCTAATACCTCCAACAAATTGATGGATACTCTCAAACAAATCTCCTTTATAAGGAACACGACCTACAATACCCTCGGGTACTAGTTTTTTAATATCGTCCTCAACATCTTGGAAATATCGGTCTTTTGAACCTTGTTTCATGGCTTCAACAGAACCCATACCTCGGTAAGACTTAAATTTTCTTCCTTCGTAAATGATTGTTTCGCCAGGAGATTCTTTCGTACCTGCCAAAAGAGAACCCAACATTACGGTATCTGCACCAGCGGCAATAGCTTTTGGAATATCGCCTGTATATCGAATACCTCCATCTGCAATTACGGGAACACCAGAACCTTTTATGGCAGCAGCCACCTCTAATACCGCAGAAAACTGAGGGAAACCAACTCCTGCAACGACTCGGGTTGTACAAATAGAACCTGGACCAATACCTACTTTTACCGCATCTGCTCCTGCTTCTACTAAATATTTTGCCGCTTCGCCCGTAGCAATATTTCCAACAACTACATCTAAGTTAGGAAAGCGTTTTTTCACTTCTTTCAAAACAGTAACCACACCTTTGGTATGGCCATGTGCCGTATCAATAACAACAGCATCTACACCAGCGGCTACTAATGCAGCTGCTCTATCCACTGCATCGGGTGTAACACCTATTGCAGCAGCTACGCGCAAGCGACCATACTGGTCTTTGTTAGCGCTTGGTTTTTGTGTCAATTTTGTAATGTCCCTAAAGGTAATTAGACCAATAAGAGTATTGTTGCCATCAACAACGGGTAGTTTTTCAATCTTATGTTCCTGAAGAATATCCTCAGCTTCGGCAAGTGAAGTTCCTTCTGCTGCAGTGACCAAATTTTCTGAAGTCATAACCTCAGAGATAGGCCTATCATTATTCTTTTCAAAACGTAAATCCCTATTCGTAACGATGCCAATAAGTTTTCCGGCAGCATCAACGATGGGGATTCCACCAATACTATGCTCCTTCATATTCGCTTTGGCATCACTTACCTTGGAATCTAACGGCATAGTCACCGGATCTAAAATCATTCCGCTTTCTGCCCGTTTTACTTTTCTGACCTTAATCGCTTGTTGCTCAATGGTCATATTTTTATGAAGTACACCAATACCACCTTCCTGCGCAATGGCTATAGCCATTCTGCTTTCCGTAACCGTATCCATGGCCGCCGAAACGATAGGGACATTAATAGTAATATTACGTGTGAATTTGGCTTTTATACTAACATCTCTTGGTAGAACTTCTGAATAAGCAGGCACCAAAAGTACGTCGTCGTACGTAAGGCCTTCTCCGAGAATTTTATTTAGGTGGGCTTCCATGCAATTAAGGATTTAATTGCGTGCAAATATAGGGAATATTATTGGTAATTAACTTCGTTGGATAGTCCTTTAACCAAGTAAAGAGTAGGTTTTATTCTATGGTGACACTATTTCCATTCCATATATCATGCGTTGTTTTCCAACTACCATCAGCCTGCCGCTTTAAAATATTCAAATATTTTGATCTTGCGATAGATTCTACACTATCAATTTTAGAGGTCGCACGTACCTCCGCCTCACCCCGACCGTAGGCCAAATCGCCAGAAACCTCTACTTCCTCATAATAACTTTCAAGAACAACATCAAATTCATTAAAGATAGCTTGATAATATTCAGCTACTTCTTTTTGACCAATAGAAACTTCTTTTCCCGGAGCCATCAATATGCCATCTGATGCAAAATATTTTGCAATTTCTACCGCGTCCATTTGATTGAATGCTTTCGCTCGGGCCTTGCTGACTTGCGTAATCTCCAACTTATCTTTCTGAATTTGTGTTTGAGCCATTAATTTAGTTGTTGAAATTATTCCTGTAAACAGCACTAAAAATAGTATTTCTAATCGCATCTAAGTTATTGTTTAAATCCTTTTTACTTCCTTGTAATATTTATTTCATTGCTAAAGCCACTTATTTAGTCCTTTTTTCGTGACTAATAAAAAACATGTATCGAAGATAATCTTCTAATTACTTTTTACCGCATTAAACAATCAAGAAGGATATTAAAGCTTGCTAAATTTTAGATAATTATGGTTCTATTAGATTTACATATTCGTTTTCCTTGCTTTAGAAATGGATAATTTAAAAGGGTATGAACTTCATTTTTTATTATATGAAATACTAGAGAAAATCTCAAAATACTAGGGCAATTTTTTTCTAACAGACAAGATCTACATAAAATATTGGTTACTAGATAATAGCTATGGGTATTCAAGGATTTACAACTTAAACTGTAAAGTCGTATAAAATGTTCTAGGTTCTGCCGGAATAATACCTGGCCCAGGATATCCTGTAGCCCTACGCGTGAAGTAGCTATTGTCTAAAAGGTTATTGACACCGGCCTCTAGCCTCCATTTCTTAAAAGAATAAGACAAGGAGAAGTCCATAATATCGTAGGCTGGTATTGACCCTTCTATTCCCCGTTGGTTGTCGTTTATATCTTGCGGTGCATTAGTAGCATCTGTAAACTGAGTGGAGAGATACGTATACTGCAGACTTCCCAATAGATTGCCATAGCCAAAATTTAAACCTGTTTTTAGATTCACATCAGGGATAAATTCTACTTGGTTCCCTTCTACACCCGTCTCCTGCGAAGAGAGGTATTCTGATCGGGTCAATGCCAAATTCATAAAATAATTTATTTTCAGTTTCTCTATCGCAGGAAAGAATGTTTCTTTAATACTCCAGTTCCCAAAACTTTCTAGTCCGTACATGAAGGCCGTTCCTATATTACCGCGAAAACGGATTATTCTACCAGTTTCCACCACCTCTCCTAGTGCATTTGTGCGGGTTTCACTTTTTAACACCTCGCCTAAGCGATTATCATATAGTAAACCAAAGGCACTAACATCATAGGAAAGAAACTTATTAAGTCTTCCCCTAGCTCCAATATCTGCTGTAAACCCGTCTTCATCAGAAATATTTTCATCCACTTGAAAGGAAGGATTCACTACTCTAATATCACTAAAAGTAACTGACCTATAGTTTTGTGAAAAATTACCATAGAGTTCTACACTTGGTGCAAATTTATACGTAGCACCCAAGCCCATCAATAAAAATGTTCGGTCAAAGGTTCTATTGTCCGCTATGTCTTCATTGAGTAAGGGATTCCCAGCAAGATCTAACACAATATTTTTATAGTTTCCTATACTTTCGGTTTTTATATGTTCTAACCGAAAACCTGGTGTAAGAGTGAATTTTGGGGTAATATTAAAAATGTTCTCCCCGAAAAACGCCAAATTAAAATTAGGGAAATCGAATTGAGATTGGCGTTCATAATTGGGGAAGTCCCTATCTGTAAAATTGAAGTCCGCATTGTCCGAAACAGACCCAGGTCCTTGCCGTTGATTATTACTTGTCTTATATATTTTTGAACCTACTAATAAGGCCGATTCGCTATCCCCTAAAGTATATCGTGTTAACACTCGAGCCTCAGCTCCCCAATTTTGAAAATTATCCACCAGGAGTTCCCTTGGTTCCGAGGTGTCGTCTGGTTGCGAAACTCGATTGGTTCTGAAACCCACTGCACTTCTTGAAGCATCTAAACCAAAGATATTAAGGCTAAAATCTGTTTTGGATGAAAATTGATGATCCAATCGTAACGAATACAGTTTCCAATCCACATCAAACCAATTTCTATCTCTATTACTAAAGGTTGGGTCTTCAATAAACTGGGCATCGGTAAGTCCACCGGGCTGCTTAGCCAAATAATTCAAAAAGGTTGTTTCTAGGGTCAGTTTTGTTTTATCGCTTACTTGATACCCCACGTGGGCAAAGTAATTTCTACTATTAAAATTGGAATTTGGTCTAAATCCGTTTCCCTCTTTGTAATTCAAATAGTTGTAGTAACTAAGTTTCCCAACTGTTCCGCTAAAGCTATTAAAACTAGTACGTAAATCAAAAGAGCCTAATGACTGTCTGCTGACCCATGCTATTTTTTTATCGGTTTCGGGTTTTTTGAACTTAAAATTAACCAAGCCACCAAACTGCGTTCCGTACTGCAAGGATGCCGCGCCTCGAATGACCTGAATCTCTTCCAAAGCCTCTGCTGGAGGTGTATAATAGCTTTCTGGATAGCCCAACACATCTGCACTAATATCATAGCCGTTTTGGCGTGTATTAAAATTGGCTGTTCGGTTGGGATCTAAACCTCGTCCTCCAATGTTTAATTGCAACCCTGCATCACCACTGTCATATATATTGAGACCTACAACCTGACTGTAAATCTGTCTAGGGTTATTGGCCGCTAAGTTCCCTGTAATGCCCTCTAAAAGTACTACTTCGGTCTTCTTTCCTGCATAAATAGCAGTGCCTTCCACCTTTTTTAATTGTTTTAAGGCAAAGACTTCTTGCCTTTTTTGCGTCATTACGACCTCTGATAGTTTTTCTGCCTGTAATTTTTCTAGTTGAATGGTAAAAGTGAAACCCGTATCAAACAAAATTTCCTTTTCCAAAACCTCATATTCATATGCAAATGCGACCACAGTATATTTACCTCCGGGTACATTATCAAACTCAAAGTATCCGTTCTCATCTGTGTTCTCCAAACGTTGTGCTTGTTTCAAATACACCTCTGCAAAAGATATTGGCTGCCCTTGAGTATCGGTAACCGTACCCGAAATAGTAATCTGACTCCATAACGGAAACGTAAAAAGTAATAGGACTACAGAACTAAATTCCTTTAATCTCATCTTTAAATGGAGCTATCCAATTTTTATGTTTAAATGATTCCTTTTCTTCCACTAAATCCACTTTGGGATCTATAAAAGTTGTGCTCAATCTTCCATTGAGTGTCACCTGACAATCCACATAAACTTCAATTTTTTTATGCCCATCAGCTTCAAAATAATTCTTTAATATATGTGCATATTCCAAGATAAAATCGGGTTGAAATGCCATTTGCTTTTCTTGAATTGGTGTTAAAAAATCGGTATTATCCACATAGAACCATCTTCCTGTTTCTCCGTTCACCACCTTAAATTGCGCGTATCCCGATTTCTCCATTAACATTACACGCCATGAAAACCGGTACCCTTCCTCTGTCCAAAAAAGTTCTCCTGGATATAATAAATATCTAAATGGCAGCGCCAACTGTAACATAAAAAATAAGCTTACAACGGTGTATTTAAACATAGGCAGAAGCCCTTCACCGAAACTAAATTGCCTTTGATTATCGAATCGCTTTTTAGTAATTCGTAAAACCTTGGCAATACCAGCCACTAATTTATGATGTAGGGAAGCATCAAAGAAGATGAGGGTTGAAATAATCATAATGTAAGGAAACATGCCAATAGGGAACAACACACGCGTTAGCAAATGAAATATGACCACTAGCACAAATGCATAGGATCTGGTTTTACGATATAATAAAAGAATGGGAATGGCCAAATCATAGATAGCACCTGACCAACTAAAGGCATATTGCACCCATTCCTGACTGACTAAATCTCCCACAAAGGGAATATCGAACTTAGACGGCAGCCATATTTTTAGAGGCATGGCCTTAAACAACCAATCAGAATTTAGCTTCGCCAAACCGGCGTAAAAATAAACGATGCCCAATAGTAATTTAATACCATTGATGGTCCAAGCAGGTATGTATTGGTATGCTTTATTAGGATTTCGTACTGCATCCACCGAAAAATAAGCGTTTGCAGGAAGAAAAATCATCAAAAAACTCAATACACTTATAAAGTAATAATGATTCAAATAGGTGGTCTTGTCCATGAGTTCGATATAAGTAAAACTCAGGAAGAATATACTAATAGCGATAGTGTACTTATAACCGATGGCCACGCAGACAGCGGCGATAGCACAAAGAGCAAAAATAAGATAGGTATATTCACCAATGGGCTTCACCCATTCAAAGCCATAATAGGAAAAAAAGTACTTTGGCTGGATGTATAATTTATCAATCCACCCATAACTCCAAAACCGAATAATGCTCACGAACATCATCGCACCAAATAAAATGCGAAAGACCGCCAAAGGGGCGGCCTCCACAGGAGCGTTTATATACTTTTTCAAGAATGCTGTCATGAACTAATCCCCATCGGCGTCTACAAAATCAATACTAATACTCATGGCAGAGACCATATCTACTTTTAACAACGGAACTATTTTTTGTACCTCGTCATAAGCCAATAGCATGTCTGTTGGCGTTGTATTATTTTCAATTTCCGATTTAAAAGGTGCTAAGCCAGCAACCATTGTTCGTGCTAGATTAAATTGACTGTTAATTATTGCATTAAGGTCTTCCCCATTTTTTACTGTATTAAGTGCATCTAAATAAGTTGCCAAGCTCTCGCCTGTCGCATTCGCACCAAAATGTTTTCCGTTGAAAAAGTCTTGAACGGCATCCAAGCCTTCCAGAAAAAGTTCGTTAGAAATTTCTTCTTCATAATAGGCTTCCACATTTTGGGGTAGTGTCGTACCTGTAAAAACACCCAATGGAATTCCCATTTTACCAGCCCTTAAAAATTTCTCATAGTAAAAAATATAGTCGTTGGCGAACCTATCCACAGAAGCAGTAGCCGACGCACCGTCATTGTTCACGAAAACATCCCTGTAAGAAGCCTTCCACTCGGATACAACATTGTTGGTAAGGGTAGTCATATCTGCAAGTACATCATCAATGTAGGCAAAGGCAGCTTCCTTATCAGCATCGTTATACTTGGCAACAATGGCAACATCATCCGCCGCTAAACCATTAATCAGATAATCCAACGCGGGAAATCCTTTGGCATCTCTATTGGAGGATAAGGAAAGGTCATACATACCAGAAGCAATATAGCCCGCAATCTTTTGACTGTCCGTTGGATAAATATTCATATTTAAACGTAAACCATTTGTTTCCGCAGGTCCAATCTCGAACATAGAAACACGTTGCCACATTTTATAAGCCGATAACCATGCCGCTCTAAACTGGGTAAGATTTACCGCACTCGCATCTGTTTTAAAGGCCTCATAAGAGGTGTTAAGAGCATCCAATTCTAAAGAAAACGCATCATAGGATGGGATTATAATATTATCCGCCCAATTCGTCAACATAGCGCTTCTCTCAAAACTTACCTCCTGTACAGGGTCAACAATCGGGTCATCACCATCAGCATCTGAAGAACAGGCCCAAATTAAGGATAGAAAAACTATACCTCCAACTATCTTTTTCATCATCTTATTCTTATTTATTCTAATTAAGGACAAAAATAAAAAAAGCAACCCAAAACCTAATAGGTATAGGCTGCTTTTTTATCACATAAACTCAATTTTTTCTACTCAGAAGCAGCTTCTAACGTAAACTCAAATCTTTCAGCAATAGCTGTAGCCATATTTTCCAATGTGGAAAGCTCCACATCCCATAGTCCGTTTGGTCCGTCATCCATCAAATCGACCAAAAAGGCATCTACTTCAGCTTTACTAAAATAAGGATCATCTGAATTTGGTTTTCTTGTAAACTGTAAGCTGTATATAAAACCGTAGCCTTCTGATATATCGTGAAAAGCAGCTCCAAAATCAGGAACTTCTTGACCTAAAAGATTCTTAGCCTGTTGCAAGTAGTAAACAGACCGTATTCCCATTATCTCGGAAATTTTAAGCTTGATAATATCAGCCTGCGCATCCCTAACATCATAGTCCTTTGCAACAATCGCAGCTCTACCCAGTTTAAAGGCCTGAAAAATTTCATCCGCAATTCCAGCAAAATCGTCATCGCCTTCTACCCTGCCAATATACTTGTTCAAGAAATCATCTGCTCCTAAGTCAGCATTTGGGTTTGCGGCATCTGCATTCAAACCATATACATAACCGTAAGCTTCATCCCATTTGTGCTCCATGTTTGTATAGGACTTGCCTTCTGCAACCGTTCCGGAATCGTTATCTTCTTTATTAGAGCCGGCATCCAAAACAGCAGGACTCAAATAGTTATTTAAAGCTTGGTCCGTTGCTAGTGCACCAATTAATCCTTTTGTCCATAATTGGTCAAATTCTAATCCTTGGGCATTAATATATCGTGTGGCCGAACCATCTGGAATCTGACCAGCAACCCCAGGGGCAGCGGCTACTTGCCAGCTAGGAAAAATCTCCACCACTTGGCCCGTAAGCCACCCATCAAAATCGGCACGTATTAGCGCCTGATTGGTAGCGTTAGATGAAAAGAAATCTGCGGAAGCGGCTGTTTTACTTCGCATATTCTTATCGGAGGCGTTAAGCTCCGCATCTTCAAAATTCATGGTTCCTTCTACATGAGCATACATGGCTGCTAATTCTTCTGCGGTGGTTGTTGGATCTAAAAGAGCACTTACAATTTCATCTCCCATTTGTAACCTGGTAGTCTGACCGGAAAAACTAACCGTGTTTTGACCGTCACGCAAAAAGCTATAGGTTGCTGGATTTTCTATTGCAGTTTCACAAGGAGTACATGAACCGCCGCAATCTATGCCAGTTTCATCTCCATTCTGCATATTGTCACTACATGTAGCAACTTCTGTTGGGTTATCATCTTCTGATTCACAAGAAGTAAAAAATAGTCCTGAAAACGCCATTAAAGTAAATACTGATTTTTTCATATGATATCCTAAGTTTATTTAGACTTGTTTTAAATAGATGCGCAAATCTAAAACAGAATCTCAAATCACACAAGCTTATTCATATTAAATCTAAATAATCTTAAAACTTTAACGTTTTACCCCTTAACCACTATGACCTCCCTATACAAACAAAAAAAGACCCCCTAAATAGGAAGTCTTTTTATTGCAAATACTTTATGTTTATCTAAGCTGTAGCGCCTTGGGGTGCCCAGTGGTTACATGACATACCAGGAGCTGCCTTTTGTGGGTTTGCACAGTCACTAGTCTCAAAACGAACACAGCTTACACAGTTCTGTTCCGATTTTAAAGCAGGTTTCATTTCAAAACTATCACATGTATAGCTGTTTCCTACTTTTACCCCATGTACCTTACAGGTATTTCCTTCTACTAAATTGTCACAATTAATGCAACTGTTTCCTAATCTTATTGACATAACTATTTTTATTTTATTTGATATAAAATTAGATACCCAATCTCTTAGAAACAATTTAAATAGCTGATTAACAGCTATCTGTATTTAGATTAGTTTAAAACAATAAATCCCCAATTATCACATATAAAATGTGAAATCAGGGATTTATTCGATTTTGAATATGTTAAGCTTCGCAGCTCGCGCAATCTTTCTTCTGCTTAAACTTCTGCGCTGCATTCATACTATGCTGATAGTAGAGCGATTTTAAACCTAATTTCCATGCCGTTACGTGAATCTTATTAATCTCTTTCACAGGCATATCTGGGTGAACAATAATGTTTACGGATTGCCCTTGATCAATATGGTTCTGACGGTTTGCCGCTTGGTATATGATATCCAATTGGTCTATTTCAGAATAGGTTTTAAATACCTCTTTTTCCAAATCGGATAAGAATTCCAAATGTTGTACAGAACCATCGCGCTCACGAATACTTCTCCAAACTTCAGTTATGTTCTTTCCTTTTTCTTCTAATAATTCTACTAAGAAAGGATTCTTTATGGTTGTTTTTATTTTGGCAATATCTTTAACGTAAATATTGGACCAGATGGGCTCTATACCTTGTGAAACCTGACCAAGAATAAAAGCTGATGACGTTGTTGGTGCAATAGCATTCAAGGTAGCGTTACGTCTGCCATATCCCTTAAGAACTTCTGGCTCACCAAATTTATCTGCCAATTGCTCAGATGCCTTATAACTTCTCTCTTTAATCTCTCTAAAGATTTCAGAATTTAAATCATACGCTTCTTTACTGTTAAATGGTAATTTTCTAGATTGTAATAAAGAGTGCCATCCTAAAACTCCAAGACCCAATGCACGGTTATCCTTTGCAAAATTATAAGCACGCTCCATAAACAGGAATGTCTGGCGATCCTCTCTACTATCCGAATCTCTATAGGACTCTAACTTTTCTAGGAATTCAGTTATTACCGCATCCAAGAAACAAACCATAGTTTCTACAGCATCTGTGTTTTTCCACTTATCGTAATGCAATACGTTTACAGAAGAAAGCACGCAAACAAAAGACCAATCATCATTAGATGGCAACATGATTTCGGTACAAAGATTACTTGCGTAAACAGGTAGGTTTTTATCTTTATAAACATCAGCAGCGCCATTGTTGGCATTATCCTTAAAGAAGATATATGGATAGCCCATTTCTCCCCTACGTTGTAATACTTTAGCCCAGATGGCACGCTTTTTGGCATCACCATCTACCATCTTTTGCATCCAATCATTGGTCACCGTTACACCGTGGGTAAGCTCTTGTATCGGATTCCCTTCAGTTCCAATTTCCAAGAATTCCATAATATCCTCATGCTCTACTGGAAGGTACGGAGAAAAACGTCCTCTCCTTACAGAACCTTGGCTAACAACATCAACCATAGATTCAAAAAGCTGCATAATATGCACAGCACCTGAGGCCTGACCGTTATTCTTAACATCTGCGCCACGATGTCTTATTTTCCCAAAGTAACCTGACGTCCCTCCTCCTAATTTGGACATCATGCCTACTTCTGACTGGGTGTATAAAATATTACCCATGTCATCCGCTATGTGCGAGCCAAAACAACTAATTGGCAAACCTCTTTCTTTTCCAAAATTAGACCATACCGGAGACGCTAAGGAATAAAATCCTTCTGACATGTACCCGTAGAACTTATCAGAAAAACCAGGCATTTTTAAAATATGCTCCGCTCTATCCGCGATTTCACGAATACGATGCTCTGCAGATACACCGTCTGTTAAATAACCTGAATCTAAAAAGTTACGGCTGTGCTCCGTTAACCATTCAAAACCACCTTCGGTTTTGTTTTTTTGATTCTCAAGCGCCTCTTTTCTTGCATTTATAAGCTGGGCAGCCTCTGAGCTTGTCTCTGTTTTATTCTCCTGGGTAGTGTTTATTTCGTTCATTTAAAAAAGGTCGTCGCTGGTTATACTTTGTGTTCTTTTACTATAATTGATGGAGCGCTTTACGAAGAAATCGCCATGTTTGGTTCCGATTATCTCATCATCGAACCATTCTGTTTCGACCAATAAGGATTCATCTACATCGAAAATTTTATCGATTCCAATACTCTCTAAAGAGTTATTAAATCTATTCTTTATAAACTCATTTATCACTGTCTTTGGCAGAAAGTCGAGCTCACCTTTTTCAAAAATCCAATCTACAATGGTGCTTTCAGAAGCAAACGCCTCTTCACACATTGCCTTGATTTTTGCATGATGCTCCCCATCAAACCAATCTGGATTTTCATCCTTGATGATTTTAATTAAATCAATTCCAAAATCTCCATGAATCTGCTCTTCTTTAGAAGTTGCTTCTACCACATTAGAAATTCCTTTAAACATATTTTTATGCTTATTGAAAGCCATAATAATTAAGAATTGAGAAAACAAGGAAACATGCTCAATGAAGAGGGAGAATAATAAAACCGATTCCGCATATTCTTTATTATCATCACTTTTTGCATTCTTCAATGCTGTTTCTAAATATTGAACCCGCTTCATCATTACAGGTTTTTTCTTTAGCATTTTAAATTCTTCGTTTAAACCAAGAATCTCCAACAAGTGCGAATATGCATCTGCATGTCTCACTTCACTTTCCGCAAAAGTAGAACCTACAGATCCAATTTCTGGCTTAGGCATTTTATGATAGATATCTCCCCAGAAACCTTTTACGGCAACCTCTATTTGGGAAATGGCCAACATGGTGTTTTTTAAAGCACTTTGTTCTGCCTCCGTAAGGCGGGTTTTAAAGTCTTGGATATCACTTGTGAAATTGAACTCGGTGTGTATCCAGTACGAATGTCTTATCGCTGGAACGTATTCGTATAACTGCGGATATTCATAAGGCTTTAAGTTAATACGCTTTTCAAATATGTTTGTTTTACGTTTTGAAGCCTGCTCATTTCTGTATATGATATATGCTTTGGCAACATCAAAAAAGCCACCTTCCATCAGTTTCGTTTCCACAAAATCCTGAACAGACTCTACTGTTGGCACATACGTCTCATCAACAGCTTTCCGTTCTAAAAGTGAAGCACTTACATTCTCGGATATACGTTCCGCATCCCCCAGATTTCCATGTTCAACGGCGGTCATCGCCTTTAAAATAGCGTTTGTTATCTTATGTAACTGAAAGGGTTTTTTTGTAGAATCCCTCTTGATGAGATGGGTGATTTGCATAGCGTATAAAACGGATTTAAAAATGATGATTTTATCTTCTACGTAAAGGTCAAAATTTAATCGCTTTACTTTCCGTCGTGGCCGTTTAGGTTTTCCACATTTTATCAACAATTATTCCTGACATCTCAGAACCCCATATTTTAATGGCGCTAGCTAGTTTTCTTAATTTACAACAAAAGACATAAAAAAATTTGTCTGTTTAAAATTCACTAGTACGGAAGGCTTTCGCTATACAGTACAAACAAAGGAAACAAGACCAAATTTGAGGGTATAAAAAAGAGAAAATGGTGTTTTCTAGTACGGAAAAGAGCACCAATTAAAGTGGTCTTTTTGTTCACATCAAGCAACGGTTATATAAAAGATTAAAAACCAAATTGTTAGTGCTAAAAAATGAACTATTATAGATTTAGAACTACTAAAACTGTCATTTATGAACATTCAACTCCAACTACTTTCTTTTCATCAAAATGATATAAAAACGCCAATTATGGAATTTAAATCTTCTAAAAGCGATACCCTAGAGATATACCTACTCTAGGTAAAAACTCCAATCCGATATCCTCATTACCAATAATGATATTCCGCCCCACACCACCATAAAATTCAACTACAAAACCACCTTTACTTACTAATTTACCACCTAGCGAAACTCCAAATGCCAGGTTATTACTAGTTTCGTCCGAATAGGTTACGTTCTGAAAATTAGTATCCCAAGTGCCGTCAAAATCACCTTGCACATTGTACATACCAAAAACTTCGATAAAAAAACCTCTTGCGTACTTGTTTGATAAAAACCTTCTATAATAAGGTGTAAATGCAAATGTCTCGTAATAGTATGGACCATCTATAAAGCTTCCGTCTTCCGGGTTTTCTAAATTGAACATTATAGCCACCCCAACAGAGGATTCTTCGTTAAGCAAATATTCATAAGAAAACTGGGGCGCTTTAAAGACAATTAGGTTAAACATATCGGTTTTGACCTCATGCTTGGGAATTGTATTCGAATTATCTTGGGCGTAAGCAAAGGCACAGAATACCAACAGAACAACGAGCAAAAGATTTTTCATAAGAAATGGTTTAAAACAACTGCATTGCCGCTCTTAAATTTCACAAAGTAGATTATATTTTATCCTATCAATGCACTAGGAAGATACTAAAATAATCGAACAAATAGACTAAAGAACATTTGGTTTTGTGCCCTGGAATACGCTTTGTTTGCTTTTCTCAAAACGACAGACCCAAGCCTACGTACAAAATTTCTGGATATCCCAACCCAGTGCAAAATACGAAGCTACTTTTACTTCTAAAGTTTTGAATTCTGTATCCCATAAAACCAGAGGGTTCTAAAAATGTGGTTTTGTTCCTATTGTTCACCACATCGTTCACTATTCCCAAACCGCCTTCAAAATGATGTTTCTTTCTCCCTATTACATATCCTGCATTTAACAAATATACCTCCCTATCTAAATTTTCTAAATCAAAACCATATTATTTTCCATACCCTAGTCTAAGAAAAGGGTTTATCATTCTAGGCTTACTAAAGAAAAAGCGTTGGTAAGAAGTAATAAGGGCACCGGTTACACCTACTCAACCGTAGACCACATCTATAGTATTTTTGTAGTATTTAAAAGTTTGGACGGTTGTTGCGTCATACTGGGA
>Ga0075108_10000830_pt1 | contig 16928 bp, 8 predicted proteins | sample AntAceMetag02UK1_FD_69797 | JGI IMG/M metagenome (GOLD analysis project Ga0075108, IMG submission 69797) | Saline lake microbial communities from Ace Lake, Antarctica - Antarctic Ace Lake Metagenome 02UK1 | ecosystem: Environmental > Aquatic > Non-marine Saline and Alkaline > Saline | place...
GTAGTTCGAGCTAGAGACACTAATAATTGTGAAGATGTTATTGATACGGCTATTATAGTTACAGGACCTGAGCTGATTGTATTTGATGCAACGCCAACAGCTTGTTATACAGGAAATAATGACGGCTCTGTTACTGTAAACGTAACCGCAGGAAATGGCGGATACCAGTTTAGATTGGACGGTGGTCCATGGAGGGCTCCAACTCCAGCTACAGCAACTACGTATACATTCCAAAATTTATCCAATGGCACGTATGATATCGAAGTTAGCGATCAGTTTGGTTGTCCTTTGGCATCCAACACGCAAACCGTAACTATACATCCGCAATTGATTGTTGATGTTGCTATTACGGCTTTAAGCGCCTGTGGAGACGGTGTAATTACCGCAAACGCAACAGGCGGAAACGGTACCTTGTTATATGCCATCGTTCCAGCCAATACAAGTCCGGCCGGATTATATACAACAACAAATAGTTTAACGGTAACGGAGGCAATGGCAACCGCTAACCCTGCCGGTTATGATGTGCATGTACAAGATAACAATGGAGCGTCACCAACTTGTTCTTTCCTTCAGGAAGATGTTCTTTTGGTTCCTGTTCCTGCTTTAACCGTTAATGCAGTTCCAACGGACCCAGAATGTTTTAATGGTCTTGGCTTAATTGATGTTACCGTTGGCGGAGGTACAATTCCTTATGATTATACCTTGGTAGACCTTTCTCCTGCTGATGGTATCGATTATGGAAGTACTAGCACTAATATTTCTAGTACAACTCTTGTTTTTAACGGTATAGGAGTTGGTAATTATGAGATTATCGTAACCGATGAAAATGGTTGTTCTCCAACCGCACCTGTTCCAGTAACTATTAATAATGCAACAGAAATCACAGCGGATATAGTTCCTATTCTACCCGCTAATTGTGATGCTCCAGGCAACACGGCTGCGGATTATGGTTTTAGATTTGATAATGTCATTACGCCAGCCGGAATTGTAGAATACAGTGATGATTGGGGAGCTACATGGCAACTATCTAATGAACTTAGGGGCAATTTGTCGGGTACAGAAGTATTCCCTTCCATCAAAGTTACTTTGGCGAGTGGTACTATTTGCCAGGTAGATTTTGATAGATATATTATCCCTTTTCCTTTGGATGATCTTGATATTACTATCAATCCTATCATTTTAAATTGTAATGATCTGCAGGTTACGGTGCAAGGTAGTCAGGGTAATCCTGTGCCTGGTTATGAATATACGTATACAGACGACCCGGCCAATTTTAACACATTCTCTGCCAATCCTGGAATTTGGACTACAGCAATTGCAGCCGGTACGTCACATACATTTGCAAATATTGACCCAACAACACCCCAGAATGCCTTATTGCCATTATTGGTTCCCGGTAGAACCTATGTGTTTTATGTAAGGGACGGCTCCGGATGTATTCGTGAGAGTAGTGTTAATGTTAATAATGTAGTTCCTAATTTACCGATAGATATTGATGTGGATGTAACGCCTACATGTGCAGGTGCAACTACTGGTGTGTTGACCTTCAATATTACTCCAGACGCTGCACAACCACGAATGAGATGGGAAATTTACGAGCTTGGAAACCTAACACCAGTAGAAACTAGTGGTGGTATAGTTGCTTTTAGCAATACCGTAACCACAACGGTTCCACTTACCGAGGGTGATTATTATATTGATGTTATTCAAGTCGATGGTTCAAATGTAGATGCCTGTAGAGGTGCTAGCGAAAATGTCTTTGTTCCAGAGTTACCTCCTATTACTGCCACGGCAGTAGCCACAAGGGATATTTCCTGTAACCTGCCCGGTCTAATCAGTGTTAATAATATAACTGGCGGCGGTGGCGCACCTTATACCTATGATGTTGCGGGACCATTAGGATTTACACAGACAGGCACTACGGATAACCCTATCGAAATTCCAGTAAACTCCACTGCAGGAAGTTACACGGTAACGCTTTATGATCAGTTTAGCTGTCCGTTAGTACTAAACCCGGTAACCCTATCCTTGTCGCCAAACCCAACGATTACCTCGGTAACTCAAGATAATTGTTCCTCTCCAATAGATGTTACGGTAGTAGGAAACTCCCTTGCTGGTGGTTTACGCTATGCGATGGTGATAACAGGAAACCCTGCTCCAACCATATTCTTGGATAACGCAGGTCTGTTTACAAATGTAACGCCTGGAGATTATGATTTTTATGTAACCGATGCCAATGGATGTATCGCTTTGATGCCTTCATTTACCGTTGACCCTGTTTTATCGGCAGGTGCAACGTTGACAAAATTATTGGATTGTACCCCAACTCCAGAGGCAGTTATAAATATTGAAATTCTGGACGGTTCCGGTACGTATGAATACAGTATTACAAATACGGCTGGAGCTCCTGCTGTTGCTCAAACTAGTGTTCCCAGTACTAATTTTGACTACTTAGCGCCTTTACCAGGTGATTACACGATCACGATATACGATACCAACTCGCCCAATACCGCGGCTTGTAATAGAGAATTTGTAATAAATATACCTGATGCGGTGGAACCTGTTATCAATACTGTTGATAGTACCGATGTCACTTGTATTGGTGATGCGGACGGAACAATCACTATATCAGCGGTAGATAATGCCATAGGCCCGTATATTTTTGAAATTACTTCTTTAGACGGCGCGGCAACCAGCATTAGCCCAACAAGCACTACAAATACGAGCGGAACCTTTACAGGTCTTGCGGCTACTACAGGGGTAGGTTATATCGTAACCATTACCGCGAACGCTGCAAACGCATGTAGCACAACCAGTACTCCTATTGTTATAACAGAACCCGCAGCAATTGCTGTCACAATGGATACGACAATAGAATTTGAGTGTGCGGCAGGTAATAATCCGAATAACGCCACTATCTCGGTACAAAGCGTAACGGGAGGTTCAAATACCTTTGTGCGCTACCAATTCTTTAATAATTTGGATTTGGTAACACCGGTACAAGATGGTGCTAACGATACCTATATCGAAACCAATACTTTAGGCGGTAATTATACTATTGTAGTTTTTGATGATAACGGTTGCCAAGGTACTGCGGCTGCTACGATTGCTCCGTTTGATGAGCTATTACCAGCTACCATTACAGTTGATCAGGTTATTTCCTGTATCGCTGGAGAAAATATTACGATAAATGCTTTCGGCTCAGTATCAGATTCCACTACACCTGCCGGACTTGCTAATTATGAGTTTAGGCTATTACCGGGTACTTTTGGAGTGTCGAACATTTTTACAGGATTGCCTACGGGACCTCATATTTTTGAAGTTAGAAATGTTAATACCAATTGTGTAGTATCCATTTCACATACTGTTGGTCAACCTAATAATTTTGAAGTTACGTCAACGGTAGAAAATGTAGTTTGTGATGCAACGGACGGTTCTGTGAGCTTTACAATTAATGACCCTGTTACCCCTTATGTGGGTGGCTTTTCATGGCAAATCTATAATTCGCAAGGAACAGCCGCAATAGGTGATGATGTTATAATAGCTGGCGCGAATGGCACTTCTGTCAACGTTGGTCCAACCACACCTTTTGCACTTGGAGAAGGTGAGTACAGAGTCGACATTGTTCAAGACAGCAATCCTAACTGTACGCTAACAGACTTCTTTACTATTGCTGGCCCTAACGGACCCATTACTGGAAACACGCAGGTAGAACCGATTACTTGTGCGCTAAATGATGGCGTAATAGAATTAATCGATGCTCAAGGCGGTTGGGGAACATTTACTTATTTTGTGGCTCCGGCTACAGATCCCGTACCTACTGTAGGAAGTTTTGTAACCAACCCAAGATTTACAGGTCTTTCCGGTGTTGCAACACCAGGAACGGATTATCAAGTTTGGATTAAGGATTTGAACGATTGTATGCAGCGATTGCCAGATGTGAACCTAAGCAATCCAGACCCAATTACCGCCGACCTGCAAGTCAACCAAGGAAATTGTACCAATTTCTCAGGGGAACTAGAAGTTATTAATGTTCTTGGAGGTCAAGGGAGTAACTACACGTATCAGTTAGTTTTAAACGGCAGTGACTTTAGAGCTCCACAGGCAACCACAGTGTTCTCTGGCTTGGGTGCTGGTTCCTATGAAGTTAGGATTACCGACCAATTGGCATGTACGGCAACAACAACGGCAACAATTTTATACGATGTGATAACGCCAAGAGCGGATATTGTTAAAACGATTGACTGTAATTCTGGTGGCGAGATTACCATTAGTCAAACAGGAGGTTCGGGTACTTTTGATTATGAAGTGAGATATCCAGGCACTTTAGCAGCAGCCCCTGCTGATGATACAAACACGACAGGTGTCTTTGTTGGCCTTGCCACACCGGGAGATTATGTATTTACCATTACGGATACTGCAACAGGTCATACGTGTAGTACAACCATAACCCAGCGTTTGGAGCCTAGTGTGCTACCTAACATTCGTATTGATGATTTTTCAAATGTTACTTGTAACGGCGTCGATGACGGTAGTATTACTGTAAGCGCAAGTCCGGATAACGGAATAGGTCCATATACCTTTACCATTATTTCAGGACCCGGAAGTAGTGCAACATTCCCAATTTCGGCAACAAGCAATACAAATGCTACAGCAGTTTTCAACAGCTTAGAAGGTTCGGTCGCGGGGATAACGTATACGATTAGAGTGTCGTCGCCTAACGGTTGTACAAGGGATATTACCCAAGTAATAACAGAACCTAACGTGATTTCAAACTTTACCGTAACAACGGAGCAATTTGTTTGTACCGTGGGGAATAATGCCAACACGGCAAGTATTTCAGTCGATTTATCAAGCTTGTCAGGCGGGTCTAATAATTTTGTTAGATACCTGTTTGTAAATACTACGACTGGCACAACGGTTCAAGATGGGGCAAATAGCAACTATGTTGAAACCAACTATGTTGGTGGGTTTTATGAAGTCACAGCCTTTGATGATAACGGATGTGCTAGTCCCGTGGTAACGGAAACCATCGACCCATTTGTCGAAATATCCGATGCAACAGTAACAATGGTGACGGAACTTACCTGTAACCCAGGGACGGATGCCAGCATCCAAGTTGGAGTAACTGTAAATCCAATAACAGCCACACCAAATTTAGAATATGTGCTGAACGGAATGAACGTAACGTACACATCAACCAATACAGATGGATTATTCTCTGGCCTAGTAGCTGGGAACTACAGGGTTACTATTACGAATTTAGATACCAATTGTGTTATTGAAACAGTTCACACCATTGATGCTCCAGAGGAAATGGATGTTGTCGCTACTAAATTAACAGATGAAGAATGTTTGAATAATGGTGTTGATGACGGTAGTTTCAGCGTAGGGATTACAAATTATACAGGCACTTATGATTATCAAGTTTTTGATAACGGTAATAATGCAATTGCTGGGCAAGCTGGTAGTGGAGATACTGGTACAGCATTGCCTCCAATTACGGGATTACCGGGAGGTGTTTACTATGTTAGAATTACGCAGACTCAGGCACCGTTCTGTGTTGAAAATTCCAATGTAATTACGGTATTGGCACCTAGCGCACCCATCGCAGTTGCTCCGGTTGAGGAATTGGGCGTAAGCTGTTCCAATGATCAGGGTAGTATTTCTGTAATTCCAACAGGAGGAGAGGCACCTTATACCATAGATTGGAACAATACAACAACAGGACAATCTGGAACACAAGCCAATGTATCAGCCTTTATTTTCAGCGGACTTGCTGCTGGCGACTATACGTTTACCGTAACAGACGCTTTTAGTTGTACGGAAACCGCTTCTATTACTTTAGTGAGACCAGAAGATATAACGGCAACAATAGCAGCTACGACATTATCTTGTTTTGGAGATAATAATGCGTCCGTTACTGCTACGGTGGCACCAAGGGCAACGGTTGCAACATATGGCTATAGATTAAATGTGTATGGCGATATGACCTCGACTACGCCATTGCAAACAACACCGAGACAAGTTTCGGATACCTTTACTGGTCTAGGAGCTGGATTCTATAGCATTACTGTTTTGGATGACGATAATGGATGTAGCGCCGAAACGCCAAGAGTGGAAATCATAGCACCTACAGAAGTATTCGCACAACTATTTAGAACAGGTGAATTGACCTGTACGAATCTGGCAGAATTAGAGCTTAGGGCGATTGGAGGAACCGGACCGTACAGTTATAGCGAAGACGGAATCACCTTCTTGCCAATGAATGGTTTGAACGGGCCAAACACCCATGTATTCACAGGTATATCTGCAGGAACGTATAGTTATTTCGTTAGAGATGCTTCAAGTTGTCCTTCTACTGTTTCCAATGAGATTACGGAAGATCCTATAATACCGTTGACATTGACCGTTGATGATACAGCTGCCTTTGTAAATTGTACAGGCGATAGTACCGCAGGTATTACAGCAACAGCAGATGGTGGGTTAGGAAATTATCAATATGCATTATATACAGATGTTTCTTTGAGTTTGGCGTCTAGAATTGTAGGACCACAATCACAAGGAGTTTTCAACGGATTGCCTGCTGGCACCTATTATGTTGCCGTAACCAGTGAAGATTGTACCGTAGCACCGGAACAAGTGGTTATAATTGACCCCGTTCCTTTAAGCTTTACGGAAGACGTAGTTAATGTTTCCTGTTTTGGAGAAAACGATGCTAGTATAACCGTTACTTTGAGCGGGGGTGCAGGAGGATATCAATATGCAATATCACCAAACTTGAATCAGTTTGATAGTGCAAACACGTTTACAGATTTAAGTCCGGGTGAGTATACCATTATAGCACAAGATGCGAATGGTTGTTTTGAGCAATTGGTATATACAATTACGGAACCTACTTTATTAGCACTTACTGCAACACCTACTTCAGAAGTATGTGTAGGAAGTGAGGATGGTACAATAACCTTAGAAATTACAGGAGGTACTGCGCCCTATAGGTCTAGTTTAAACTCTAATTCAGACTCAGATTTCGTTCAAGACCGAATAGAGTTCACAGGACTAGAAAGCGGAAATTATTTGATATTCGTAAGAGATGCGAACGATTGTGAAATGAATGTTGTTCTGGATATTGAGCCGGGAGTAAACCTTAATGCGACGGTTACACCAATTTATGAGTGTGACGGGGATACGCCTAGCAACTATGTAAATATCACTTTAGAAGACCAAACGGTACTTGGAGATGTATTGTACGCGTTGGATTCTACAGATTCGGCGGATATGCAACTGAACCCTGATTTTAGAAACACGGCTCCCGGGATGCATTATATAGCTATTGCACATGCCAACGGCTGCGTACAGACGTTTGAGTTTGAAATAGAAGCTTTTGATCCGCTGACCTTAACATTGGAACAGAACGGTATCAATCAAATAACTGCTACCGTACTTGGCGGCAGACCCGGATATACCTATTATTTAGGAGATAGGGAAATGGGAGACGAGAGTGTATTTACGATTTATAGAACCGACACTTATGTAGTTAGGGTTGTAGATGAAAATGGTTGTGAGGCACAAGCGAGTATTTTTATGGAGTTTATAGACGTAGAATTCCCTAATTTCTTTACGCCAGATGGCACAGGTCAAAATGACTTTTGGATACCTAGAAACATGGAAACCTTTCCCGAAATACTAATCATAATATTTGATCGTTATGGTAGGGAGGTATACCGTATGGGTGCAAATGGCCCAGGTTGGGACGGTTTATACAAAGAATCCGAGTTGCCTACCGGTGACTACTGGTATACCGTAAGGCTCAACGGCGTTGAAGACAATAGAGAATTAATAGGACATTTTACCTTATATAGATAATGCTTAACCTAAAGAATATGCGTAAACAAATATTAATGCTTGCCCTGTTTATAGGAGCGTTTGCATTAAGAGGCCAGGAACTTACGATTCCCCAGTTATCACAATACCTGGCAGACAACCCTTTTGTGATGTCACCTACCTATGCTGGTATTGGAGATCATGTAAAAATTAGGGTAAACGGTCTTACACAATGGGTAGGTGTTAAAGATGCTCCGGACACCCAATCGTTGGCCGCAGATATGCGGGTAGGCGAAAAATCTGGTGTTGGTGCATTGCTCTATAATGATAGTAACGGTCAAACCAAACAGCGCGGTGCGAGAATTTCATTTGCTCACCACTTGACTTTGGACCGTTATGACGATGAGTTTTTATCCTTTGGAATATCCTATAATTTCAACCAGTTTAGAATCGATATTGAAAATTTTGACGCCTTAGATCCAAGTGTAACAGATGACAGGGCAACGACGAACCACAACTTTGATGTTGGTTTGTTGTATCGGCTTGATAAATTTTATATCAGTGCAAATGCTTCAAACCTATTAGAGAAAGACCTATCAGCCTTCAACCCGATTTTTGAGCCCAACACTTTACGTAACTATTACTTGTATACAGGGTATCGTTACAGTAAAAGTAAAAACAGCAATTTGGAGATAGAGCCTTCTATTTTCTTTCAGCTTTTTGAAAGTGACGGTAGATCGGTAACGGATTTAAACGTCAAGTTCAGATGGTACGATTTTGAGGATTATTACTACGCTGGTGTAACATACCGTTTTTTAAACGACCAAATTGGCGATCCTTTATATATTGCACCCATCGTAGGGCTCAAGAAAAACAACTTTTACTTCGGTTATTCTTATCAAGTTATTCTAAACGAAATTTTAGGCTACAGTAGCGGAACACACGTAGTAACTTTGGGTGTCGATTTATTCCAAGGGATAAGTAATTGTAGGTGTACCTATTAGATTTTGGTTTCTTTCCTTTAATTTTGCCAAAATTTAGATTGATAAATGGGAACCGTACGTGTAGAAAATATAAGGGTATATGCCCATCATGGCTGCCTTCCGGAAGAGACAATCATAGGAAGTGACTATCTTGTAAATGTTCTTGTAAAAACAAACCTGTCCAAAGCGGCTGTAAGTGATGCACTTGTTGACACAGTGGATTACGTACACATTAATAAAATTGTGGAGCAAGAGATGGCCATTCCGTCAAAATTGCTAGAACATGTGGCTAAGAGGATAAGCGATCGTATTTTTTCTGAAATCTCAATGGTTAAAAATTCAAAAATAGCGGTCTCTAAAATAAACCCTCCAATGAACGGAGATGTGGAAAAAGTAACGATTGTCTTAAAATCGAAAAGAAGGTGATTATATCTTTTTGAAACCTTGAAATAAGGCATTACCTTTGCAAACACAAAATGGCATCGTGGCCGAGTGGCTAGGCGCAGCTCTGCAAAAGCTTGTACAGCGGTTCGAATCCGCTCGATGCCTCAAAAACCCTCCTTTTAGGAGGGTTTTTTGTTTTCGTACAGCGGTTCCCCCGAGGCTTCGGGGCGCTCGATGCCTTAAAGAGTACACCTAAAAAGTAGAACTCTTAGGTCATTACGAGCAAAGCGAAGTAATCTGTTTCTTGACTAGCATAAAATTACAGATTGCTTCGTGCTTCGCAAAGACGGCTAAAAGTACTTTTAGAGCCACTTCTTTTGTTTTGAGTATTTTTCACAGCGGTTCCTCTTAGACTTCGGGGCTTACGGGGCATTTAAAGCTCACTTTTTTGCTTTTATATATGTACAAGCCGAAGCCGAAAACCTTGTTTATAGCTCATTAGTACTAAACTACTATTTGGTTAACAAACAAGCATGCTATTACATCTGTAAAATAAAAACCAAGAAAATAGCGGGAATAAAATATACGGCAATCGTTCGTGCGCCCTCATAGTCTTTTGCAATCCGTTGCCCAAACAACAACATAAGTAGGGCAATACAGGATAGTATGGCGCCATAGAGCGCTAAGCTTGGGTCATTTGATAGTAAAAGCTGAACGATTCCTATAAGACAAAGAACTCCGGCAACAACTTCCGTTACGAGCACAGTACCTAGTAGTAGTGGAACCAAATTCTTAAAAGGTGTTTCGGAAAAATGCCCCGTTAACCACCCTAGATTGCCTTTCCAGTCTGTAATTTTATCAATACCACTTTGTAAGAAGGTAATAATAAGAAATAGCAACAATAAAATCTCTGTGGCGTGGGTAAGAAGGTTTTCCATATCTAATCTGTTTTTAATGAAATTTAGAAGCCTTTTTTATGACTTTGGTTCTAGTGGATTACTTGTTTTTTTGTGAAGCAGCCTAGTTAATTTAATGGATAGGTCGGTAAAGATAATTTTAGCATTCCCATTTCTTTCGACATGATATATCGCATTTTCCAACTCTTCAACAATGGGTAGAATATTATTTTCATGAATAAAGGGTGCAAATTTTTTCAACTGAAAACCATCTACATGTATTTTCATATAAGCAAGCTCCTCTGCTCCATAGTTTAATAGCAAGGCTTGTCGCATCACCATGATACAATAGTGCAAAAACTTTTTTTGTGTCTCCCGTCCTGTTTTGGCCAGCTCTTCGCTCCAAAGAATAAGCTCATGAATAGCCGCCTTGTTTCCCTTTGCTTTAAACGCACTTCGTACCCATTGTACAAACCATTTTTCAAAGACCAGATCTTCCGAATCGTTATTAAAAAGGTCTAATGCTTTGTTGAAGTTACCATTAGCTTCATGAGCTACGCGCATCGCCTCTTCTTTCGTTGCGCCTTTATCAATCAAGCCTGTAACTATCGCTTCTTCTGCCAACGGAGGAAAATGTAATACTTGGCAGCGCGATTTTATAGTTTGGATAATTTGCTCTTCATCTTGGCAGAGTAAAATAAATACAGTCTTATCGGGCGGTTCCTCTATAAGCTTAAGAAGCTTGTTGGATGCGGCGGTATTCATTCGCTCTGCCATCCAGATAATCATCACTTTGTAACCTCCTTCATAGGATTTTAAAGAGAGTTTTTTTAAAACTGCTTGAGCTTCGTCTACCCCTATTTGCCCCTGTTTTTTTTCAATCTCTATAAGCCTGTACCAATCAAAAAGATTTCCGTAAGGCTGTTCGGCCATAAAATTGCGCCATTCCTGAATATAATTATCGCTAACCGCATGTGATTTTGCCTTATCCGAGTTTGCAACGGGAAAAGCAAAATGCATATCTGGGTGCGAAAAAGAGTTGAACTTTAGATTACAAGCCTCTTCGCCTCCTTCGTTTTCACTATTAGTGTTATTGCAAATAACATATTGGGCATAGGCCAAGGCCATAGGCAAAAGACCCGACCCTTCAGGCCCTACGAATAATTGGGCATGTGGTATCCTACCGGCATCGGCACTTAAAGTCAAATGATTCTTAATGTGGGAAAGCCCTAAAATATCCTTGAAAAACATAATCTCAAATATAAGTGTTTTTAAAGCAGTGGAGAATTACCTTTTTAGCTTCCAAATTTACGTTAGGAGAGTTTTATACCCATCCTATTAATCTTTACATTTGTAGCTTATTTAAAAGCAGAATCTCATGAAAGTACTGGACGACTATAATTTTGAAAATAAAAAGGCATTGATACGGGTAGATTTTAATGTCCCGTTAAACGAGAACTTTGAAGTCGCCGATATTAATCGGATAGAAGCTGCAAAGCCAACCATAATAAAGGTGTTGGAAGACGGCGGAAGTGCCGTACTTATGAGTCACCTGGGCAGACCAAAAGGGGAAAGGAATCCAGATTTGTCCTTAAAACACATCTGCGCTGCGGTTTCTGATGTGATTGGTGTTACGGTAAAATTTGTTGATGATTGTGTTGGTGAAAAGGCCGAGAAGGCGGTTGCCGAGCTTCAAAGTGGAGAAGTATTGTTGTTGGAGAACTTAAGATACCATGCAGAAGAGGAAAAAGGGGACGAAGCATTTGCCGAGCAACTATCAAAGTTGGGAGACATATATGTAAACGACGCTTTTGGAACGGCACATAGAGCTCATGCTTCTACCACAATTATCGCAAAATTTTTTCCTGATGCAAAATGTTTTGGATATTTACTGGCCAAAGAAATCAAAGCAATAGAAAAAGTAATGCGCACAGGAGAGAAACCTGTTTTGGCTATATTGGGCGGCGCTAAAGTATCATCAAAAATTACCATTATAGAAAACATTCTAGATAAGGTAGATGACTTGATTATTGGCGGCGGAATGACCTATACGTTTGTAAAGGCCCAAGGAGGCCAAGTAGGAGATTCTATTTGCGAGGACGATAAAATGGAGCTTGCCATGGAGATATTAAAACAGGCCAAAGAAAAGGGGGTTAACGTACATATTCCTGTAGATGTTATTGCAGCCGATGATTTTAGCAACACTGCGAACACCAAAATAGTTGATGTAGATAAAATTCCGGATGGCTGGCAAGGACTGGATGCTGGCCCAAAGACTTTAGAGAACTTCAAAAATGTTATTCTAGGCGCAAAGACCATTCTTTGGAACGGTCCTGTAGGTGTTTTTGAAATGGAAAGCTTTGCTAATGGAACCATTTCCGTAGGTAACGCTATAGACCAAGCTACCCAGAACGGAGCCTTTTCCTTAGTAGGTGGTGGAGATTCAGTAGCCGCAGTAAAACAGTTCGGTTTTGAAAGCAAGGTAAGTTATGTATCTACCGGTGGCGGTGCAATGTTAGAAAGTTTAGAAGGTAAAACCTTGCCCGGTATCGCTGCAATATTAGCATAGTAGGGACGTTATCGATAAACGGGTATTACTGAATTTTATATATTTTAAGGAATAATATTTTATTCTATCGATAAAATGTACGATTTTCGTTAGTCCCCGCTTATAAATCTTCGTCAGCTATGTACAAGCCAAAATCAAAAAAATTAGTTTTAGTAGGATTGTTTTCGGTATTCCTTAGCGCTCAGGCGCAACAAAAGGATTCTGTTCTTGTAAGTTCACCTGCTGAGCCTATATCACAAGTAGTAACGGACAGCCTTGATCAGGGTATAGTTTCCGAGAACATAGACAATTTGGAAGGTGTTTTATTGCCAGATGCTCCGTTATCACTTTTTAAGTCAAATGATTCTACACAGTATGACTTAAGAGACCATCAGGCAGCCGCTAAATTTGATAGTCTGTGGATGAAAGAGCTACTGCAAAACGCTTCTCTTTATGATGAAATGTATGAAGAAGTCATTAATCTTGACACTATCCCCATCACTGAAGTAGATTTAAATACGGACACGCTTAAATTACGTTTGGAACGTTTAAACCGTAAGACACCTTTTAATGTCGCTTACAACCCATCATTAGAAAGGGTTATTAAGTCTTTTTTGACCAGAAGACGTGGTCTTATGGAGCGTATGATGACAGCCAGCCAATTTTATTTTCCACTTTTTGAGCAGGAACTTGATAATCACGACATTCCTTTGGAAATGAAATATTTGGCTATTATAGAGTCCGCCTTAAATCCGAAAGCTAGATCTCGTGTGGGCGCTACCGGGTTATGGCAATTTATGTATGGTACCGGTCGTGAAATGAAGTTGAAAATAGACAGTTATGTTGACGAGCGTAGTGATCCTATTAAATCTACCGAAGCCGCGTGCAAATATCTAAATAGACTTTACAGTATTTATGAGGATTGGGATTTGGCATTGGCTGCCTATAATTCTGGGCCAGGTAATGTAAACAAGGCAATACGAAGATCTGGTGGATACAGAAATTATTGGAACCTTAGAAGTTATTTACCAAGGGAAACCGCAGGGTATGTGCCTGCATTCTTGGCCACTATGTATGTTTTTGAATATGCAGAGGAGCATGGAATACGTGGAAAAAAGGCCGAACGAAATTATTTTGAAACAGACACCATACACGTGAAAAGCCTTATAACCTTTGATCAGATATCCAAATTAACAGGAATGGCGAAAGAGGAGGTTGTGTTATTAAACCCATCATATAAACTAAATGCGATACCATATATAGAGGGTGAAATAAATACCCTGCGCTTACCATGGGATGTTATGGGCAAGTTCGTTGCAAACGAAGAAGCCATTTATGCTCATGTAGAAAAAGAATTAAAAAGTAAAGAAAGCCCTTTGCCGCAAATTGCGCAGCAAGCAGAAGAAAATAGAATACGTTATAAAGTGCGTAGTGGAGACTTTTTAGGTAAAATAGCGGAGCGTTACGGAGTAGGCGTTAGCCAGCTAAAGAGATGGAACGGCCTTAGGAGCAATAATCTCCGAATTGGACAACGCTTGACCATATATCCCAAAAGAAACATAACAGCTTCGGTAAAGCCCAAAAGCACCCCCTCAAAAGCAGCTGTAGCTAGTAACGGTAAGGTGCATGAAGTACAGAGCGGGGATTCCTTATGGACCATTTCTAGAAAATATCCTGGAATTAGTATTGAAAATTTACGAAAATGGAATGGTATTAGTGGTAGCAATCTAAAACCTGGCACAAAGTTAAAATTGTGTGATTGTTCATCTTAAACCATAAATCCAAAAATGAAAAAATTATTTACACTAAGCCTATTTGCAGTACTTGTTTTATCTGCTTGTAAAGATGGCGAGAAACAGGACTACCTTCCAGATTCTATAGGAGCCTATAACACGCTAACTATAGTTATAGAAAATGAACTATGGAAAAGTGAAGTTGGGGATAGAATACGTGAAAATTTTGCGGCTCCAGCCCTTGGCCTTACCTGGGACGAAGCCTTATTCAGTATTACCCAAGTACCGCCGCAAGTATTTACGGGCGCAATACGGAATACGAGGAACGTACTTTATGTAATGGAAGACTCATTGAACATAGGGCATATGAAGTCAAATATGTATGCTAAACCACAGAAAGTAGGTGTACTTAAAGGGCGAAATAAGGCGGAGATAATTGATAACCTAAATGAAAAAGCCTCAGAATTTATTGAGACATTCAAAAAACAGGAGATTGAGGAAGCGCAAAGACGCTTTTTAAAGTCTTTGAATAAAGAAAAGGCACTAGAGGAGCATTTGGGAATTACATTAAATGTTCCTTCGGCATTTAAAGTAGGCCGAGAAGAGGAAAATTTTGTTTGGATCGATAGGCAGATACAAAAAGGAGCTATGAACATTATTGCGTATAGTGTGCCTTGGAATACCTTTGATAATGACAGCACCTTTGTACAAGATATTATAAAGATGCGTGATTCTATCGGCAAACTATTTGTTCCTGGTGAAGATATTCCTGGAAAGGAGAACTATATGATTACTGAAAAAGCGTTTTCCCCTTATGTCTTCCCTGCTGAGGTTTCTGGAAGAAAAGCCGCTGAGGTAAGAGGAATATGGGAAATGTCTGGTTACCCTATGGCAGGGCCTTTTCTAACCTACATTATTAATGACGAACCCAACAATAGAAAATTAGTGCTAGAAGGTTTTACGTTTGCTCCTGCCACAGCAAAGAGAGATTATATGTTTGAGCTGGAAGCCATTCTTAAAACCTTAAAATTCAATAAAGAATAACGCAATATTATACTCCTTTCAACAAAAAAACGCTTTGTATTTCCAAAGCGTTTTTTTGTTGTTGTATAATTTAAAGATTACCAAAAGCAAAGCCAGTTGATAGCCTAAAAATGAATGCATAAATAGTTATCGCAATTAAAGTGAAGCATATGGCCGCCCAAATCTTAAAATAGTTTTTTATAATAAGGTGTTTCCAGTTTTTAAAAGCTTCAATATAAATTTCTTTTACAAGTAGAATTTTCTCCATAATCTGAGGGTTTTATGTTCTTAAAAACCAAATATCTATTTAATTAGGGAAGACCGAATATAGATTAGACCAAACCCTTGTTTTTTCTGTGAAGCGCATTCCTTATTTTGAAGAATCTGTGAACGGTTATTTTATTCGATGAAATAGCAGCAATTATTGGTAATGGTTTACTTTCTGAAAGGAAATGGATTAAAATTGGTCTTTTCCTTTGTCAAAAAAACGAAAGCATCCGAAATTACTATATGATAAAAATAAAAAAACCGTCGATGGGCTACATCGACGGTTTTAAAAATTTATAATTAAAAGTTGTTTTACATATTGATAATTATGAATTCGGACCTACGGTTTAAATAGTGCTTTTCTTCCGTACAAGGAACACGTCCATTACATTCATTTAATAGTTGTTGTTCCCCATATCCTATTGCACTTTCGATACGGTTTGCATCAATACCTTTGGATATAATATACTCCCTAGTAGATTTTGCCCTGTTGTCTGAAAGGTAATCGTTATATACTGCGCTACCTCTAGAATCGGTATGAGACTCAATTTTTATAACCATATTAGGATACTCCGTCATAACTTCGATAAGCTTATCCAATTCTTTACTTGCATCTTCTCTAATATAAGATTTGTCAAAATCGAAATGAATCATTTCTGTTTTCAGCTTTCTAATACCATCTTCTACTGCAATCATCCCTTGAAGCTTTTTCATGGCAACGTTTACATTGATGGTGTCATTTTCCGTAGTAGCTACTTCTAGTTCATTTACAAAAAATGTTTCCTTATTCGTTTTTAGTATGTACTTGGTATCGGCATCCAAGTCTTCAAATATAAAACTGCCATCTTCACCTGTTTCTATCTCCTTTAGCTTAACATTGTTTTCATCAAGGAGCTGAACCAATGCCTTAGGCATAAAATCACCCGTTACTAGCTCTGTTACGATACCTGCTATGGCATTTATGTTTGTAGCAACTTCCTCTGCTATGAGATGTTTAAAGTAATAGATATCATCAAAACCTTTACCTCCATCACGATTAGAAGCAAAAAAACCTTTTTTAGTTTCTTCGTTTATAATATAAGAGAAATCATCTTTATTGCTGTTAATGGGTTTTCCGAGATTTTTTACTTCTGAAAATCCATTTTCTTCGTCAAAAATTGCCTCGTAAATATCTAACCCACCTAAACCTGTATGGCCGTTAGAGGAAAAGTATAATTTTTCACCATTAATAAATGGGAACATTTCTTTTTGTTCCGTGTTTATCTCCGGC
>Ga0075108_10000832_pt1 | contig 16887 bp, 20 predicted proteins | sample AntAceMetag02UK1_FD_69797 | JGI IMG/M metagenome (GOLD analysis project Ga0075108, IMG submission 69797) | Saline lake microbial communities from Ace Lake, Antarctica - Antarctic Ace Lake Metagenome 02UK1 | ecosystem: Environmental > Aquatic > Non-marine Saline and Alkaline > Saline | place...
AACCATCTTTTAGAAACCAAAAAAATTAGTACTTTTGAAACAGAGTTGTGTATTTTTAATTACCAATTCTTGTGTATTGCAAATTGCCATTTCTTCTGCACTTTTGCTTTCTGGTAACAACAAACTTCGTTAGTGCCTTTACACATGTATTAGCCAAGGGCGCAGGAAGTACAAAGCCGGATACTTCTTGTTTGATCGCAGGTATTGTAGCCTTGGGCACCAATCATGGATTAGCCGATATGGCCGCTCGATCTGATATGGGGTACAATCACCTGAAGCGAACATTTCAAAATTTTATTCGTGGCCAAACCTTACAACAGGCTAATCAAATAATTGCAGATGCAACCGCTAAACTTCCTATGTTTACAGACTACAATATAAAAACAGGTACTGTTCATTCCAGTAGTGATGGGCAAAAGTTCCCTACTCGTTTTGACACCGTTAATGCCCGACATTCCGCTAAATATTTTGGTTTGGGAAAAGGCGTATCACTTCATACAATGGTTGTCAATCATATCCCTGTCAATGCCAAGATCATTGGAGCCAATGAACATGAAAGCCATTACGTTTTTGATTTGTTGTTTAATAACCCTTCTTCTATTCAACCTGATATTCACTCTACTGATTCACACGGCACTAACAAAGTAAACTTTGCCATTCTTGATTGCTTTGGCTACCAGTTCGCTCCTCGCTATAAAAGATTTACAAAAGAAATAGAAAAACTGGTCGGGTTTAAAAAATCACATCAATACAACCGAAAGTATTTGATCAGACCACAAAGGCAAATCAATAAACAACGATTTAACGATCAGTGGGATACCTTTCAAAGGATCATGGCTTCGTTGGCCTTAAAGACCACATCCCAAAGCAACATTGTCAGAAAGTTATCTTCTTTTACCAGGGTGAACAAAGCACAAGCGGCAATGAATGATTACAATGATATAGTCAAGTCTATTTTCATGCTGGATTATACTCACTCGGATACTTTCCGCAGACATATTCAAAAAGCACTGAACAGGGGTGAGGGCTATCACCGACTAAGGAAAAATGTGTCCTATGCGCATGATGGGAAAATTCAGGGCCGCACGCAAAGTGAGCAACAAATCTGGAGTGAATGTACACGGCTCATTTGTAATGTCATTATTTATTACAATACTTTTCTACTTTCACAATTATTGGAAAAAGGCATAAAAGAAGGAAAACACATAGAAGTACAAATTATAAGAAATGTTTCTCCGATCGCTTGGCAACATATTAATTTGTACGGCCTCTACCAATTTCAGAAAGCACCATCAAAAATTGATTGGAAAGAATTTATAGAAAAAATAAAGATTAAAGAATAACGGAGATTAACACATTGGGATTATTTCGATGCTTTACCTTTTTGTAGCTACATTGATGGATACCCTTATTGGAAGATATGAACGTAACGAGCGTACACCATCCATTGACATTGCCAAAAACCTTGCACAAGCTCTTAATGTTTCTCTTGATTTTCTTGCTGGCGATACGTCTGTTTTGGTAAAGGATAAGGAAGTCTTACAGCGTGTCGAGGATATTTCCAGCCTCTCGGAAGATAAGAAGAAGTATATTTTTGATTTTATTGATATGTGTCTACGTGACTACAAAACACAACAGGCTTATAAATAAAAAACCACTCCGAAGAGTGGCTTTTTAATTTCATTAGTTATAATTTATTTCCACAACTTTATAATTCTTTGCCTGGTCTATGAATGGTTTCTGATATTTTTTATCATACTCAACACCCTGTACTTTTAACAAATCTATATTTTCATAAATAGCAAATTTCAAGTTTAAGGTTTTGCCTTTTTCGTAATAAGGCACTTCGTTTAACTGCTTTTTATCAAACTTAATTGATATTTCTTTTTTAGGTGGGATTTCCAAAAATTCATATATAGCCTGTTTTTCGCTTAAAATCGAGTTATCATCAATTATCAGTACATCTGTTTTTACAGTTCCTAAATATTTCAAAATTGGCTTAAAAGATGCTATGATAGTATCGTGCAAAAATGATTGAGTTTAATACCGCCCAAAACACTTATTTCTAAATGGTTTGTTGTGTATTCGTAGTTATTTGGGTTGGTAGTATTTAACATCGTAAAATATTTAGTTGCGATTATTTGGTACAAATCTATAAAATATTACGGTTTTAACAACTAATTATTTATTTTAAAGTGTAATTTATTCGCAATATATTTGCCTAATAAGCGCAAATAGGCGTTTTTAATACCATATTTTAGAAGTTATGCAGAGTTTCGGTAAAAAATTAAGAGAACAGAGAGAAGTAAAAAAGATTTCTCAAAATGAGTTAGCAAAGCTTATCGAAGCGCATCATTCTGCTATTGGTAAGTATGAGCGTGATGAAGTTAGACCGTCTATTGATGTCGTTGTAAAGATTGCCGATGTACTCGATACAACTGTAGGTTATCTATTGGGTGAGACTAACGATGCAGACGCATTTCAAGACCCTGTAATGCTTAAAAGACTAAATGATATAAACGAACTACCACAAAAGGAACGTGAAGCCTTATTACTTACTTTAGATGCTTTCTTGAGAGATTTTAAAACTAAAAAAGCGTACGCATAAAAAAACCACAACTTTCGCTGTGGTTTTTTGTTTTAAGTGTTTCTAATTCTTTAACCCATTAATGTTATCAGTACGTTCTATTCGATAATAGTCTATTGAACCTCCTTTAAACTCCTCTTTTATAAGTATAAAATTGTCATCAAAAAATTGAATTTTAGTAACTCCATCGATGATTAATTCTTTTTGATTAAACTTATAGCTATCAACATCTTTTTTATTATAAGTATCTATTTTATAAACTCCTAAATAACAAGATTCAGATTCATTGTCGTTTATATCTGTGTAACTTATGCAAGAGTCTTTTTCTTTTATTGAAAGAATAGTTACACCTTTTTGATTTTTAAGAGTATTATTATCAAAAGTATATTTCTCGACCCTTGTATTATTTAGTTCCTTACGCTTGTTATATCTATAAACAGTATCTGTTCGAGTTGATTCATTTACTGAAGAAACTCTTTTAAAATAACCTTTTATAATATCTGTATCATCGTAGATATTGTAATAGTTTTCAAATTGATTTATGCCATTATCTTTACAAGATAAAAAACACGCTATAACTACTAAAAATAGTATAGATTTATTAATTTCTGTATCGTTCCAAATTTTCATCGTGTGCTTTTAATGCTTTATTTACGTTAGAAGGATTTAAAACTTGTTTTAGCTGACTTAGGTAGGTTCTCATCTGTTTAAAATCTGTACCTCCATCAAGATAACTATTATGTTCAGGTCTTCCACCTCCATCTCTTGCTATGGCTTTCCGTTCTTTAAAAATTTGATTAACCCTATTCATATCTCCACTATCAAAAGCTTCTATAAGTTCATCAAGATATTGAGAAAAATGTATAAAAGCTTCGTGACCATTAGTGATTGATGCAGATGATGTTGGGTCAATTCCATCTTCACGTTGGTCGCCCCTATAAGCTTTGTTAAGAGTCCATTCAAATGTCAACTTATCATCTCCATTCTTATGTCTTGCTTTTGAAGAACCGCTTCCACTACCATAATTATCAAATTCGCCAAAAGATAATTCGTGTTTAGCATATTTACCTGTTTCTCCAAATTCTACATCTCCAATTTTGTCTCCCTCGTTAGCAAAATCTGAAAGAAAACTAAAGCCTGAATCTGTCTTAGCAAATGCAAGTACAGACTCTTGACTTTCCTTACTCAATTGGTCAAACCCAACTTGTTCCCATTCGTTATCATCGTTCTGTTGCCAAAAAAGTAAATCTCTACCGTCAGGGTCGACAAAAGATATTGGATTATTAGCAAAAGCATTATAGGGACTTAATGTAAAGTAATTTTCGCTATGAGGGTCGACATTAAACCACCTTCCAACCGATGGGTCATAATTCCTCCAACCAAAATCATATGTATTTAACCCTAATTCTTGATTATGTTCTTTAGCATTAAATTTATATGGATGTTCCGTACCATTCACAACATTATTATAACCTTTATGTTGTAACCCAAAAGGATAATAGTTCGATTCCTTTACGATCTCGTCGGTCGTTATGTTGCCATCATCGTTCGCATCGGTGTAACTAAGGCGCACATTTCCTAAATGATCCGTGTAGTTATATGTATAATCAAAACCTGCCGAATAGTCGTTTATATCTTTCGGGGAAACGGTTCCTTCCGCATGGTTGAAGAACTGCAAACTGCCGTTCTCATAGATATAGTTGCCTAGGTATTCCTTTACACAAAAAAATGGTCGGGAACACTTTTTTGGAGGCTTTTCAGTAATTAAAAGAACGTTTGTACTTTGATAAAGATAATGGTTTCCGTTTTTATCTACTATGGTTTTTCCTTCCTTTTGCCCTTGTCCGCTATTGCATTTACTATTTTGGATATCGGGAAGATCTGTGCCAACGCGATCAGGGCTTTGTTCACTTCTTTCATTTTCTTGATGGGCATTATCCAGTAGACCACCAGAACCGCTAAAAAGGTCATGCAGATTATAATTAGATTTTCACTCATAATATTATTTTTATACTATATATCAGATTTTAATATTCACTTCTTCAAGCAAGGTATCTATTGGGCTTGTGCAAAAAAAGGACAAAGCTTTTACCTAAACTGTATCATGAACAATAGTAAATCCGTAGCTACCATTATTTCATAAAATTAGTATAGGGTCAAGTAAGTTGTTGGTAACCATTTTTACCAATTTCAGTAGTTGCGTAAAAAGTATTCTGACCATTAAGCCCTCGCAGATAAAATCCAGTTTTTTACGAAGGGCAAAAAGCCTCTGTATTTCCCCTGCTTCCTTTCCACCGCATAATGCCCTAGCCCCTGATGTTGCCCACAACACTTTTGGAGTATTTTATTTTCGGAACTATCGGTAAAAAAAGAGTTGTAAAAAAGGCAACGGGGGCAAGGACATTTTCCAAAGCTATGTTACATAATAGCTTTTATGTTTCTCCTTCGGGCATCATAAAAGTTTATTATGTAAAATATCCGCTCTTGCCGACGCGCACCTTTTCGCAAGCCTCGCACTTCATAGTATTAGTTTTGGTAAGATTTGGGGGATGGAGTTTCGGGCTTTCGGGCAGTATCGGATTTCGATTTAGTGAAGGCTTCAATAATTTTACTAATGGGAAGGACTTGCAACAAGTATTTGAGTTCCTTGTTTACGGCTTTCATTTTTCTGTATGGCATTATCCAATAAACCACCAGAACCAGCAAGAAGGTCGAACAAAATGTAACTACGATTAAAATCATGTGGTATTTTTTAAAGATTCAGCTTATAGGCTTTGACCTTTGCTGAAGACTGGATTTCTGTTTTTCGGTCCTTTTTTTTTGCAACCTTGGGCGAAGTTACCTTAACCTTAGTACATCCGAAAAACATATATCAATGCTTGCGGATTTATCTCCAATGGTTGTATTTATAATCACGGCCATTGATTTTTTTCAACTTTTTTATAAAAAAATACCATTTAAACGACCTTGGAGGTATAGATCGGTAATGGCGGATTTGCCCAAAAAGGGAACGTTTCAAAAAAGAACGATTCAGGGGCTGGCGGTGCGTGGGGAATCGGTCTTTTTTGGAACGCTAGGCAAGCGCCGATTGAGTGCCGCGACCGAGTAAGTGTTCGTTGACGGTTCGGATGTTTCGGGTTGTCGGGAGGTGTGCGGCAATTTTACATAATGGCGTTATGGATCCTGCAAGAGAGCCATAACTACCATTATGTAACTTTGCTTTGGGGCAGGGCTTTGTGCATTTGTTTTTTTCCTCGGTGGCGGCTCTTTGGAGTTGCGAGGCACGAGCAAGCTGCAATGTGCCGCCTTTTGCGTTGGCGCACAAAGACCTGCCATTGGCGGCAGGCTTATAAGTACTATTGTTTCTTGTAGCCTATCTGTTTTCTGGGCTCGGGATTTTCTTTTTTATCGACCAGCTCGTCCAGATAGTTAAAGACCAGTTCTATATTCTTGCTTTGGTTGGAGAGCTTCTTTTTTATTTCCTCGATCTCCAGTTTCAGGTGCAGGTTGTCGGTAAGCATTTCCCGTAGTTTGGTAAATATCCGCATGATCTGGATATTGACGGCGATGGCCTTTTTGCTGTTCAATACGCTCGATAGCATCAGTACACCATGTTCGGTAAAAGCGTACGGGGGCTTTCTTCTTCCGCCCCAAGTTGGCGACGTGTTCTGGGATTTTAAGAGTTCCCATTCTGTTTCGGTCAACTGGAACATAAAATCATCGGGGAACCTGTCCTGGTTTCTTTTTACCTGTTGGTTCAATACTCTGGTTTCTACTTCATAGAGTTCGGCCAAGTCGCTGTCCAACATTACTTTCAGTTCCCTGATGTAATAAATTTTGCTGATTACTATTTCTTCCGGAATGGTCAATTTATCGCTCATATTTTCAATTGATTTTCAAAGATAATAACTTGACATCACAATTTGTGATATCAAGTTTAGCTTAACGGGTGGAAGTTCTCCACTATTTTTTGCAGGTTTTCAAGGTTGTCCTGCTTGTACGATTCGGTGGAACAGATATGCCGATGCCCTGCCAGTTCCTGAACTTCCCTTATATTATATTGCTTCAACCAGTTCACGATCACGCTTGACCTGATTCCGCTGTTATTGGTTACTTTCCGATTGTAGCTTTTCAGTTTTTTGAAGATAGGGAACAACAGGACGTTAAATTGCTCGGTCTTTAACGGGAACAAGCGATGGTCATAAACGCCAATATGTTTTTGTATTATCGGCAATGTTTCCTCGATGTATTCTTTCATTGCCATGATCTGCCAAGGTTTGAGCGGTATTTTCCTTGCTGCGTTCCTTCGGGTGCGGACAATATAGATCGTACCTCTTGATAGGTTTACATCTTCGACCTTTATTCGTAAAAAATTATTACTTACCAATCCTTGGTAGACCAATAGCCCTACGATTATTTTATTTCTTTTGCCCGTTGCCTTAAAATAAAAACTGGTTTTCTTATGGTCGTCGGTTTCATAGGAGTAATAAAGGTCTTCCAGCTCGTCGCCGTCCAATAGGTTTTGTAGTACTTTTTTTGTTCCGCCCCTGACCATTATACCTTCCGCAACGTTATCGGTAAGATGTCCTTTTTCGACCAAAAAATCCATATAATGGCGTATGGCCGCCAGTTGGTTGTTGACCGAATCGGCCCCGTTGGTCGTTTTCAGTACGGATATATATTGCATCAGCTCTTTGTACCTGATGGTTTCGGGCTTTCGAGTTTCTCGATGTGATTGATGTAGCTTTTTATCGTCCTTGGGCTGTGCCGTAACCGTTGCAGATGGATTTTAAAGTCTCCGTAGTTCATATCGTTTTTATCAGGTGGGTATAGATTTGGGTCGCCTTTAGCGAACTGTGGCCAAGGAACTGCTGTATATCTTCCAGTTTCACTTCTTGCTGTAAAAGGTGGGTTGCGATGGAGTGCCTTAGACAATGTGGGGTTATCCTTTAAACATTGCCTGATTTCTTGGGTGTTGAACAAGTCGATATTTACGGTTCCGTCCCCATTGATATCAACGGCCCTATCGGTCGTGATAGCCTCGTATTCCCATTGGCCCGGGATTGACTTATTACGATCAGAAACAGATACGACATCATCTGTACTGCAACTCACAAAAAGGGCTGGTATTGACAAGAACATCAAAAATAATATCGCTTTGTTAAATGGTCTGGAAATTATCATACCTCCTTAAGATAAAGAAAATATAAAAAGCAGCTGGAAGATAAAGGCAAGCGGAGGATTTTTCTTCGTCTGTTTGCGTTTATGCGCGGTTACGAGGGTGTCTTGCAGAACTGACACGAAAAGACTTCCCTAGCGGACCAGCGCAGCGTGTTCGCATGGGGAGGATTGTAGTGGAGGGAATGCTGGACTTCCGCAGGAGCTTGGAGTTTTCAAGAAATAGGCCCTGAGCTCATTTTATTTTAAGGGGATAAAATTAGATTGATAACCTTTTAGCTGCAAATATTTAACAAAAATGCCTCTTTTAAATATAGCTTTACTCCTATTCATTAGGATTGTGGTGGTAAATTTGTAATAAATCAATTGACCTGGAAAATATTTTGTACTGACCAAACATCAGGACAGCTAGAAGCCATAATCGATATCAGCTTATTAAGCCGCTGGAAGATAAAGGCAAGTGGAGGATTTTTCTTCCTCCGCTTGGGTTTATTAGCGCACCCGAAGAGGTTGAAAAAACCGGAGTCGGAAAGACGAACGAAGGTGGTCGACCAAAGGTCGGTCGCTCGGAGGATTGGAGGCGTAGGGTCTTCAACTTCCATAGGGCCTTGGAGTCGATTCAAAATTTCTTGCATTAGCATTAATTTAAAATGAAATCGGGTCAACTATGGTGCGGTTATAAGACGAGATTACAGATAATTGGCCAACTATTTTTCTCCCATGGAAAAGGGTAAAACTTAATAGCAATATAAAAGTATCAAATGAAAACTACATCAATATTAGGCATCGTTTCAGTATTTTCCAGAAGCAGAAAATTTAAATTGGCCTCTGTCGGTGGGCGGCTAGCCTATCTAGCTCATAAAGTACTTCGATCCAGACAGTATAACGCCGGAACAAAGAAGTTGCAGAAAGCACAAAATTAATTTTTGTATTTACGTTAAACTATATAGCATTTTGCGCAGAATCAATAATACACTAAAATGACCTGGGAAATTACACTAATGTTTTTAGTACTGCTGGTTACAGTAGTACTTTTTGTATTTGAGGTATTTCCCGTCGATAAAATCGCTTTTCTTATTATTGTAGCGCTGACCCTTCTTGGTCTGGTTTCTCCAGAAGAGGCCATTAGTGGTTTTTCAAATAGCGCGACCATAGCTGTACTAGCTTTGATGATTTTGGCAATTGCGATGGAAGAAAACGGTGTAATCCAATGGCTAGTTTCAGGTATGGGAAGTGCAAAATCGATGCCGCTCCATTTTATGGCTCCGATATTCATGTTCGTTACTGCCGGTATTTCTGCTTTTATAAGCACCACGGCGGTGGTTATAGTGTTTATTAAAATCATTAACCAGCTTTCCGAAAAATACAATATCTCGCAATCAAAGCTTTTGTTGCCCATTTCCTTCGCTGGTATTTTAGGTGGTTCCTGCACCCTTATGGGCACCTCTACCAACTTGATCGTTAATTCGGTCGCTACCGATCTTGGTGCAGAACAGTTGGGCTTTTTCGATTTTTCGCTATTTGGCTTGATTTTCTTGGGAATATCAATCGTGTACCTTACGGTAATGCTAAAATGGCTACCATGGGGAGAAAGGAAAAATCTCAAAGGGAACTATGAAATCAATGATTTTATCACGGCCGTAAAAATTAATCCGGAATCACAGTTAGTAGGCAAAACCATTGAGGGCAGTTTTCTATTTGACAATGCAGATGTTTCAATTTTGAAACTGACTCGCAATAACCGTATCCACAATTCCCCAGGCAAATATGTTACTTTCAAAGCTAACGACGAGCTATTGCTCATGTGTGATCTGGAAAACTTAACCCGCATTAACGAATCGGAAAACCTGAGCATCAACCAAGAAAAAAAAATGCCTCACGTTGTTGGCGAAAATAGTGAACAACTTGGTAATAAGGAAGATTTGAATGAAATGGACGAACGTGTTTTTGTAGAACTGCTCATGCTTCCGGGTGCAGGCTTTTTAGGAAAAACTTTGGGAGAACTCAGAAATTTTGTTGTACACGATATAATACCAATAGCGATAAAAAAAAGGAAGACCTTGACCAACCAAAAAGAGCGATTGATTCGGAGCAATGTCAACCGACTTGTTCTGAAAACCGGCGATCGCTTATTGGTTGAGACCTCAAAAGAAAACCTTGCATCATTGGAGCAAATGGAAAATGTTGTACTTCTCGAAGCATATGATACGGTAAACGGCAAGTCAAAGTTTAAACGATATTTCTCATTAGCGGTATTGTTGGTAGTTATTGCATTAGCCGCCACTGGCGTATTGTCTATTATGGTTAGTGCTTTAACGGGAGTAGCGATGCTATTGGTTACCCGCACACTCGACTTGACCAATGTCTATAAAAAACTGAACTGGCAGATTTTCTTTTTGTTGGCGGGTATGATTCCCTTGGGTATCGCCATGCACAATACCGGGGCAGATATGTGGATTACGGAACAACTATTGGGTTTTTTGGGTGGGCAACCCAATGTTATAATCATAGGTACTTTATTTTTGGTCACCATGATTCTCAGCGGGGTCGTCAGCAACAACGCCACGGCCATCATCATGACCCCTATCGCAATTTCGCTGGCCCAGGGCATGCAGCTAGATTTTAAGCCCTTTATTTTGGCCGTGATGTTTGCGGCAAACTTCAGCTTTTTTACCCCAGTTGGCTACCAGACAAATACCTTGATCTATGCATTGGGCAATTATAAGTTCAAACATTTTTTATTTATAGGGGGTATCCTAAGTCTTATATTATGGGTAGTAGCCAGTTTTTTATTAACCAACATGCTTTAGAATTACAAAGATGAACGATAAATTTTCTATTACGGACGCAGCAACTAAACTTTGGGACAAACTGGATGGGTGGCTGGATGCCATCATCCTAAAGCTTCCGAATCTCGCTATGGCCATTTTGGTGCTGGTGTTCTTTTATTTTATTGCTGGTGGCATCCGAAAATTATTGCGCAAATTCCTGCTCAACCGTATCAGTCAGGTATCCATACAGGATATTATTGCTTAGTTCGTTTTCCTTACCGTCATTCTCATCGGATTCTTTATTGCCTTGGGAATATTGGAACTTGACAAAGTGCTTACGAGCGTTCTCGCCGGGGCCGGTGTGGTAGGTTTGGCCATTGGTCTTGCATTACAGGGTACATTGAGCAATACATTCGGTGGATTGATTCTTTCTTTTATGCCCAAAATAAAAATCGACGATTATATCGAGAGCGGGGGCGTCAAAGGCTTCGTGTCCGAAATAAGTTTGCGTAACTTTGTCGTGAGCCGGCCTGACAATAATTATGTCATCATTCCTAATTCAAAATTTATAGGTGATGCCTTTACGAATTATTCCCTTAGCGATAGAAGCCGAATTACCGTTACATGTGGAGTGGGCTATGAAAGTAATTTGCAGGTGGTAGAAGATTTAGTGGTACGGAATATCGCAGAGAATTTCGAACAGAATGATGGTGAATCGGTAGAGTTCTTCTTTACGGAATTCGGAGATAGTTCCATTAATTTCATGACTCGTTTTTGGATAGATATGAGAAAGGCCAAAGAAGAACATGCAGCCAGACACAAAGCCGTAAAATTAATCAAAAGTAACTTTGATGAAAGGGGCATCAATATCCCCTTCCCCATTCGCACGCTGGATTTTGGCAAGAACAATCTGCGACTTGAGAGCAAGAATGATAAAGCGACCCTTTAATTTAAAAATCGGGATGAGACGCTATTTTTTATCAGGGCAAATCTTGTGTATGCTATTGCACGTAGTGGGATGGATGAAAGGTGTCCTTTATTTTAATAGTTTTCTCCTCTTTCTCCTGATATTTCACGTATTTCCTTATAGTATCTTCGTCAAGACCCACAGTACTGACAAAATAGCCACGAGCCCTAAAATGGTTGCCCCAAGAAGGTTTCTGTCTCAACTTTGGATTGCTCATGAAAAGCTTTATGGCAATCTTGCCCTTCAGGGTTCCCATCAACAAGGAAATCGAAAGTTTCGGAGGGACAAGAACCAACAAATGTATGTGGTCGTCCTGAACGTTTAGCGCGACCAAAACACATTCTTTCCATTTGCATAACATCCTTTATCATGGCCTACCAGTTCCTTTATCGCACCCTTTAATATACGGAACCTGTATTTGGGGACCCAAACAATGTGATAATCACACTTATAAACAAGATACCTTAATTTCCTATATTTACTCATAACGTAAAAATAGGCATAGCCATCAGAACATGACCACCTGCAAAGCAGGTGGATTTTCAAGGAGAATTAAAAGCTAAATCAATGATCTTCAAAAAAATTTCTTTCTTTTGTTTTGAGTATGCTTATCAAACTATTCTCTTGTCACAAGAAAGGATATAGATTTGGATAAAATCAAATGCAACCTAGAAAATTTAACCAATATCCAATCGCTGCACCATACCAATTTATGGTTATTGGAAGATGAACACCACTTATTCACGACTCATATATAATTGCAGGACATCAAGAAATTTGACCAAATAATCAGCACCAAAGAAAAGGTCAAGCAAATTTTAGAGAAATATCATTTTAACCACTACACCATCGAGACCGAGCTGGATGACGAAACCTGTAGTTTAAACGAAAGCAACAAATGAAAAAGAAAAAAGAAAACTTACGGGACATTGTATATCAAAGAACATTCGGGCGAGCATAGCCACGACGATGGGCATAACCATAGCAGTCCAGAAAGTGTATCGAACTTTAAAACCTATTTACCTGCAATCTTTAGCTTTGTATTACTCATTGTAGGTATTGCGATAGATTATTTTGATGTATTTCCATTTTTTGAAGGCTGGCTGCGTATAGTCTGGTACACAGTTGCATACCTACCTGTTGGATTGCCTGTCATCAAGGAAGGGTGGAACAGTATTAAAAACGGCAATTTCTTTACAGAGTTCCTATTGATGTCCATTGCAACCTTGGGTGCTTTCGCCATTGGCGAATATCAAGAAGGCGTGGCCGTAATGCTGTTTTATGCTGTGGGCGAATTGTTTCAAAGTGCAGCGGTCAATCGTGCCAAGGGAAACATAAAGGCATTGTTGGACGTGCGCCCTAATGAAGCTTTGGTATACCGTGACGGGGATTTTGTTTCGGTCAATCCTGAAACGGTCCAGATAGGTGAAAAAATTCAGGTGCGTGTAGGCGAGAAAATACCTTTGGACGGTAAATTGCTATCTGATAAAGCATCGGTCAATACTGCTGCCATTACGGGCGAAAGCAAGCCTGATACCATTGCCACAGGCGATAAGGTTTTTGCAGGAAGTATCAACCTAGATGGTGTTATCGAAATCGAGACTACCAAAGAATTTAAGGACAGTTCCATTGCCCGTATTCTTGATATGGTACAGAACGCCACAGCTCGAAAATCAAAGACGGAATTGTTCATCCGAAAGTTTACACGGATTTACACGCCTATTGTCGTTTTCCTAGCTATCGGGCTGACGTTCTTGCCCTATTTTTTTGTAGATGATTACGTTTTTCGTGATCGGTTGTATCGCGCATTGATATTTCTTGTGATTTCGTGTCCGTGTGCGCTGGTCATTTCCATTCCTCTGGGCTATTTCGGAGGATTGGGAGCTGCATCCCGCAACGGTATCCTGTTCAAAGGGGCGTCTTTCTTGGATGCAATGACCAAAGTGAATACCGTGGTAATGGATAAGACGGGAACCGTCACCAAGGGGATTTTTAAAATCAAGGAAGTTGTTAATAGTTCCGAATTCACGGAAGCGGAATTTATGAGATACTTGATGGCGATGGAAGAGCAATCCACCCATCCAATAGCAATGGCCATATTGGAATATAAGGCCGAAGGAGAAGACTTTGAAGCTTCTGAAGTTTCAGAAATTGCAGGGAAAGGTCTAAAAGGAACGGTCAGCGGAAAGACCGTTTTGGTCGGGAACAAAGCATTGATGACCTCAAACGCCATCGAAGTTCCATCTGAAACCGATGGCATCGTAGAATCCATAGTAATGGTAGCCATCGACGGAAAATTTTAAGGCTACGTAACCATTGCCGTCGAACTTAAGGAAAATGCCCACCGGGCAATAAAGCAAATACGAGAATCTGGAATTTCTAAAATCATTATGCTTTCGGGCGATACCGATTCCATTACGCAACAAGTATCGAAAGAACTGAACATCGATTGGGCAAAAGGTAGACTCTTACAGGAGGATAAGCTAAACGAAGTAGAAAACCTCAAACAGCAACCAGACACAAAAGTTGCTTTTATTGGTGACGGTATAAACGATGCGCCCGTATTTGCTGCAAGCGATGTAGGTATTGCAATGGGCGGTCTTGGTAGCGATGTAGCTATTGAGACGGCAGATTTGATAATTCAGAACGACCAATTGAGCAAGATTGCGAGGGCAATCCAAATAGGTCGTTCAACACATAGCATCGTGTGGCAGACATTTGGTATAAAAGTTGTCGTGTTGATTTTAGGTGCAGGTGGGTTAGCATCCATTTGGGAAGCGGTATATGCGAAGCAACCTGAATTTTCTGGTGGGGCCGTCCGTTTTGCAGCTGTACAACTCGGTGGCGTTCAGGCCGCGACCAATGCTGCGCAGGGTCATCTCTAAAACACGGGCAGGACCGATAATCCCGAGTAAATAGGGCGAATCGGAAAATTAGCGATCCTTTGCCAATCAGGAGATTTATGGATAGAGGGAGCTGGAAGGGCAGCTGATGAAAGATATGACAAACCTTCACAATATGTTCATTATGCGTACATGTTCAGAACCGAAGCCCGTACCATTTCTGAGAAAGTATTGAGGTTGGCCGAACGGTCCGTAGGTCTACAGGGCTTAATGAAGCCAAACCCACTAGAGCGTATTCACAGAGACCTTTCGGTATACCTGAAATAGCCGGCACCTGATGTTGCACTAAAAGAAGTCGGACTTTACTTTTTTAATAAAGATTTTGTTCTATGAAATTCCCTAAGCGCAAGGACTGGATACATGATGCACCCCATCTGAACCCTGAAGGTCTATCGAGGGACATAGGGAATCTAACAGTACTTGCCCCACATCCGGACGATGAGAGCCTAGGTTGCTGGGGACTTATATCGCTCTTGGTCGCGCAGGGGAAAAAAATTCATATAATATTTGTCACCGACGGTTCGGCCTCACATCCCGGATCAAGGCAATATCCACCTAAAATTCTGAAGGCTATTCGTAAAGATGAGGCTATTAGTACGTGCGAACATTTGGGAGTAGGTTATGAGCACCTTACCTTTATGGAGAAAGCAGACTCCAAAATGCATATGCTCTTGGACGATGAGCTATGGCAAATTGCTTTCTCCGTTGCCAGTATGTACGAGCAAGGAAATTTTTCAGCTCTTGCCATGCCTTGGAGAAGAGATCCGCACGCCGATCGCAAGGTCGTCCATGAGATAGGATGTCGAGCTTTAGAATTAATTACATCGGGAGCGACTAAAATAGAATATCCTATCTGGCTATGGGAAAATGGAAGCATTGAAGATTGGCCGGAGAAGGAAGAGGTAAACCCCTTTAGGCTCGATATTTCCTCGGTCACAGATAGAAAAGCGGCAGCTATACAAGAGCACTTGTCCCAGCTAGGGAGGCTCATAGAATATGATACAGACGGCTTTGTGCTCACCGAAGATTTACTGCTCCCATTTCATAGCAAAACAGAATACTTTTTTCTGACCAATCGAAGGAATCCCAAAAAATTGCAAGGGTACTATTTTGAAAATCTTTACACGTACAATAGTGATTCCTGGAATTTTAAGACGAGCGAATATGAGCTTGCCAAATACGATCTCATAATAAAAACCATCACGGAATATACTATTTGTATAGGCCTGGAGTTAGGCTGTTCGATAGGAATCCAGACCAGGATGCTGGCGGAAGTATGTCAAAGTATATTAGCTGTAGATGTTAGTAGTACCGCAGTGGCCCAAGCTAGGGAAGAATGTATCGAATTAACTAATGTAGCGTTTGAGTGTGCAGATATAGCCACGAGTTTCCCACCTGGCCCATTCGATATGATTACACTTTGCGAATTGGGGTACTATTTTGACGAGCCGACATTGATGGATATTTATAGCAAAATATCAGATGTTCTGGATATAGGTGGCAAGTTATTGATGGTACATTGGACAAGTTATGTTCCAGATTATCCTTTAACAGGAACTGCAGTCCATGAAATATTCGAACATTATGCCAAAAAGAAGGGAAATTTCAGAACAGTCTTTAATGAGTCACAGTATCTATTCCGAATTCAGGTGTGGGAAAGAATGGGTTCTAAACAATCAAAATAGTCCTGTAATTCCCTGCAAACCTCGTCTACAAATTGAAGAGGATATCTCTTCTGCCAACTCTATGTGCAATCGAGTTCCCTATCGATAAAATTAATAACCGGTCCTGCTAGAGAGGCTTTTTCAAAGCATTTTCGCAATTTTTTGATGGGAATTCCAGTATTATCTCCAATGTACGAGACAGCTCGTTCTGTTGGGCGGTCATAGTAGTTGCATATTGCTTCAAATAATCGGAACTTGGCCCGTAACCTTTCCAAACCTTCGACCTTGAGGGAAATTTTTTCGGCATCGCTCCAAGTCTTAAGGTCGTTGCCGAATACCTTAGGCGCTCGGGCAACCGTTCTATCAGAGGTTAAAACGATTATATCGGGACAATGACGGATGTATCCTCCGAACTTACAAACCGCGTCATAGAGGGCGATATCTTCGAGATAGCCCTTGGGCGGTATTCCCCCGATGAGATCATATACGTCTTTGCGAACGGCCATGTTAGGACCCGAATTATGTGCATGTCTAGGCAATAGGTCCATTTTATCCGGGCTTATGCTATTTTCCAATCTGGTTCTCAGTTGAAAATAATTTTGCCTATGCATCAGGGTAGTTCGCGCGTTCTCATTCAGACCCTTGTTTTTATATCTATACGCCCACAAACCATGCTGTATCCGCTGCCTACGTATCTTAATAGATTTGATCTTAGTACATGACAAAAATATAACCCTTTGAATATCAGATATTTATATGTTAAATTAATAGGATAAAGCATTGATTTTCAGTAATTTAGAAGAATAATTCCACTCAT
>Ga0075108_10000833_pt1 | contig 16884 bp, 14 predicted proteins | sample AntAceMetag02UK1_FD_69797 | JGI IMG/M metagenome (GOLD analysis project Ga0075108, IMG submission 69797) | Saline lake microbial communities from Ace Lake, Antarctica - Antarctic Ace Lake Metagenome 02UK1 | ecosystem: Environmental > Aquatic > Non-marine Saline and Alkaline > Saline | place...
AGTGGTGTCAGTCCACATCGTTGATTTCCTTGGTTCGTTGCAAAACCTCAGAATCAGCGAATTGGCGAGGCGTCAAGCTAACCCGCTGACACCACTCAACTTAATTTCGGATCAGGCACTCAGTATTTGACAAGCCTGTCAGGGCTGAGCAGCGCAGCGAGACGCGTCTGAATGACATCATTCGCAAGCCGGGCATCGCACACGTCCTGTTTGTACTCGCGGCCTGTTCACTGTCGGTGGGCGCCATCCTGTTAACCCGCGGAACGGGTGATGTTTCAGCCGTGTGGCACGTCAATGCGATCCTGCTGATCGTAGTGCTGAGGTGGCCGAAGGCGGGATGGCCCTCGCTGTTCGGGTGCCTGTTCATCGGCATTTTTTTGGCCAATGTCATTATCGGCGAACCGTGGGTGCGCAGTCTGATCCTGGCAATGGCAAACAGCCTTGAAGTCCTCATTGTCGCGCTGATACTGCGTCGGCATTGCGCGCCAAATATCACCCGCAAATCGGGCATTTCGAGATTGTTCGCGGCATCCCTGATTGCGTGCAGCATTTCGACGCCGATAGCGCTTGCGGGTCTGGCGCTGACCGGCGCCGCCCTGCCTTTGCAGGATTCGGCTCTTTGGTTCTTTGGCGACATCCTGGGCCTGCTCCTCTTCGCGCCGCTGCTTTGGGCGCTTTTGAAGAAACTTAAAACGGGGAACGATATTGGCTGGATGTCCGCCTTCGAGGCGTTGCTGGTTGTCGTCGTCACAATTGGCGTGTTCGTGCAGTCGAATTATCCGCTCCTATTGCTTGTTCCACCGGTGCTTGTGCCTCTGACCTTCCGCCATGGCGTTCGCGGAGCGGCTGTTGCACTGCTGATCGTAGCGATGATCTCCATTGGGTTCACCTATGCCGGAATGGGTCCGGCCATGCTGGCGGACGGCGGGATCGTCCATCATATGCTATCCTGCAGGCTTTTCTCGCAGCGAATGCCTACATGGCGTTGTCGCTTGGTGCGTCCGTGAGCGAACGTCATCGCCTGACCCAGCGCCTGAGCAATTCCAGACGCCGCATCGTCGGGCGATCGACGCGCGAAAAGGTCCTGCTTTGCACAAGCCAAGATGGCTGACGAGATTTCGCAGGTCGGCCACTGGACCCTGAATGCCGAAAGGAGTGAAATCTTCTGGTCGCCGGAAGTCTATCGCATTCACGGTGTGACGCCCGAGACGTTCAATCCGATGTTGGTTGGCGCACTGGATTTCTACATGGAAGGTGATCGAGATCGCGTCGCGGCCCTGATCGATCAGCACATGAAAAGGGGTGAGGACTGGAATTTCGAAGCGACCATTCTGCGCCGCTCTGACGGTGAAACGCGGCGCGTGAGATCGATTGCGAAATGCGATGTCGGGCCATCCGGATTGGTCGAACATATATTCGGCGTTTTCAAGGATATAATGCAAGCGCACGAGCTTTATGCCGCCCTTGCTGTGAAGGAAGAGCAGTATCGTCTGCTAGCGGAACACTCGACTGATATCGTCCTCAAGTTCGGCTTCGACGGAGTCATTAACGATGCGTCGCCTTCGGCCTCGATAATTGCGCCGCCGGACGAGTCCATCGGTAAGCGGACGGTCGACTTCGTTGTTCCTGAGGACCGCGAGTTCGCCATCGCGATCACGCAGGGCCTGTTCACTGGCAAGCAGGTCGACCAAAGCGTTCAGCGCAAGTTCAGGGTCCGCCTCGCTGACGGTTCGATCGTCTGGCTGGAGGGCAAGCCCCAGGTTATCCGCGATGTCGATGGAGAGCCGGTTGAGGTCGCGTCCACTCATCGCGATGTCAGCGAACGTCACGAACGTGAGAAGGCTCTCGCCGAGGCGCGTCTGCAAGCCGAGGCGGCAGCGACCGCTCGCACCAAATTCCTGTCCAACATGAGTCATGAAATTCTCACGCCTTTGAATAGGGTCATGGGATTCGCGGATATTCTCAAGACGACGGCACTGACCGATGACCAGCTGGCCTATGTTCAGCGCATTTTCGCAGCGAGCCGGACATTGCTCGAAATCATCAGCGACATTCTCGATTTTTCCAAAGATCGATGCCGGACGGATGGAAGTTGAAAGCCGGCCCTTTGACATTCGCGAGATGATCGAGGATGTCGTCAGCCTGGTCGCGGCGGCGCGGCCGAACCTGCCTGCCTGCTCGCGCCCGAGATAGCTACGGTGATCGTGGGGGATGAAACCCGGTTGCGTCAAATACTTACGAACATTGTCAGCAATGCAGCCAAGTTTACGGATGCGGGCCATTCGCTGCTTGAGGGCGCAATGTAAGACATCATCCTGATGGACGTTCAGATGCCCGAAATGGATGGCCTGACCGCTACCCGACATATCCGGGAAATGCATCGGCCTGCGGGCCGACTTCCGATTGTTGCGCTGACGGCCAATGCGCTGGCCACCCAGGCCGACGAATGTCGCGCATGCGGGCATGGACGCACATTTCTCCAAGCCCATCGACCTGGTGCGCCTGAACAACCTGATCGAGCGCTTGCTACGCAAGAAAGGTGCGGAGACGCAAGAGCGGTCGACAGCGGCGGAGGCCATGATCGCCGCCCTGAAGGAAGACTGTCGCCGCGACATCGTGGAGCTGCCCTGCAGGCTGGGCGCTTTGCTGCGGATCAGTTCACCGGAAACGCGGGCGCGCGCGGTTGCGGCGCTTGCGCATTCTGTGGCCGGAACATCCCGAAGCCTGGGTTTCAAGGACGTGTCGGACGCGGCCTTCAAGCTGAAGGCCGTTGCAAAGGAAATCCTTTCTGGCTCGCCGGTCCCGGACTCGCTGGAGCACGCTATGGATAGCTTTGTCAGCGTCGTCGAGGACGCGGCCTGAGACCAGCGCCTGACCTAAGCAGGACCAGATATGGAAAAAGCCGGCTCCTTCTGGGAACCGGCTTTTGTCTGCCTTGAATGCGTGTCCGGTCGCCCGGCTTAAATCTGCCCCGTCACTTCCAGCACGTCTTCGACGGTGCGCAGGCCGGGTTTCGGGCTGGTGACGAGGACGGCCATGTTGCCGGGCAGGTGCTTGTTGTCGAGCATCTTGTCGTGGGCCGCCGGGATCTGGTCCCAGGGGAAGACTTCCGACATGCCGGGATCGATACGCCGGTTGATGACGAGCTGGTTCGCAGCGCTTGCCTGCTTCAGGTGCGCGAAGTGGCTACCCTGAACGCGCTTCTGGCGCATCCAGAGAAAGCGGGCATCCATGGTGAGGTTGAAGCCGGTCGTGCCGGCGCAGATCACGACCATGCCGCCACGCTTCACGACGAAGACCGAAACGGGGAAGGTGGACTCGCCCGGATGTTCGAACACGATGTCGACATCCTGCTTGCCAGTATGTTCCCAGATGGCTTTTCCGAACTTGCGTGATTCTTTCATATAGTCGTTGAATTCCGGGCCATTGACGGTGGGCAGCTGGCCCCAGCAATTGAAGTCCTTGCGGTTGAGCACAGCCTTGGCGCCGAGGCCAAGGACGTGTTCCTTCTTGTCGTCGGAACTGACCACACCGATCGCATTGGCACCGGTGACCGCGCAGAGCTGGACACCGAAACTGCCAAGGCCGCCGGACGCGCCCCATACGAGGACGTTGTCAGCCGGCTTCACGATGTGGGGGCGGTGGCCGAACAGCATGCGGTAGGCGGTCGCCAGCGTCAGCATGTAGCAGGCGCTTTCTTCCCAGGTCAGGTGTTTCGGGCGCGGCATGCACTGGCGCGCCTGTACACGACAGAACTGGGCGAAGGAGCCGTCAGGTGTCTCATAGCCCCAGATGCGCTGGGACGGCGAGAACATCGGATCGCCGCCATTGCACTCTTCGTCGTCACCATCATCCTGGTTGCAGTGGATCACGACTTCGTCGCCGGGCTTCACGCGGGTGACCTTGCGGCCGACAGCCCAGACGATGCCGGCGGCATCAGAGCCGGCAATATGGTAGTCCTGCTTGTGAATGTCGAAGGGCGAGACCGGCTCGCCGAGACCGGCCCAGATGCCGTTATAATTGACGCCAGCGGCCATCACGAGGACGAGCACTTCGTCGGAATCGATGTCGGGCACGGGGACCTGTTCGAGCTGCATCGCGGTCGACGGACGACCGTGGCGCTCGCGGCGGATGGCCCACGCGTGCATCATTTTCGGGACGTGGAATTCCGGAGGAATCTCGCCCAGCGCGTAAATGTCTTTCTGTTCTCTGCCCATAATTGAAATTCCAATCCTCCAAAATCACGTCAGGGAGCGGCGTGCGCACGTTTATTGCGTGTCTTCACAAAGCCCCCGGGTCGCGGCACCTTGGCTTCACGCCCACAAGGATGCAAGGAATTTGTTGCGGCGCACAATAACGCAACCGGATCAGCGTGACAAAAATGACAATATGCACCACGGCCTACCTCAACGGCGCCTTCTGTCCTGCAGCAGACGCTCGGATATCGCCCTTTGACCGGGGCTTCCTGTTTGCCCATGCCGCGTATGAGGTGACCGCCGTGTATGGCGGGCACCTCGTCGATTTCGGAGGCCATATGTCGCGCCTCAGCCGCACGCTGGCCGGAATTGGCATTCCGGACCCCCTGCCGAGGGGCGGCTGGGGCAAGGTCCACCGCGACCTGATCGACTATAATGGGCTCACCGAAGGCCTGATCTATTTGCAGGTCACGGCGGGATCCTATGGCATGCGCGATTTCGCCGGGCCGGAGGAATTCGAGCCGACCATATTCCTGTTTGCGGACGCCCGGCCGCTGATAGGTGCGGCGGCGCGGGACGGGATAAGGGCGGTATTCCTGGACGATACGCGTTGGAAGCGGCGCGACATGAAGACGACGCAGCTATTGTCGCAGGCGCTGGCTTACCGCACGGCGCGCGAAGCCGGGGCGGACACGGCCTTCCTGGTGGAAGACGGACGCGTGACCGAGGCGGCCTCGGCCAATGCCTGGATTGTCGATGGCGAGGGGCAGCTGGTGACGCGGGACCTGTCGCCGTCCATCCTGCCGGGAATCACGCGGGCAGGTGTCCTTGACCTGCTGGAAGGCTCAGGGCTTCACCTTGTCGAGCGCGCCTTCACGCCGGACGAGGCGCTGGCCGCAAAAGAGGCGTTCACGACGTCTGCAGGGGCAATGATCGCGCCGGTGATCTCGATTGACGGTCAGGCCATCGGCGATGGCAGGCCGGGGCCGGTGACGCGGCAGATCCAGCGACTGTATTATCAGGCGATGGGCGCGGACGTGGCGGCGGTGGCGCCCTGGACGATGGGCTGATGCGCAAACCGGCGGGCGGTCATGACGGCACGGGCCTTGAGGGTAAGGATGATGCCGGCGAGCGCGAGGGTCATGATGTTGGAAAGGATGACCGGCAGGCTGGCGATCATCACGCCATAGACGAGCCAGGCGACGATTCCGACCGTGAACAGGATGTACATGATAAGGGAGATGCCGCCGGTTTCGCGGGTGCGCAGGATCTGGACGGCTTGGGGCACGAACGAGGCCGTGGTTAGGATTGCGGCTAAAAATCCAATAAATTCAGTCATCTGAAGTGCGCTCCGCCAGATTTCCAGCGGTATATACATCAAGTCTGTTTCAGCGGCGAGGGGAAGAATCGGGCCCGGTTTCGGGATCGTAGAATTCGCCTTCGATGATGTCGCCATCTGCCGTGCCTGCGCCGGGATTGGCCTCGCGCAACGATGCGTTCAGGGTCGACAGGACGCTGCTGACCTCGGTTGTGGCGAGCCGGGCGCTGATCGCGTTGGCAGCGAGGGCAAAACCGGTGACGCCAACAAGGATGGCCGCATCTTCAAGGCCGATGCCGCGCGCGAGGGACGTGTCGCGGAACAGGGCGAGGAAGCCGATGAGGACAATGAACAGGCCGGCGAGGCCGCCAAGGCGCACGGCGAATCCGGGCAGCACGCCTGCAAGCGATACAGGCGCCGCCGATCCGGTGAGCCGGGCGAGGCGGATGCGTTCAACCAGGCTGACGCCGACCATGGCCGCGGCCAGCAGCACGATCATCAGGGCGCTGCGCTGCATCAGGGCGACCAGTACAACGCCGAACGGGAAGGCGAGCAGGGTGGCGAGGCGCAGGGAGAGGGCGGTCTGGAGGCGGGAGGCAGGCTGGGTCAGGGCGGGGGGTATCCGGTGGGTGGCAAGGGTATCGCGGGTCCGCTGCGATGTGGCCATGAAGACACGCCAGCACAAGGGCGCGGCCTGACGCTTGCGCTGGCCAGCGCCACACGGCATGTTGCGGCGCAACAATACAATTGGGGAGCCCCGGCATGGCCGACACACAAAAACCGTTCCAGCACGCGCCTGACCGGCCGTGGATTTTCCGCACCTATGCGGGTCATTCGACGGCGCAGAAATCCAACGAGCTGTATCGGGGCAACCTGGCCAAGGGCCAGACGGGCCTGTCCATCGCCTTCGACTTGCCGACCCAGACCGCCTATGACGCCGACCATATCCTAGCGCGCGGCGAAGTCGGCAAGGTCGGCGTGCCGGTCAAGCATATGGGCGACATGGCGAAACTGTTCGACCAGCTGCCGCTGGAAGAGATGAACACGTCGATGACGATCAATGCGCCGGCAGCCTGGATGCTGGCCATGTATGTGGCGCTGGCGGATGAGCGCGGCGACGATCGGCACAAGCTGCGCGGCACGACGCAGAACGACATCGTCAAGGAATACCTGTCGCGCGGTACCTATGTGTTTCCGCCCGAACCGTCGATGCGGCTGATCTCGGACATGGTGAGCTGGTGCTATACCGAAGTTCCGAAATGGAACCCGATGAATGTCTGTTCCTATCACCTGCAGGAAGCGGGCGCGACGCCGGAACAGGAGCTGGCCTATGCGCTGGCGACGGCGATTGCCGTGCTGGACCGCGTGAAAGCGGGCGGACAGGTTCCGGAATCAGACTTTGAAACCGTGTTCGGGCGCATTTCCTTCTTCGTGAATGCCGGTGTGCGTTTCGTTACAGAACTTTGTAAGATGCGGGCGTTCGTGGACCTCTGGGAAGAGATCGGCCGCGAGCGTTATGGCGTGAATGACCCGAAGGCGCTGTTGTTCCGCTATGGCGTGCAAGTCAACTCGCTGGGCCTGACCGAGCCGCAGCCGGAGAACAATGTCTATCGCATCCTGATCGAGGCGCTGGCCGTGACCCTGTCGAAGCGGGCCCGCTGCCGGGCGCTGCAGCTGCCGGCCTGGAACGAGGCCATGGGCCTGCCGCGTCCGTGGGACCAGCAATGGAGCCTGCGCCTGCAGCAGATCCTTGCGTATGAGACCGACCTGCTGGAATTCGAGGACATTTTCGACGGCAGCCATGTGATCGACGGCAAGACCGAGGAACTGAAGGACAAGGCCCGCGCGACGCTGGCGCAGATCGATGCCCTCGGGGGCGCGACGAATGCCATTGGCCATATGAAGGAAAGCCTTGTCGGCGCGCATATCGACCGGATCAAGGCGATCGAGAATGGTTCGCTGAGCGTTGTCGGCGTTAACAAGTACACCTCGACCGAGGAAAGCCCGCTGGGCACGGGCGACGGCGCGATCATGACGGTCGACCCGGCTGAAGAAGCGGCGCAAGTGCGCGAGCTGAAGGCGTGGCGGGCCAAGCGCGACAATGCCGCCGTGGAAGCGGCACTGGCGGACCTGAAGGCGGCAGCCGCAAGCGATGTGAACATCATGGAGCCGTCAATTGCCTGCGCCAAGGCGGGCGTAACGACCGGCGAATGGGGCACGGCGATGCGCGAAGTGTTCGGCGAATTCCGTGCCCCGACGGGCGTGGCCATGGTGATCAGCGGCGACGGCGATGAAGCCATTGCGGCCGTAAAGGCCGATGTCGATCGCGTGTCGGAGGCACTGGGTCGGCGGCTGACCTATGTGCTCGGCAAGCCGGGCCTTGATGGCCACTCGAACGGCGCCGAGCAGATTGCCGCGCGCGGGCGGGAAGTCGGCATGGATGTCGTCTATGAAGGAATTCGCTTTACGCCAGCCGAGATTGCGGCGCAGGCGAAAGCGGCCAATGCGCATGTCGTCGGCCTGTCGATCCTGTCGGGCAGCCACCTGGACCTTGTGCGTGAGACGATTGCCGAACTGCGCAAGGCGGGATTGGAAAACGTGCCGCTGGTTGTCGGCGGCATCATCCCGCCGGAAGACGCCCGCGCCCTCGGCCAGATGGGCGTGACGCGCATCTACACGCCCAAGGACTTCAAGATTACCGGCATCATGGGCGACGTGGTAAAAGTGGTCGAGAAAGCCTGGCTCGCGACGGCTTAGGCTAACAGCTTTCTATCGCTTGCCGGGCTGCCACAAGCTGGCTAAGGGCGGCGCATTCATACAATTTAGCGGACGCAGGAGCCGGCATGGGACAGTTTGAACTCGGCTGGGAAGAGTGGCTGGCGCTGCCGGACCTGGGCCTGCCTGCGATCAAGGCCAAGGTAGATACCGGCGCCAAGACATCGGCGCTGCATGCCAGCGTGATCGAGCCGTTCGGGCCGAATACCAAGCCGCAGGTGCGCTTCCTGATCCAGCCGGACCCGTCGGACCCGAACCTGGAGATCACCTGCTCGGCGCGGGTGATCGACCGGCGCGAAGTGACCAGTTCGAATGGCGACACCGAGCTGCGTTATGTGATCGAGACCGAGGCCGAAATGGGCGGACGACAATGGCCGATCCAGCTGACGCTGACAAATCGCGAGAACATGACCTACCGGATGTTGTTCGGGCGCGGGGCGATCCAGCCGGACATGATCGTCAATCCGAATGCCTCGTTCAGTCAGCCCTTGCTGGACTATGCCGGCTATGCCGGACTGCCCAAGCGCACACCGGTCAAGCGTCCCTTGCGGATTGCGCTGCTGACGCGCGAGCCGGACAATTATTCCTCGAAGCGCCTGGTGGAGGCCGCCGAGGCGCGCGGCCACGTGATGGAAATGATCGATACGGCCCGCTGTTACATGCAGATCGGTACGCTGGACCCGGAAGTGCATTATGACGGCAAGGCGCTGGCGCGGTTCGACGCGGTGATCCCGCGCATCGGTGCATCGATCACGGACTATGGCATGGCGGTGCTGCGCCAGTTCACCAATACGGGCGCGTTCTGCCTGAACGGGGCAGGGGCCATCGGGCGGTCACGTGACAAGCTCTTGGCGCACCAGTTGTTGGCCCGCGCCAAGATCGGCATGCCGATCACGGCGTTTGCGCACAGCCCGAAGGACACGAAAGACCTAATCTCTCTGGCCGGGGGCGCGCCTGTGGTTGTCAAACTGCTCTCCTCGACACAGGGCAAGGGCGTGGTCCTTGCCGAAACGCGCAAAGCCGCCGAGAGCCTGGTCGATGCGTTCCGGGGACTGGATGCGAACTTCCTGGTGCAGGAATTCATCAATGAGGCTGCCGGCGCCGACACGCGGTGTTTCGTGATCGGCAACAAGGTGGTCGGCGGCATGAAGCGGCAAGCGGCCAAGGGCGAGTTCCGGTCGAACCTGCACCGGGGCGGGACGGCGAGCGCCGTGAAGCTGACGCGGGCCGAACGTGAAGTCGCGCGCGATGCGGCCAGGGTGCTGGGCTTGCGCGTGGCCGGCGTGGACCTGCTGCAGACAGACGAGGGACCGAAAGTGCTGGAGGTCAATTCCTCGCCCGGCCTTCAGGGCATCGAGGGTGCGACCGGCAAGGACATTGCCGGCATGATCATCGAGCATCTCGAGCGCCAGGTACGTCCGTTGGCCAAGGTCCGCGAAACCAGCGCGAAGCCGCGCCGCCGGGTCATCGTGAGCTGAACAGCTTGCCCTTCTCGGTGATCAGGATGATCACGAGAGACACCAGGCCGAGGCAGACGAAGCCGAGCGTGATCGGAATGGTCGAGCCATTGTACTGGCTGGCAATGGCCATGCCAAGGAGGCTGGAAACGGTCGTCGTGGCAAAGCCATAGGCCGCTGAGGCCGTACCGGCGATCTTGCCGAGAGGTTCCATGGCGAGCGCGCTGAAATTCGATCCCATGAGGCCGAAGCAGCCAAAGCAAAGCGCGAACAATGGGAAGAAGATAAAAAGGTGGTCGCCCACGAAATGGGTGACCAGGGCCAGGATCGCTGCGACAGCCGTGAAGGTGAATAGCGCTACCTGGCTGATCCTGCGCATGCCTATTCGCTCGACAATGCGCGAGTTGAGGAAGTTGGCGCAGGCGAGCGTTCCTGCGATCCCGGCGAACCAGAGCGCGAACGTATCCGTCTGCTCGAAGACTTCGCGGAAGACCTGCTCCGACGAGGCGATGAACGAGAAGAGCGCGCCGAAGATGACGCCGGAGGCGCACATGTATCCGAACGTGACACGCGATTTGACGATCTGGCCATAGGCACCGAGGGCGGCGCCGAGATTGAGCGGTTGCCGGGCGGCCTCGGGCAGGGTCTCGGGCAGGCGGTACCAGGTCCAGACCAGCATGATGATGCCGAAAATCGCGAGGACCACGAAGATGGCCTCCCATGGCGCAACCAGAAGGACGACCTGGCCGATGCCCGGCGCGAGGATCGGCACCACCATGAAAATGGTCATCGCGAGCGACATGAAGCGCGCCATCTGGCGACCGGCAAACAGGTCTCGCACGACCGACACGGCGACAAGCCGTCCGCCGGAGGCAAACACGCCCTGCAGGAACCGCATGGTCAGAAGGGCCATGAAGTCGCGCATCACGATGCAGGCAAAGGCAGTGACGATATAGCCGACCAGGGCGACGAAGAGGGGGCCGCGCCGCCCAAACCGGTCCGAGATGGGGCCCCAGATGATTTGGGGCGCGCCGAAGCCGAGCACATAGGAAAAGATGATCATCTGCTGGCGGTTGTCGCTTTCCGTGCCCGCCGCTGTGAGGCCCACCGCATGGACAATTTCGTTAAGCGCAGGCAACATGATATCGATGCCGAAGGCGTTGAGCGCCATCAGGCCGGCAATCATCACGACAAGTTCGCTGCGCCCGGGGACCGGGCGTTTGGCGCCGGGGAGGATGCCCGAGGACGGAATGGCGGAGGGTTCGGTGTCGGCCATGGGCCCGCCTTTCCTGTCTGGTGCGGTCTTGGGGGCGGCCTACCTATCTGGGTCAAGCCTTGCCGCTTGCCTAGAGGCGAAGCCAGGAATAATGCGCCGGTTGCAAAAACGCCGCCCCTGCGAGGCGGCGTTTCGAGACTATGAGAGGGCGGATCAGGATTCGGGGCGCTGGATCTGGCTGCCCAGATTGAAGATCACCTGGTCGGCGTCGAAATAGGCCGGATCATCCGGTTTCGGGCCCTTGCCCATGATGATTTCGGCAGACGCCTCATAGGAAGTTATTTCGCGGTAGTTCTGCGGACCGTCCCAGAAGGGGTCGTAATAGCCCCAGCGGGATGCGTAGAACGACCGCGGATAGGCCCAGCGGCGGTAGGGGTCGTAGAAATATCCCGCCCGCGGACCGTAATACCGGTAGTCGAGATAGAAATGGTCGTAGAAGGGCGAATAGCCCGAGCTGGTCGGCACGACGCGGCTATCGGCATCCGTGGCCCGCTGCACGACGCGGAAATGGTCGAACCCGTTCTGCTTGGTCAGTTCCGCGGCGCGGTAGAGCATGTAGGTCTCAACCGTCTTGCGGTCTGTCAGGCTGTTGCCCGCGAACTGGACATGGAAACGGTTGGATTCGATCTGCTGTTCGGAATAGCCACGTTCAGTGTCGAGCGCGGCCTGGTATGGCGTTGCAGTCGTGCACGCCACAAGCAGCGAGAGGGCTGCAAGACCGGCGGCAATCTTGGATATGGACATAGGACCTTCCTCCTGAGGACATCTGCACTAATCTATTTAGCTCCACCGTAATGGAACACCAATTGAATAGCTCGGTTGCCGAGTGTCCCTTTTGTCATATGACAATCACGTTTTCGCGAACTAGCCTTGGGATCGAGACCAATCGCCAATGCAGCGAGGTGGCGGACAGTCATGAAGGCGTCCGGTTTTCGACTATTCAGGCAGGCGCTTGTCTGGGCGCCGATTGTTCTGGCTGCGTGTGGCGCAAGCGGCAACAGCGGATCGCCGCCCGTCAACCCGGCGCCGGTCTTCTCGTCATCGGCGCAGGTCACGGTCGACGAGAATTCGGTTGGCTTGCTCTACACGTTTGCGGTCTCCGATCCTAACGGGAACAGCCTGTCGGTCTCGGTTGTTCCGGGTGGCGACGAGGCGGCGTTTGATATCGATATTCCAACGCGCACCATACGGGCCTTGACGCCGCTCGACTTCGAGGCGCCCGCCGACGCAAACGGCGACAATGTCTACGAGGTCACGCTGGAGGCGCGCGATCCCGGCGGGCTGGCAGCGCGGCTGAACCTGCAGATCACTGTGCGGGACGTGTTCGAGGACATGATGCTGACGCGGGTCGGCGCCGGGTTTTCCCAGCCGCTTTACCTTGCCGGACTGCCGGGCACGAACAGCGTGATTGTCCTGGAAAAACAGGGCCGCATTCGCATCCTGAATCCGCAGACCGGCACAATCGACCCGGTCGATTTCCTCGACGTCTCCGGCGAGACGGCTGCGGCGGGTGAAGGCGGCTTGCTGGGCATCGCCTTTTCGCCGGAATTTGCCACCGACGGCACCTTCTATATCAACATGACGAACCTGTCGGGCGATACTGAAATCCGGCGTTACGAGATGTTCTCCGGGTCGGCGACGCAAGCCGATCCGTCTACGGTAGATGTGATCCTGACCATTGCCCAACCGGCGGCCAACCATAATGGCGGCTGGATCGGCTTTGCCGCCGACGGGCTGCTGTTCGTGGCGACAGGGGATGGCGGCGGAAGCGGCGACCCGAACGAGAATGCGCAGGACACGAATTCCCTGCTCGGAAAGATGCTCCGGATCGATGTTAGCGGCGACGACTATCCTGCCGACACGGCGCGAGACTATGTGATCCCGCCGGGCAATGCATTTGCGGCCCCCGCCGGGCGTGCGGAGATTTTTGCGCTGGGCCTGCGCAATCCATGGCGGGCGAGCTTTGACCGGGTGACGGGCGACCTGTTCATCGGCGATGTGGGGCAGGACGCCGTCGAGGAAATCGACCGGCTGCGCATGAGCGATTCCGGCACCAATTTCGGCTGGGACGACCAGGAAGGAACGCAGGATTTCGAATCGCCCGACAGGGCGGGCCTGACCGACCCGGTTGCCGAATATGTCCATGGTGACGGGCCGGCGCGGGGCGAGTCGATCACCGGCGGTTATGTGTATCGCGGCAATATCGAACGGATCAAGGATACCTACGTCTTTGCTGATTTCGTCATTGGCAATATCTGGGCTGTCCCGGTCGACGGCCTCGTCATCGGCCAGACGATGTCAGCGGGCAATTTCGACCGGCTGAATGCGTCGCTCGTGCCCGACGCCGGCACATTGGCCAGTATTGCCAGCTTTGGCGAAGACAATGACCGCAATCTCTACATCGTCTGCGTTCTCGGCGACGTGTTCCGGATCGACAGCCGGCCCTGAGCAGCCCTGCCTCCCATGAAAAAGGGCGGCCCTGCGAGCCGCCCCTGATACATATGCCGAGTTCCGGAAGGACTGGGGTCAGGCGGCCTTATAGCCGATGACCGCCTTGGTTTCGAGGAACTCCTCGAAGCCGAGTTCGCCCCATTCGCGACCATTGCCGGACTGGCCGTAGCCGCCAAACGGTGCCGAGAAGTCAGGGCTGGCGCCATTGACGAGAATCTGGCCGGCGCGGATACGGTTGGCCACGGCCTGGGCTTCCTTGTCCGGACCCTGAACGTAACCTGCCAGACCGTAGACCGTGTCGTTGGCCATCTCGATGGCGTCTTCGAGCGTGTCGTAAGGCAGGATGCAAAGGACGGGGCCGAAGATTTCCTCGCGCGCGATGGTCATGTCATTGGTGACATTCGCAAACACGGTCGGGCGGGTGAAGTAGCCCTTGTTGAAGCCTTCAGGGCGTCCGGGGCCGCCAGCCACGAGGGTTGCGCCTTCCTTGATGCCGGTTTCGATCAGGTCCTGCACCTTCTGGAACTGGCTGCCGTTCGAGATCGGGCCAATGGCGCCGGGCGTTGCTTCGCCTGGCATCATGACCTTGACCGATTCTGCTGTCGCCTTGGCAATCGCGATGGCTTCGTCCTGCTGGTCTTTCTGGACGAACATGCGCGACGGCGCATTACAGGACTGGCCTGTATTGGTCATCATCTGCATGACGCCGCCGGACACCGCCTTTTTCAGGTCGGCGCTCGGCAGGACGATGTTCGGCGACTTGCCGCCGAGTTCCTGGGCAACGCGCTTAACGGTCGGTGCCGCGGCCTGCGCGACGAGGACGCCGGCGCGGGTCGAGCCGGTGAAGCTCATCATGTCGACATCAGGATGGGCCGAGAGGACGGCACCGACATTCGGGCCGTCGCCGTTGACCAGGTTGAACACGCCCTTCGGCACACCGGCTTCATGCAGGATCTCGGTGAAGATCAGCGCATCGAGCGGTGCGATTTCAGAGGGCTTGAGGACCATTGTGCAACCGGCTGCGAGGGCCGGGGCGACCTTGCAGGCGATCTGGTTGAGCGGCCAGTTCCATGGCGTGATGAAACCGCAGACGCCGATCGGCTCCTTGCGCAGCAGGGTCGTGCCTTTCAGCTCTTCCCACTCGTATCCGCGCAGGATCGCAGCCGCGGTAGCGAAATGGCCCATGCCGGCAGGTACCTGCGCAGCGTTGGCGAGCCACATCGGTGCGCCCATTTCGTCGGAAATGGCGCTGGCCAGGTCTGGCAGGCGCTTCTGGATGCCGGCGGTAATCTTGTCGAGCAGGTCAGCGCGGTATTCGACAGACGTCTGCGAGAAAGCGGGGAAGGCGGCCTTGGCGGCGGCCACGGCCTTGTCGACATCGGCTTTCGAGCCGAGGGAGATGCGCGCGAAGGGCTCTTCGGTGGCTGGGTTCTCGACGTCGAGCGTGCGGGGCTCTACCGGATCGACCCATTCGCCATTGATGTAGAACTTGAGATAATCTTTCATGGGCCGGAGCCTCCCTTTGATGTCTGTGCTTCTAAATTGACTATAGGTGAGGCGCGCGTCACCGGCGAGTCCTGACGCAAAGGAAATCACCCGTGTAACGGGGAATTCATCTCAGGCAGGCGGCGCCTAGCGCTTCATGCCGCCCAGGATGCCGCGCAGGATGTAGCGTGTGAATTCACGCGTCGCCGTGCGGGCGGCCTGCTTTCCAGCCGCTTCAAGTGGCGTCTGGCGCCGGGACCGGGTGGATTTGGTCCGGGATGTCTTCTTTTCGAGGGCAGCCTTGGTCTTTTCTTCCCTGGCGGCGAGCTTTTCAGCCTGTTCGGCGGCCTCGGCCTCTTTTTCTTCCAAGATTTCGTAGGCGGACTCGCGGTCGATGACCTCTTCATACTTGCCGGCAAAGGGGCTGGCGTTCTGGACGGCCGCGCGTTCGGCCGGGGTGGCCGGGCCGAGACGGGACGCGGGCGGTCGGATCATGGTGCGCTGGACCATCGAGGGCGCGCTCTTGGCGTTGAGCGTGGAGACGAGGGCCTCGCCGGTGCCGAGCTGGGTGATGACCTCCTCGGTGTCGAAGGCCGGGTTTTCGCGGAATGACTGGGCCGCTGCACGCACGCCCTTGCGTTCGGCGGGGGTGTAGGCGCGCAGGGCGTGCTGCATCCGGTTGCCAAGCTGGGCCAGAACGTTTTCCGGAAGGTCGCGCGGGTTCTGGGTGACAAAGAAGACACCGACGCCTTTCGAGCGGATCAGGCGTACGACCTGTTCGATCTTCTGCATCAGGGCGGGCGGCGCGTCATTGAACAGGAGGTGGGCCTCGTCGAAGAAGAAGACGAGCTTCGGCTTGTCCGGGTCGCCGATTTCCGGGAGGCGTTCGAAGAGTTCCGACAGCAGCCAGAGCAGGAAGGTGGAATAGAGTTTCGGGCTGTTGATCAGCCTGGTTGCGTCAAGCACGTTGACATAGCCGCGCCCGTCCTGGGTCGTGCGCATCAGGTCTTCGAGTTGAAGGGCGGGCTCGCCGAAGAAATGCTCGGCGCCCTCGCGCTCAAGCATCAGGAGGTTGCGCTGGACGGCGCCCAGCGAGGCGGCGGCGACGTTGCCGTATTCCTGGCTGATCTCTTCGCGCACGTCCTTCTGGGACAGGTGGACCAGCAGCTTGCGCAGGTCTTTCAGGTCGAGCAGCAGGAGGCCGTTGTCATCGGCATATTCGAAGGCGATGTTGAGTACGCCTTCCTGCGCATCGGTCAGGCCCATGAGGCGGGACAGGAGGAGAGGGCCCATTTCCGAGATCGTGGCGCGGATCGGATGGCCGTTCTCGCCGAACACGTCCCAGAAGATGGTGGGCGAAGCGCCATAGCCATAGTTCTCGAGGCCGATCAGGTTGGCGCGTGCGACCAGCTTTTCATGCAGCTTGTGACTGGCGCTGCCAGGCACGCAGATGCCCGACAGGTCGCCCTTCACGTCGGCGCAAAAGACCGGGACGCCGGCATCCGAGAAGCCCTGCGCCAGGATCTGCAGGGTCACGGTCTTGCCTGTGCCTGTCGCGCCAGCAACAAGGCCATGACGGTTGGCCACTTTCAGCAGCATTTCCTGAGCGGTGTTCGGCGTACCGGACCCGTCCGCGTCTGCGCCGCCGATGAAAAGTGAATCCGTCATGCTGGCCAAATCTCCCCTGATGTCGCCGGAACGCTAGTGATTTCGCAGGATTCGGCAAGGGGGCCACTGAGCCTGGCGTGGGCTTTGCAGATGCGGGTGCAAGCATATCTTGACGCAGGGCGAAGCTGCTTCCACCCTGCACCAGCTTCGGGGGGACCCTGTATGGACCGCGCAACTAAGACCGGCATCTGGATCATCGCCACCGGCGTGATTGTCGCCTTCCTCTATGTTGGACGCGGCATCTTGGCGACCTTCGCC
>Ga0075108_10000847_pt1 | contig 16601 bp, 12 predicted proteins | sample AntAceMetag02UK1_FD_69797 | JGI IMG/M metagenome (GOLD analysis project Ga0075108, IMG submission 69797) | Saline lake microbial communities from Ace Lake, Antarctica - Antarctic Ace Lake Metagenome 02UK1 | ecosystem: Environmental > Aquatic > Non-marine Saline and Alkaline > Saline | place...
TTCAGCGTTTGGCCTGGGAAGGCATTGTGCTGTACGAAGTCATTTCCACGACCAATGAATTCACTATTTTGGTAAACGATGAACAGGTAGACATCGCCTTTAAGACCATCAAAGACCTGAAATTGCTTTAATCTCTTGGGGATTGACCTGCCAATAGCTTATTTTCCTGCGGCTTGCTGTGGACTTTTCTTTCATTGGTCGCGAATTCGGAAGGATGCCTCGTATACGCTCATCATTTATCCTTTTTTTTTAATTTGACCTCTGTTTGCCTAACCCGTTTTTATTTTTTCGAAACCCGCCAACGTGGTTTGAAATTTTTTCGGAATTTGGGGTTTTGAATTTATCTTTTGGAATTTTGTTCTTCTAAAAACGAAACCACTTCTTTGTCGTCCGCTGGCTTTGCAACAAAACGTTTATCCCTATCCAAAATAAAATAAGTAGGTGTTTGCTTAATACCAAAAAGTCCGGCGTACTCATTTTCCCATTTCCCTATGGCCAAGGCATGTTTAAAGTTTGGGAGATTTTTAATTTCCCTTTCCCAATTGGTTTGGTCGTCCTCGAGCCCAACGGCGAGAATAGTAACATTTTCGTAGACCTTTAGTTCCGCATGCAGGGCAGGCAATTCTTTTAGGCAATGGGAACATGTGCTGCTCCAGAATATCAATATATACTGTGCTGCGCCGGACAATTTAGAAAGAGAGGCTGTTTTACCGTTCTCCGTCCATGTAATTTCTGGGGAGACCGCTCCCATACGCAGGCGCGAGCTAAGCTGTATTTCATCGATTAACGCTTGTTGTCCGTTTTGGCTGGCCATAGGTTTTAGGAAGTCTTTAAAAATGGTATCGGCCACCCTGAAAAGCCCATTGGTGTTGGCCGTTTTCCATAGGTCGTGAAATACGGCTGTTTGAAAAGTATCGGGAGTGTCAAGGAGCTTTTTGGAGACTTCTCTTAAATTAGTTAAGATGGCGTTTTCCATATCCAATTTAGCCATTAGTGCAGCATGGAATGGTGAAAAGACATAGTTCGAAATTTTTTCGGTTAGAAATCCGGAGGACTGTAAGAGGCTATTTTTGAAATCAATTACCTTAAAATAATTCTTTTTTTTATTCAGGTTATATGTGTCTAGGGGCTCGTACATATCCGGTATGTAAGGTTCGTTAGCGGCAATGCATTGATAAGCCAAAGGCACCTCCCCAATGTCTTCGTATTTGGATTGTACTTCGGATAACTTTTGGGCTATCGCCGTAAATTCTTTTTTGGAGGTTTTTCCGCCTTGATAAAAATCGGTCACTTGTCGTTCTAAAGAAGTAATTTCGGACAGATAGGCGGTATACGTTTTGTTCTCAACTGATGTAATAAACTTAGCGCCATCTTCTAGGTTAAAATTGAATTCTATGTCCTCTTCACAGTTATAGAGGACATCAATATAAAATTCATCCTGCGGCACGGCATACACCAGTCTATACATCCCCGCACTGGCATTTTCCGGCATGGCCAGTGTAAAATAGCCTTCAGTAATTGCCGTATCCACTACATAGCGCTGACTGCCCGCCGTTAATTCGTAGGCAATTAGCCATTTAAAATCCTTGGCAGGCGTAAAATTACCCGATATGGTGTGCTGTGCCGAAAGTCCTGACGTAACTAGAATTACAAAGAGGAAAAGGATATTTTTCTTCATAAAAACGATATAATGCTATTTGATTGTACAATTATGATGTTCCCCAAAGATAAGCACTCTTCTATAGTACAAGCGATTCCTTTTAAAACAGATATTTTTGAGCTCGAATTTTGCTGTCCTAGATTTTGCTTACAACCGGTATGCGAAAATCCGGAAATCTTGTCTTATCGTACCGATACCATTATCACGGAAAAAGGGGAGTTGTGGACGCAATCTTCATCTTAATTTTGGCCTTATTGAAACCTATTTAATACTATGATTTCCTTTTTTGGAAGGCGTGCCAGTAAGATAAAGCAGCGTAGGATCAATAAAACGGTTTGTCCGTATTGCAGTACGCCAGATTCTTTTGTGGTAAGCACATTCATTTCTTCTGGATTCCGATCATCCCCTTGTTCAAAACCAATGTAGCGGAGTGTTCGTATTGCAAAAAGTCGTATGCGTTAAACGAATTTACCCCAGAGATGCAACGGGCCTTGGAACGGAAAAATCACATCAATCCGGCCAGCTTGGTCAGTATTCTTTTTGTCAGTATATTGTCCATGGAACTGTTTTTTAGGTCCGGATTGTTTGTTTTTTGCTTTTACAATTTACGACTTTTAAAACAGTTTTCCTATTTAAAAACCTCTTGGAACACCAATAAAATTAATACTTAACCAAACTATCCATCAATTTTTTAGGGGATGGCTGAGTAAATACTACGTACGAAAATGGAGCAAACTTGTAAAGTACAATCCATATTGTTTCGACAAATTAAAAACTGTCTTACAATTAATGATCGAATCGACAATTGGCGAAATTTCCTCCAGAGGATCTTTTAAAGATTACATCTTGGCTGTTTGATCTTTATCAGGTTATTAATTTTTCCTAAAGAGTTCAACCAAATTGATTTTATCAGCTATCTTGGAATAAAAATTACATGAAAAAGAAAAGAAAATCCAATCCCACCGAATGCATTCCGACGGTGTACATTCGGTGTACATTTTGACAAGAACATCCTTGAGAGCAAACACAACAAGTCCGCTAGGGCAGGTGGTCGAAATGGCCACGTAAAAAGTAACAATGATATTATGAACCTACAAGTAAGATTACTTAGAGTAATGGGCGGAAGAAGTGACGATTATCCAAATCTGGCGGGGGGAGGGAGGACCTTTGTAATGCCGTGGATTTTCCCAAAATTTTCACAACTTCTTTTTTTGCTGGCCTTAAGCTTAGTATGGCTGCCGTCAAATGTGTTTGCTCAAACAGAATGCGCCTCCTTTAATGTAAAAATTCAGAATATAAGTGACAATACTGGGGTTATCGCCTGTGCGATTTTTGAATCGGAGGAAGGTTTCCCCAGCAAATTCCTAAAATATGCATCTAAGGTTATGATAACACAAATAAGCGGAACAGATGCGAGTTTTGAGTTTTCAGATATTCTACCCGGAAAATATGCCATTACAGTGATCCATGATGAAAACTACAACGGTAAACTTGACAAAAATTTTTTCGGAGTTCCGAAGGAAGGTTATGGTTTTTCCAGTGGTGCGGAAGTCACATGGAGTGCTCCTTCTTTTTCTGACGCTGCATTTGTATATGATGGCGGAGTTATGCAAATGGCTATAGATCTAAACTACTAAAAATTACATTGAAAACCAGTTTCCTTTTGATAGTGACTGTCATCTCTCCACTATGTGAAACATCGACCGAACTAAAATAGTAGGTCTATGGTGCTTATAACATTCTTGAATATCCGTCCTATAACATTTTTAGACAGTGTTATTGATTTTATAAAATTATTTAAAACCGTGATAGCGTTCACTCGGACATTACCTTTGCGGTATATTAGTACCATTAGAACTTTGAAAAACATCACAATGGAAAAAACAAAAGAATAAATATACGAAGGAATGGCAAATAGTATTACCTATGAAGGCCTGGGAAGCCATCTTACATTGCCACCGTCCAAAAAGAAAAGGAAGAAACGCAAATGCATACAGTACAAAAATAATACCTTGATCAACGACAAGGTGGCTCATTTGACCAATTCTGCCAAAAATTGGAAACTGCTAGGGATTCCGACTGGAACAAATTTTGGATAAACGCCAAAATGGCAATCATCGGTGGAAACTCCATAAATCCGAACGCAAGATGATTTCCTGTTTCAATATGCAGCAGTTCGCCTCCTTGAAAACCTGAATTACTGTCGGCAATCAAATGAAGTGCGAATTTGACAATGCAAAAAGCAACTATTATAATCTTGGTTTGATTATTGAAATCGAGCTTCTAACTTTTTAGGGTTTTAACAAATAGCACATAACAATAAGAAATAGCAAAAAAGCAGATCAAGTTTATAGTGTTGTGGAGGGCAAAAAGAACACCGGCTTGGTCAAAACCCCGACCAGCCCTGATCTGGGCTGGTCTTTTAACCGTAAAACTAAATCATTACCATTTTATGACGCGAAATCTACTGTTACAGCAAACGATATGCAAAAGTACTCGGTGTTGGAGCAGCAGACTTAATCACTAGTAACAACAGAGAAAATACCTTCCAATACATCGGTTTCCTTTAAATGTGAAAAACCATCGCATTGGGCTAAATCTTTAAGGATTTGTTCCAACCTATCTTTCTTGGTCTCCGTCATTTTACCCACAATGGCTATGGCCTGATCCAGTTCTAGGTTTTGCGCTACCTGAATATGATTGCTATCAAAATCGAGGATATGTATTAGTCGGCATACAGCCCCTATTTCCAAAGGATGTACCACGCTATCTGCCTTTACCATGGCATAAATCATTTTTACAATGGATAATTTTTCTGCTAGATTTAGTTCCATTAAAAGGTTACATCAATTAGTTATCGTCAAAATATAGACATACTGAGTATGTTAACGGAGAAATGAACTAAATATTTTAGCTTAACACCGCCCCTTCCTTTTACCTATAACTAATCATCTGCCTAATTTTAATGAGCAAAACAAGCTCTAGCACAACCGTGGGAAAGTAGGTAAATAAACCTACCAAGGCCAAAATCACGGTTAAAAAGCAGATGGCCGTAAAAATCTCAAAAGCGCCCGCAACATGGCCCAAAGTGCCCCATTTTTTAGCCGATTTGATAATGGAAATACCGAATAACAGCCCCAAAGTCCCCAAGATGATGGATTCCGCCACTAGAACGCCCTCAACCGGAAAAGTGACTTCGTAAAACAACGAAGTGATGTCATAAACATAAAAAAGGAAAAGGACAACAATGATAAGGATGCTAGCTATTTTCATTAAATAATTTTGGCTGAGCCTACCTACGATTAGGAAGCCATAAATGAAAAATGCATAAGTGAGATAGCTTAGTATTTTAATGGTTATATGTACGGGAATGCTAAAAATGAGTTCCTCCTCCCAAAACCGATAATAATCGGCAAAACCTTCAAATGTGCTAACGATTAGGTATAAAATTCCTGCAATAGCGGCCATCCCCAACAAAAAACGAACGGACTTGGCTTCGTTTTGGGAATCTAAGATTATCTCGTTTTCCTGCGTGTTGTTTTCTTGCCCGTACAGTTCCTCATACTCGTAGTCTAGTGCAGAAAGTATGGTCTTTATGGTATAACTTCTTGGGGAAACCTCGCCGCTTTCTATGCGTTGTAAAGTGCGCACATTAATGTTGCAGCGCTCTACCAGTTCCTCTTGGGTGTATCCTTTCTGTTTGCGTAACTCGGTAATCTTGTTACCTAATGCCGGTTGTTTCATACTATTTGAATTTTGAATTGTTCAGCAATGTTACGCTCAAGATAAAATGAATCCAACGAACTTTGCGAAATTTGACCCGACATTTGCACGGCATTGGTTCATAAACGAAGTTTTAAAAGGTTTGGTGCTTTTATTTTCAGGGACGGGAAAGATAGAATATTCACTACGCTCCGTAAACGAACTCTTGGCTTACTACTGACAAACTATCGATTTTTCAAACCTATTGATATACAGTTTTTGAGAAATTGCCCGACGCGAAATTTTTAACTTTTTAACTCTTTTACTTTTTCACTTGAGTTAGCGGAGTAGGCTCAATCTTAGAATTTGGCATTATTGGAACTCTCCATTTTCAATGGCTCCATCGCCAAAAACGCCCTGTCCACACTTCTAATCTTATCGAAAACCAAGAGCAAGCGCAGTCCGTTGCGGGTTTTCTTTTCTTTCATGGTACACAGCTGTGGATACTTTTGTACAAATTGAAGCACTTTTGTAAACCCAGGGGTCTGGTAAAATTCCGATTGTTGGTCGGCAATGAAGTAGCCGATGAGTTTCCCCTGCTTCATTACAATTTTCTCTATTCCGATACTATTCGCGATCCATTTAATACGAACTGAGTTCAATAAGTCCTCCGCTTCCGTAGGGAGTTCTCCAAAACGATCTACCAAATCCGATTCGAATTTTTGGAGTCCGGCTTCGTCCTTCACTTGATTCAGCTCGGTGTATAGGTTCAGTCGCTCTGTAATATTATTGATGTAGGCATCGGGAAAGAGCAGTTCAAAATCGGAATCTATCTGGGTGTCTTTAACAAAGATTTTCTCCTTGTGTCCTTCCACTTCTTCATATAAGTCCTTAAACTCATTGTCCTTTAGTTCCTCAATGGCTTCGGCCAATATTTTCTGATAGGTCTCAAAGCCTATTTCGTTCATAAAGCCACTCTGTTCGCCACCCAAAAGGTCGCCCGCACCGCGAATCTCCAAATCTTTCATAGCAATATTAAACCCGCTTCCCAATGCCGTGAATTGCTCTAGGGCTTCTATACGCTTTCGGGCATCGTTGGTCATGGCTTCGTAGGGTGGGGTAATGAAATAGCAGAAGGCTTTTTTGTTGCTTCGGCCTACACGGCCACGCATTTGGTGCAGATCGCTCAGTCCAAAATTATTGGCATTGTTAATGAAAATGGTATTGGCGTTGGTCACATCCAGACCGCTTTCTACAATCGTTGTGGAGACCAGCACGTCAAACTCGCCATTGATAAAGCTAAGCATCAATGTTTCCAGTTTTTTACCTTCCATTTGGCCGTGGCCTATGCCTACTTTGGCATCGGGCACCAAGCGTTGGATCATTCCGGCCACTTCCTTGATGTTCTCGATCCGGTTGTGGATAAAAAATACCTGTCCGCCACGTTCTATTTCATAGGCAATGGCATCTCTAATAGTTTCCTCATTAAAACTGATGACCGAACTTTCAATAGGATACCTGTTGGGCGGTGGCGTTGTGATGACGGATAAATCCCGCGCCGCCATCAAGCTAAATTGTAAGGTTCTTGGGATGGGCGTTGCCGTAAGCGTCAGTACATCTACATTCTCCTTGATAGCTTTTAGCTTGTCCTTGACCGCTACCCCAAATTTTTGTTCCTCGTCTACAATGAGCAAACCAAGATCCTTGAACTTTACGTTTTTGTTGACCAATTGATGCGTACCGATGAGGATGTCCACTTTTCCGGCTTCCAAATCCTGTAGGGTTTCCTTTCGTTCCTTGGCCGTACGAAAACGGTTGAGATAATCTACGCGCACTGGCATATCGGCCAAACGTTCCCTAAAGGTGCGATGATGTTGAAAGGCCAAAATGGTCGTAGGCACCAAAACGGCCACCTGCTTACCGTTGTCCACAGCCTTGAAAGCTGCCCGTATAGCGACTTCCGTCTTTCCAAATCCCACGTCGCCACAGATGAGTCGGTCCATGGGGCGTTCGCTTTCCATGTCCTGCTTAATATCTTCCGTCGCCTTGCTTTGGTCCGGCGTGTCCTCATAGATAAAAGAGGCTTCCAGTTCGTTTTGCAAGTAGCTGTCCGGATCGTACTGAAATCCTTTTTCCAGTCGCCTTTTGGCATATACTTTTATAAGGTCGAAGGCAATTTTTTTGACCCTTGCCTTGGTCTTGTCCTTGACCTTTTTCCACGCACCCGAGCCTAATTTGTAGATTTTGGGTGGGGTACCGTCCTTACCATTGAACTTGGATATTTTATGAAGCGAATGAATGCTGACATACAAAATATCGCGCTCACCGTATATCAGCTTTATGGCTTCCTGTTTTTTGCCTTCTACATCTATCTTTTGCAGTCCGCCAAACTTCCCGATACCATGATCTATATGGGTCACGTAGTCCCCAATTTCAAGTTTATTGAGTTCTTTGAGGGTAATGGCCTGCTTTTTCGCGTAGCCATTTTTCAGGTGGAATTTGTGGTAGCGTTCAAAAATCTGGTGGTCCGTGTAACAGACCAGTTTTAAATCCTTGGCTACAAAACCTTGGTGCAAGGGAAAAACGATGGTTTTGTAAGGGACTTTTTCCGATATTTCCTCAAATATGTCATTGAAACGTTTGGCCTGTTGGTCTGAGGCACAACAAATATAGTTGTCAAACCCTGCCGAATGAAATTCGTTGAGGTTTTGCACCAGCAGGTCGAATTTTTTATTGAACGATGGTTGTGGTGCTGTATCGAATGTTACCTCGAGCGCAGTCGATAGGTCATTTCCATTGTGGTCATTGTGCGCAGCCGAAATGACACCAAAGTTTTGCAGTTGCTTTCTAAAGGCCGAACTCGTAAGGAAAAGTTCCTCCGGTTCCGCATGCTTTATGTCCTTTGAAAGTTTCGTGAAGGCTTCTTGGGCCTTTTTATAAAAATCGTCCAAGCGGCTGTACAAAAGACTCGTATTCTTTGAAAATACGATGGTCCTGTCCGAAATATAACTTAAAAACGATTCCCGTTTCTCTGTTAAAAACTTATTGGCCACATTGGGGATAATACTTATTTTCTTGACCTTTTCGGTAGATAATTGTGTTTCTACATCAAAGGTTCGGATGCTGTCTACCTCGTCTCCAAAAAACTCCAATCGGTAAGGTTCGTCGTGGGAAAAAGAGAATACATCCACAATACCGCCACGCACCGAAAACTCGCCCGGTTCCGTCACAAAATCTACCCGTTTAAATTTATACTCGAAAAGCACTTCGTTTAGAAAATCGAGCGATAGCGTATCCTCCAATTGAATTTTCAAGGTGTTTTTGTCCAGCTCCTTGCGCGTAACCACTTTCTCGAACAAAGCATCGGGATAGGTAACGATAATCGCCGGTTTCTTTCGGGAATTGATGCGGTTGAGCACTTCTGCACGCAAAAGCACATTGGCGTTGTCCGTTTCCTCTATTTGATAGGGTCTGCGATAACTCCCCGGATAGAACAGTACATCCTTTTCGCCAATAATGAGTTCCAAATCGTTCAGGTAGTACGCCGCCTCTTCCTTATCGTTGAAGATGAGCAAAAACGGCGCGTCCGAGTTTTTAAAAGCTGCTGCCAAAACAAAGGAAAGCGAAGATCCCACGAGCCCTTTCAATTGCAGGTTCAAGGGTGCCGTAGGCTGGGATGCGGCAATGGCATTTTGCAGTTCCCGTACATGGGGAGCTGTTGAAAATGCCTGTTCAAGAGTAACTTTCGACAAAAAATTTGACGTATTGGGGTACAAAGATAGTTGCTAACATCGTTTCCTGCCAAGGAATGGACTTTAAATCTGTTTTCGTAACCGACTTATTTATCCGTAAAAATTGAAAAGGGCAATTTTATGTTTAAACTTGACGAAGGACTTGCCATGATTGTCAGGTAAGACATTTGGTATGATTAGTTCATTTTGATAGTACCATTTGATACTATCAAAGACACAATCGTTTGAAAAATAAGTAGTTGTAAAAATGAATTTTAGGCGGCCGACTTAAAAAAAGGATTCGTCTTCCTGTTCTGAAAACCGTGCCACGCCATATAGGCAAATATCACTATGCTGCCACCAAGGGCCGTATAAGCGACAATCTCTAAGCTGTCCCTATGGCGAATGAAAATCGCAAAAAGTGCCCAAACACCCACCGCTGCAAATTCCCGCATGTTTCTGGTTTTGATTATGATGAGATATTGGAGTGTGGCAATTACAATCATAATAAGTGTCCAGCTTATTTCAGAAAGTGGTTCGCCGTTCCAGCCAATTTTGGTCAAATAGGCCGAAATATTGGCAATGGTCGCTACGGAAATCCATCCGGCATAAAGACAAATAGGCCACCACACAAAGGCAATGATGTTTTTGGGCGCATCCCAACGTTCCATATTGGTATTCAGAATGATTCTGATGAGTGAAAATAGAATCCCCAACATAATCAGCACCGAGAGCCCCGTATAGTCAAACACAAAAGCGATGACCCAAGCCGAATTCAGGATATTGGCCGCAAGAAACCAATAACCGGTCTGCTCTATAAAATCAGTGTTTTTATCGCTAAAAAAGGCGCGCCGTACCTGAAAAATACCATATCCCAAAAGCCCTATAAAAATGATGCCCCATATCGCAAAGGCATAACTGGCCGGTGTAAATAGGTTGTCGTATTTCTGACTTATTTCTCCAATGGTGGTGTTGTTAAGTCGGAGTGCTTGTGAAATATAGTTTACCCCAATGACCAAAATCACAGAAGATAGGTTTAGAATGGATAAGGTCTTTTGCATGGTTTAATTTGATTAAAAATTACTAGTGTTTTCGTAAAGAAAAAAGGACGTATCGAGTACTCGAGACTAAAAGATAAAAGAGAAAAGATTTTATTAAAGGCTAAAACTTCTAGTTTTTAATTGGATTATTATTTTAACGATTGCACATTTTGGATTTTTGTTCATAAGACATATTATTGGATAGTATTATTCGTATGCTACTGTTCAGCTTATCGTACTGTTGGTCTTACGTCTTCTTGTCCTACGACCTTTTATAGCATCGGATAAAAACCCGTATTTATAAGTATTGTCAAAACTCAAAAGTAATCCAATACAGCCATTTGCTTGAATCCTATCCATTCAAAAATGAACTATTTACGGCTGCGCTTGCTTTTTTCTATCGTAACGGGCAAAACCGCATCTCCCAAGAGCGCAAAAATTTCGCAATCTTTTTTAGCCGCCAAGGTGTGCGAACCTGTAAACTCCCCAAAAGCAGGTAAAATCATCTGCATAGGCGATTTATAAAAACAGCGCAACCGTACCGATTGCCTTCCAAGCCCCGTAAGCTTTATGGCGGGATGAATATGGCCACAAAAATTAAAGAAATGCTCCCGTTCTTCCGGATGGTGTGTCAACAAAAAGCTATCCAAAACCAGTTCTTCCACTACATGCACGCCCAATTCCTCATATTTTAAGGGCGAAATGATATCGTGATTGCCACTAACCAAAATGATATTTGCCGATTGCCTGCTAACCCAAGCTGCGAAAAGTTCCCATTCCTTATTGAGTGACGAGTGGAACAAATCGCCCATAAACACTACCGTTTTGGGTAAGAAATGGGACAAAGCAGTATCCATAGCGTCAAAATTTTTCTGAACCGCCTGTTGTGGTACAGCAGCTCCAAATTTTCTAAAATGTGAAACCTTGCCCAAATGCACGTCGCTTATCAGTAGCATGGAACGCTCTTCCCAGAAAAGCACTCCCATAGGATGCAGGATAAAGTGTTGGGTCGCTATTATCTTTGAAACGGTCTCCACAAAGTAAAGGTAATATATCACTATTGTATTTGTGGTTTCTATTGGTTATTTTGTTAAGCCGTTCTAGATTGACCTAAATAAAATTAAATTATAAATAGTAACTTGTTGAAACCATTTTTATGGATGAAAATGGGCGGGGAATTTCGAAGTCGGTCAATAATTTTCAAAATAACTAACTTTTACATGAATTTAGATCAAACAAAAAATGAACTGCAAAATATCCTTTCAGGAAAGAGCAGCTCTAGCAATGATGCACTTATCTAAACAGTTGCCAATTACCTTAGAAGCGGCCAAAGAACAAGCCCAATGGCCCAAGAAAAACACAAGAACAAAGCAGAATAAACAAAGAAACTCATAACTTTTGCAAAGCAGTACGATTTTCCGCTAGCGCAAAAGTCACCCTTGTGCCTGTAACTTTTTCCCATAGCAACTTGTCCGCTTTTAGATACAAACTATAGATAGCGTGGCTCCTTCCTTATCTATTTTTAAAACTCTTTGGTCTCTACTGTGGTTCAATTCCCCGTTCCTTACTCGGAATGGTACTCGTTGCAAACGAGCACTAGAGGTGCCGACAAACAAATTAATGTTCCCCCTTCGGGGGCTAGGGGGCCTTTTTTATCTCATCAAAATTGCCGTCATCTTTTTAATGCGATCCGCCAGTTTTTCGCTTGATAATTTTTCCCGTAATCTGTCTGTAATTATCGGGAATGAGAAGGGAGTCGGTTTAGTGCATTTCTTCCAAATAATGTCTTGGGCTGCAATCCGCTCCAAAGCCATCCGAAGTCGGCCTTCCTCCAATTGATGCTCAAAGGTTTCGATATAGGCTTGTTGGTACAATAGGTTATCGGCCTCAAAATCCTTGAACACATCAAATAGGAGCTGGGAACTACTTTGCAGATGCTTCATTTTTATGCCCTTATTAGGATATCCCGTAAATACCATGCCGCTGATAACAGCAATATCGCGAAACTTTCGCCGTGCCATTTCGTTGGAATTGAGACTTTTTTGCAGGTCGGCCAACATATATTCCGTGGTCAATAAATTGTTGTCCAGCACCTGCTGAATATCTATTTGTTGGTCCGAAAGCAGCTCAAACCCGTAGTCGTTATAGGCAAGGGAACAAGTAATGGGTAGCAATAAGCTAATACGGTACGCCAGCATACTGCTCATTGCCTCATGTACGCCCCGCCCTTCAAAAGGATAGAAAATATGGTGATAACCGTCCCGAGTTTTAAAGGTTTCGATAAGAAATTGGTTGGGCTTGGGCACCAAACTTTCCTCGCGTTGTTTTGCAAATAAAGGTGCTAAGGCACGTATCTCCTTGGATTGCTTACTCGTCTCCAGCTCGGCTGTGTACAATTCTTGCCTCAGTAGTTCCGACATCTGTGCAGAAAAACTCAGTCGCCCGCCCATCCAACTAGGGACTTTATTGGTGCGTTTGGCGGAATTCTTCACATGGGCCTGCATACCTTTTACACGGATAAATTCCAAGTTTCTCCCAGCAAAAGTAAACACGTCGCCCTGCTTTAATTTCGATATAAAAAACTCTTCAATAGTTCCAATATAGCCGCCCTTTTGATACTTTACGACAATATTGGCATCGCCCACAATGGTACCAATTTGAAACCGATGCCGCATGGCAATACCGCGATTATTGACTTTAAACCTGCCATCTTCCTCTACATCCACCTTTTTATATTCGTCATAAGACTGAAGGCTCTGGCTGCCCATGACCAAAAAGTTCAACAACCATTGCCATTGTTCATCGGTAATGCCTTGGTAGCAGAAGGTCTGTTTAATTTCTTGATAGATTTCATCGGGGTAAAACCCATCAGACACAGCTAATGTAGTCAGGTATTGCAAAAGCACATCGAAGCTATTGAGGTAGGGAATCCTGTCCTCTACTTCTTCATTTTTTACCGCCCGTTGCATCGCCGAGGCCTCAATCAGTTCCATAGCGTGGGTGGGCAGAAAATGGATGACACTTTCCTTTCCGGGCGTGTGTCCGCTTCGTCCTGCGCGTTGCAGAAAACGGGCCACGCCCTTGGGGCCGCCAATCTGGATTACCGTTTCGACGGGGGCAAAGTCTACCCCTAAATCTAAGCTTGAAGTACAAACCACCGCTTTTAGGCTCTCGTTCCGTATGGCCTGTTCTACCCAGAGTCGGGTTTCCTTGTTTACACTACCATGGTGCATGGCCAGTTCGCCCGCATATTCTGGGTGTTTTTCCAATATTTTCTGAAACCATATTTCGCATTGGCTACGGGTATTGGTAAAAAGCAGGGTGGTTTTGCTATTATTGATGATCGGCACTACATCTTCCAGCAATTTTAAGCCCAAATGCCCTCGCCAAGGAAAGGTTTCCATTTCTTTTGGGATGATGCTCTTAACAGTAATTTTCTTATTGAGTTTCGCCTTTATCAAAACCGAATTTTCAAGCGCGTGCGTATTTGGACCCAGCAAAACTTCCCGTGCCTGTTCCAAATTCCCGATTGTGGCAGAAATTCCCCAAATGCGCAACTCCTTACTTATTGTTTTTAGGCGGGACAGCCCCAGTTCCATCTGTACGCCGCGTTTGGTGCCCAAAAGCTCATGCCATTCATCTACCACGATAGCGGAACAATCTTTAAAAACAGACTCATATCCTTTTGAAGACAACAGTAATTGAAGACTTTCGGGCGTTGTAATGAGCAAGTCCGGCATGTTGCGTTTCTGTTGGGAACGCTCCTTGATAGTGGTGTCCCCTGTACGGATACCTACCGTCATTTGCGTACCCAAATCTTGGGTAATACGTTCCGCGGATTGTTTTATTTCGTTGGATAAGGCACGTAACGGCGTAATCCAAATGGCCTTTAATCCTTTTTTGTGATTGGTTTTATAGTCCGGATGGTGTTTGATATAGTTGAGCACGATGGGAAACCAAAGCGCATAGGTTTTTCCACTGCCAGTAGGCGCATTCAACAAGCCATTTTTACCCTGTAAAAATGCGGTCCAAGTGTCTTTTTGAAAGGTAAAAGGAGTCCAATTCTGTTTTTGGAACCAGTTTTCGGCTATGTTGTAAAGTTCGTTTCTGGTCATTGATTATGCAGGAATTAAAGCTTTCAAATCCTCCAGACTATTCGCCTCATGAATGGTTTTGTCCTGCCGCCATCTTAAAATTCTAGGAAACCGCGTAGCCACCCCACTTTTGTGTCTTTTGGAGAAAGCAATACCCTCAAAGGCAATCTCAAAAACGTGATGTGGCGTCACACTACGGACGGGCCCGAAGCGTTCCAACGTATTTTTTTTAATCCATGCGTCTACTTTTTTGAATTCGGCGTCCGTTAATCCGGAATAGGCCTTGGCGAATGTGACCAATTCCTTTTCGCCGGCTTCGTTTTCGGTCCATAGCGCGAAGGTGTAATCCGTGAAGAGGTTGCTTCGTCGCCCATGGCCGCGCATGGCATAGGTGAGTACGGCATCAATCGTCAAGGGGTCTACTTTCCATTTCCACCAATCGCCTTTTTTGCGACCCACCAAATAGGGAGAATCTTTTCGTTTTAGCATCAATCCTTCGCTTCGCATTTCCCTAGATCTTGCGCGTTCCTGTGCTACATCGATCCATGAGTCAAAATGCATGGTTTCGGAGAGGTGGAGGGGTAGGACACTTCGGCTAGGCTCAGTTTCCGGTCTTTTGATTTTTAGGTTGGACTTAACTAAGGGTCTTCGACTCCGCTCAGACTGACATGCGTTTTCATATAATTTTTTCAATAATTTCCTTCGTTCCATAAAAGGCAGCTGACGAATATCGGTGCCTTGCCATTCCAGCAAATCGTATGCTTTAAGGATTACAGGAACTTTGGCCAAAAGTGCTTTGGAGACGGTTTTTCTGCCAATACGTGTCTGCAAATCGTTAAAAGTTCCTATTTCGCCCTTCGGGAAGGGCAAAATTTCCCCATCTAGTACCGTTCCGTTGGGTATGGCGCCTACAAAGGATTCAAATTCGGGATACTTGTCCGTTACCAGTTCCTCGCCACGGCTCCAAACAAATATATCATCATTTCGTAGAATTACCTGTGAACGTATGCCGTCCCATTTGTGTTCGGCAGACCAATCATTTATATTGCCTAGCTCACTTACATTCCCTGCCATAGCGTAAGCCAAATAAAAAGGATACGGTTTTGAGAGGTAATCGCTCTCGTTTTCCTCTAAGATCAGTTCTTGGAAGGTAATGGTGTTCGGATCCCAATTGCCCATCAATTTATACGCCAAAATATCCTCGTCTATCTCCGTTGCCTTGGATAGGGCACGGGTCATTAATTTCTGACTCACACCGATGCGGAAACCACCGGTAATCAGTTTGGTAAAAACAAAGCGCTCATAATAGTCCAGCACTTTCCAATTACTAAGTAGATAGTTCTTTTTATCCTCGTCCGATTTCTTTTTGAGCGCGATCATCTCTTCCAAGTACGCAGTCAGTGTTTTTTCGGTGGTCGATGCTGTTGTAGCAACCACCAAGGCAATGGTTTCGGCCAAATCGCCAACAATGTGATAGCTTTCCTCAAAAAGCCACAAAGGAATATTTGCCAGTTCCGATGCCCATTCCCTAAGCAGGGTTGTATTGACCGGCCGTGGCGGTCTGCGATGGGAAAGAATAGCAATAGTCCACACTTTGTCCTTTGCATTGACTTTGTTGAAATAATCGGTCAAGGCGGCTACTTTAAGCGTGGTCTTATTGGTGCTGTCCAGCGTTTTTATGAGTTCTGCAAAATCTTTCATGATTATGATAGGCTTTCCGCAGCTTTCTCGGCTGCTACTTCATTTTCTTCTTCCCCGTATTGTGTTTGTTCGGTTCTGGCATCATAACCTTGTTCGCGCAGATAACGCGAAAAAATATCCGTGTACCCATGGGTACAGATTATTTTTTCTGCCCCTGTAGCTTCAATACTTGCCAAAAGCCCTTCCCAATCGCAATGGTCGCTCAATACAAAACCTTTGTCGATGGCACGTCTTCTTCTGGCACCCCTAAAGGCCATCCACCCGCTTGCCGAAGCCGTTACATAAGGCACCATTTTTTTGATCCATGCCGAGCCGTGGGCGTTGGGCGGTGCCAATACGATATTCCCTAAAAGCTCTGATTTTTTTGTGTCGCGCGTAATCAAAGTGGTTTCTGGAAAATCGACCAAAGGTCTTAAAACGGCCGTCATTTTTTCAATGGCGCCATGGGTATATATCTTGCCAATATCCGTATCCAAATATTTCAGCAGACGTTGCGCTTTTCCCAAACTGTAACCAAATAGTACCGATATTGACCCATCTGCCTTATTTTGGCTCCACCATTGGTTAATATTGTTCAATACCTCTTTTTGTGGTGTCCATGAAAAAGCGGGCAGACCAAAGGTACATTCGGTAATAAAGGTGTGGCAGGAAACAGATTCGTATGGCGTAGATA
>Ga0075108_10000851_pt1 | contig 16572 bp, 13 predicted proteins | sample AntAceMetag02UK1_FD_69797 | JGI IMG/M metagenome (GOLD analysis project Ga0075108, IMG submission 69797) | Saline lake microbial communities from Ace Lake, Antarctica - Antarctic Ace Lake Metagenome 02UK1 | ecosystem: Environmental > Aquatic > Non-marine Saline and Alkaline > Saline | place...
ATTCCGAACAGGGAAGTTAAGACCGTTTGCGCCGATGGTACTGCTATACCAAGTGGGAGAGTAGGTAGCCGCCTTTTTTCGAGGGCCCCCTTACAGAAATGTAAGGGGGCTTTTTTGTATCTGCTTTTTTCTGAAGGGTCAAGTTGTTAGAGGTAGTTCGCCCTGTGTTATGGAACGATTTTCCCAAGGGGTACAGTAATATTCGACTGTTTCTTTAACTTCAAAAGCTAGCGAAAAGGCTTATAGCATTACATCCCTTTAAGTAATGTGCATTACACGCTTGGAGAAAGGAATTGCGAGAGATTTATATTATTTTTGACAGTGAAAAGCAAAGTTTTCTTTTCGTAATCTATCAATGGACTTTTAATGATTAGGCCTTTATAATCGATTTATAAATTAAGCTAACATATAATAGTATAGGATGCTGAATTCTAATAGACGCCCATTAGACAGTAATCATTATTTAATTGAGAGAGAGCCTTGACCTTCTAGTATGAACTAAATTATGTTTAGTTTTTAAATAGGACTTCATTATAATTATGAGTGGGCAAATATTCATTCTTAAGTAACCCAAGAAACGCTAATACTGTTTCCTGTGAATGGGAGTTATTATGTAAGCAATCGTTTTCAGTTTCGCTGTACACTTCAATGGCTATACACCAATTTCCTTTTCTGGTCTGATATAGGTTCTGCATGGCAGGGTCTAGGTATGCTTTTTCCAAAAGAGCATCGACCGCTATTGGAAAAAGGTTTAGCGTCTTATCTGGAATATCAACATCATAATACGAAAAGAATTATTGTTCGCCCGCTATAGTAAAAGGAACATCTTCAAAGACGTTTATATCTTGCAGTTCAAATTTTGTGTTGATATATTTATAGAATTGATTGGCAGCTTTTGGGTCTTCAAATATAAACATGTGCCGCTTTGGTAGGCTCCTTTTGAATTTTTTCCACTGGGTAAGTTGGTAATCTTTTATATTCGGAGCGATGCGTATGGGTATGCATGACTGAGTCATCATAAGTAAACTTAGAAATAGAATTCTCCTCTTCATGTAACCAGTGTACTTAGATTGAAATAATTTTAAATAATCATGCCAATCTCTATGCTGTTGACTTTGATTTTCTATTAATATCAAGGATGCTAACGGAGCAAATAGACGAGAGCAAATTGCAAGATAAGAAAAGACCAGCAGCTATGCAGGTCTCCATTTATAAGTCTAAAACATGAAGCCTAAAGCCTAGGTAAATCTCCATCACCCTTTAAGGGAAGATTGGAGCTTCCCATAAGATAGCTGTCTACATGATAGGCGGCTTCTCTACCTTCGGATATTGCCCATACGATTAAGGATTGACCCCTACGTTGGTCTCCGGCGGCAAAAACACTAGGAATATTTGTCATATAATCTTTCTCAGATGCTTTTATATTCGTTCTTTGATCCATGTTTATTCCAAATTGTTCGGCTAATGTTGTTTCAGATCCGGTGAAACCTAGTGCCAATAAGGCCAGTTCACATTTCCATTCCTTTTCGGTTCCCGGCACCTCCTTAAGTTGGGGTCGTTGACCAGGTGTCTTGATCCATTCCACCTCTGCGGTTATCAATCCTTTTAGATTTCCGGCATCATCCCCTATAAAGCGTTTTGTAGAAATGCTAAAGAAACGCTCCGCACCCTCTTTGTGGGAAGAGCTGGTTCTCAAACGCATGGGCCAAAAAGGCCAAGGTTGATCTTCTGGTCTATCTACTGTTCCCATGGGCATAATCTCAAAATTTGAAACCGATGTGGCGCCATGTCTGAAGGATGTTCCTATACAATCAGACCCTGTATCTCCACCTCCAATTACGACAATATTCTTATTTGTGGCTTTTATTTCCTCTCCCAGGTCTGTAATACCAGCTACGCGTCTATTATTCTGTCCCAAAAAATCCATCGCTTGTACCACTCCTTTAAGGTCAGATCCTTCTATGGGTAAATTACGTCTAACCGTTGCACCTCCTGAAAGAACTACCGCGTCAAAAGCTATTTTTAGGTCATCCGCTGTTTTGTCTACACCTATATGAACACCACATTCAAAAGTAATACCTTCTTCTTCCAGCACGGCAAGTCTTCTGTCAATGACTTGTTTTTCCATCTTAAAATCCGGAATTCCGTAACGTAGTAGTCCGCCGGGTTTTTCATCACGTTCAAAAACGGTAACCCAATGTCCTGCTCTGTTCAATTGCTGTGCAGCTGCCAGCCCGGCAGGGCCAGAACCTACTACCGCAACAGTTTTTCCAGTTCTAGTTTGTGGTGGTCGTGCGGTAATCCATCCCTTTTCAAAAGCTTTTTCTACAATATTCTTTTCAATATTCTCTATAGAAACGGGATCTTCGTTTATCCCTAGAACACAAGCTTCTTCACAGGGTGCGGGGCATAGTCTGCCCGTAAATTCTGGAAAATTGTTGGTGGAGTGTAATATTTGACTTGCTTTTTCCCATTTACCGCGATATACGGCATCGTTAAAATCCGGTATTAAATTTCCTAAGGGGCAGCCGCTATGGCAAAAAGGAATACCACAGTCCATACATCTGGCACCTTGATCTTTTAATTCTTTTTCCGCCAATGGTACGGTAAATTCCTTGTAGTTGTTAACGCGTTCTTCAGCTGGTTTATACGATTCTATTTTTCTATCGAATTCCAAAAATCCAGTTATCTTTCCCATGTTTCGATTTATATAGTTTGTAATTTTTCTTGCTCCAGCCGTATCAATGCCTGTCTGTATTCTTCTGGGAGAACTTTAACGAACTTAGGTAAGTACCCTTCCCAATTTTCCAGTATACGTTGCGCTAAAGGACTTAGCGTAGCATTATAATGACTTTCAATTAAGTCTTTTAATTGCTTAACATCTTTGTCCTCGGTAACCTCCAAAAGATTTAAAGACTCGGCATTGCACCGTTTTTTAAATGTTTTTTTATCATCCAGCACGTAGGCGATACCACCGCTCATTCCAGCTCCAAAATTCCTGCCGACTTCTCCAAGAATTACGGCAATACCTCCGGTCATATATTCACAGCCGTGATCTCCAATACCTTCAACTACAGCTTTGGCACCTGAGTTCCGTACACAAAAGCGTTCTCCCGCCTTACCGTTAATATAGGCGCGTCCCGCCGTAGCACCGTAAAGTGTAACATTTCCTGTAATCACATTGTCCTCGGGAACAATGGTGCATCTTTCTGGTACTTTAATGACCAATTTTGCGCCAGAGAGTCCTTTTCCTAAGTAATCGTTGGTATTTCCGTTTACGGTCATCGTTAATCCCCTTGTGGCAAATGCGCCAAAACTCTGTCCTGCAGAACCCGTAAAATTGAGTCTTAGGGTGTTTATAGGAAGTCCCTGTGCCCCATAAATCTTGGATATTTCATTACTGATGATCGCACCCACCGCTCTATCCGTATTGCATATAGGGAAATCCAAACTGGATTTTTCTTTTCTGAAAAGGGAAGGATTCGCTTTGGCGATAATATCGAATTCTATGGATTTTTCTATATCATGTTTTTGTTTTTGCGTGTTGTAGAACTTGGTGCCTGCCGGCACGTCTACTTGGTGTAAAATTGGTGTAAGGTCTATTCCTGCGGTTTTGTAATGGTTAATCGCTTTTTTACGGTCCAGTTTTTTGACCTGACCTACCATTTCATTAACCGTTCTAAAGCCTAGTTGAGCCATTATTTCCCTTAGTTCTTGGGCAACAAAATACATGTAGTTGACCACATGTTCGGGTTTGCCCTTGAACTTCTTGCGCAGTTCAGGATTTTGGGTGGCAATGCCAACAGGGCATGTATTTAAATGGCAAACGCGCATCATAATACAGCCAGAGGCCACTAAGGGAGCAGTCGCAAAACCAAATTCCTCTGCGCCTAACAAACAGGCGATGGCCACATCCCTACCGGTTTTTAACTGTCCGTCACATTCCAATACGATCCTATTTCTTAGGTCGTTCATAACCAAGGTCTGTTGGGCCTCGGCTATTCCTAGCTCCCAGGGCAAACCTGCATGTTTTAATGAGGTCAGCGGGGATGCGCCAGTTCCTCCATCAAATCCGGATATCAAAATAACATCGGCTTTTGCCTTCGCCACACCCGCAGCAACCGTGCCCACTCCTACTTCCGAAACTAATTTCACGTTAATTCTAGCTTTTCGATTGGCCGATTTTAAATCGTATATCAACTGCGATAAATCTTCGATCGAATAAATATCGTGATGCGGTGGCGGGGAAATTAAGCCTACATAAGGTGTTGAATTTCTTGTTTTTGCAATGGCTGGATTCACTTTGGGGCCGGGAAGCTGCCCGCCCTCCCCAGGTTTTGCTCCCTGTGCCATCTTAATTTGTATCTCCTTGGCATTGGTAAGGTAGTTGGAGGTAACGCCAAACCTACCCGAAGCCACTTGCTTTATGGCACTGTTCTTCCAGTCGCCCGTGGCATTTTTATAAAATCGTTCCTCGTCCTCTCCACCTTCACCGGAATTACTTTTTCCGCCAATACGGTTCATGGCAATGGCAAGATTTTCGTGTGCTTCCTGACTTATGGAACCATAGGACATAGCACCAGTTTTAAAGCGTTTCACGATTTCTGTCCAAGGCTCTACTTCCTCCAAAGGAATAGGGTCGTAGTTGGAAAACTCGAAAAGCCCCCTAATGGTCATCAGATGTTTTGATTGTTCGTTTACCAGCTGGGCATATTCTTTATAGGTTTCTGGCTCATTGCCCCGTACCGCTTTTTGAAGTTTTGCAATGCTCAACGGATTGAACATGTGCTTTTCCCCATCTCTTCGCCACCTGTACTCGCCGCCTATTTCTAATTCAAGTTCGGCAGCTACATGTTTGGTTGAAAAAGCATTTTGGTGTCTTTTTGCAATTTCTTTTTCAATCTCGTAAAGGCCAATTCCTTGAATTCGTGTGGGCGTATTTGGAAAATATTGGTCTACTACTTTCGTATTAATACCTATACATTCAAATAGTTGGGAACCGCGATAGGAATTAAGCGTGGAGATGCCAATTTTGTTCATCACTTTTAGAATTCCTTTTCCAACGGCCTTGTTGTAATTCTTTATGGCTTCATCAAAGGTGATTTCCGTAATGTCCAGTTCGTCTATTTGTTCGCCTATGATTTCGTTTACCAAATAGGGGTTGACCGCACTGGCTCCAAAACCGAACAACAGGGCAAAATGATGTACTTCCCTTGGTTCCGCAGATTCTATAATGATGCTGGCCTTGGAACGTTTCCCCATTTTTTGTAGGCCGCTGTTTACATAAGAACAGGCCAGTAGGGCGGGAATGGGTGCGTTTTCCTTGTCCACGTTTCTGTCCGATAGAATAATAATATTTGCACCATTGTCTATCTCCTTGGACGCTTTATCCAAGATTGCTTTTAGTGCATCTTCCAAACCGTTGTGTCCTTTATCAATAGTATAAAGCATTGGTATGGAAACAACTTTGTAGTCCGGACTAACATCGTAATTTTTAATCTTGTCCAGATCTTCCTTGGAAATGACAGGATTTTGTATTTTCAGTTTTCTACAGTGTAGTTCGGTGAATTCAAAAATATTGGTGTCGCTGCCAAGCGTAAGACTAATATCGGTTATTAATTCTTCCCTGATACCGTCCAACGGGGGATTGGTTACTTGGGCGAAAAGTTGTTTGAAATAATTATAGATCAATTGAGGCCGTTCGGACAGCACTGCTATCGGCGTATCTGATCCCATGGACCCAATGGGTTCTTTTGCAGAGGTGCCCATAGGAAGAATAATGGTGTTGATGTCCTCTAAGGTATATCCAAAGACCGATTTTCGCTTGTTCAGTGATGCCTCGCCTAAAAATAAAGGACAATCATTATAAGGGATATCCTTTAAATGCACCAAGTTGGTATCCAACCAATCTCTACATGGATATTTTTTTACGATATTTTCTTTTATTTCCTCATCGTTTATAATACGTCCTTCTTCCATATTCACCAGGAACATTTTCCCCGGTTCTAACCTTCCATGGAACAGCACGTTCTCGGGAGCGATTTCTACAACCCCGGTTTCGGAGGACATTACTACATAATCGTCTTTGGTTACGGAATATCTGGAAGGGCGTAGGCCATTTCGGTCCAAAACAGCGCCTATATAGTTGCCATCTGTAAAGGGTATGGAGGCTGGCCCGTCCCAGGGCTCCATCATACAGGAATGATATTCATAAAAAGCCTTTTTGGTTGGCGACATTTCCTGGTTTTTTTCCCAAGCTTCGGGGACCAGTATCATCATCACTTCGGGTAACGAACGTCCGGTCATTAGTAGGAGTTCAACCACCATATCCATGGTAGCGGAATCCGATTTTCCCGGCAGTATGATCGGGAGTATATTTTTTATTTCATCGCCGAAGAGGTCGCTTTTTAAAAGTTCCTCTCGGGAAAGCATCCGGGATACATTTCCTCGCAGGGTATTTATTTCGCCATTATGGCACATATATCGGAATGGTTGGGCCAAATCCCAGGTAGGGAAGGTGTTGGTGGAAAAACGTTGGTGTACCAAAGCTAGTCTAGTAGTAACCCGAGAATCCATTAAGTCCGTATAATATAGACTGATGTCATGCGGCATTAAAAGCCCCTTGAAAATGATAATTTTAGTGGATAAACTTGGAACGTAAAAAAAATTGCTTTCCGAAAGTTTAGAGTTGATAATGGTATGCTCCGTAACCTTTCTGGCTATAAATAGTTTTAGGTTGAAATCGAAATAGGTTTGTTCCGGATTTTCTTTCGCAACAAAAAGCTGTTTTACAAAAGGTTCTGTTTCCGCTGCTATTCTTCCCGGGATGGATCTGTTTACCGGAACATCTCGCCAGCCTAGAAGTCGGAGTCCTTGTTTTTTAATATTATCTTCAAAAACCGACCCACAGAAATCCCGTTGGTTGGCCTTTCTAGGAAAGAATACATTGCTTACGGCATATTCTCCCGGTCGGGGCAACTCAAAATTACACACACTTTGAAAAAAATCATGCGGAATATCTATTAAAATACCCGCGCCATCCCCGGTCTTACCATCTGCACTTACCGCTCCCCTGTGTTCTAAACGATCCAATATCTCCAATGCCTTATGAATGATGTCATTGGATTTTTTACCTTTCAGGCTACAGATAAAACCTGCGCCACAATTCTCGTGTTCAAATTCTGGTAGGTAAAGCCCTTGTTTCTTCAGCATCATATATTATGGTATTTTCTCAAAAATATCATTTTATATGATTAAAATTTAAAGAATTTCAAATAATAATAAAAATAATTCAACGTTTTTAATTATTCGTTAAAAAAAATTGAATTACTCAAATTGGTCCTGTTGAATTTATCATATTGATAAAATCCTAGTTTGAATAAGGAGATTATTTTATATTTTAGGGGTTGCGCTTAATTTTTATGGCATTAACCAAAAATACCCCTAAGGTTAGAGGTGTTTAATAGTTATTATCATATTAATCTTAAAGGTAACCCCTATTGTTTAAAGGGTCTTTATTTTAAATCTTTGTTATTTATTCAGGATGCTTCTAGAAATCACTATTTTTTGGATTTCCGAGGTGCCTTCATAAATCTGTGTAATCTTGGCGTCTCGCATTAGCCTTTCTACATGATAATCCTTAACAAAGCCGTTGCCGCCGAAGATTTGTACCGCTTCTATCGTGGTGTCCATAGCAACTTGCGAAGCATATAGTTTGGCCATTGCCCCAGAAAGATCATAATCCTCCTTGTTGTCTTTGTCGCAGGCTGATTTATATACTAAATATCTGGCCGCCTCAATTTGGGTATGCATATCTGCTAACTTAAAGGCGATGGCTTGGTGGTTACAGATTTCCGTTCCAAAAGCTTTGCGCTCCTTGGAGTATTTTAAAGCCAGTTCGTATGCCCCTGCTGCAATTCCCAAGGCTTGGGCGGCAATGCCTATACGACCTCCGGCAAGGGTTTTCATGGCAAATTTGAATCCAAAGCCATCCTCCCCGATTCTATTTTCTTTTGGCACTTTTACGTCGTTGAATAGTAACGAATGGGTGTCGCTACCTCTTATGCCCAATTTATTCTCTTTTGGTCCAATTTCAAAGCCGGCTGAGCCTTTCTCCACGATCAAGGCGTTGATGCCCTTGTGTTTTTTGTCTTTGTCGGTTTGTGCAATCACTAAATATATTTCTGCGGAACTTCCATTTGTTATCCAATTCTTTGTTCCGTTTAGTACATAGTGATCTCCTTTGTCTATTGCGGTAGTTTTTTGAGAAGTGGCATCACTACCTGCTTCTGGTTCGGATAAACAGAAAGCGCCTAGGATTTCTCCTGTTGCCAATTTTGATAAATATTTTTCTTTTTGGGCCTGTGTTCCATAAGTTTCCAGACCCCAGCAGACCAAAGAGTTGTTTACGGAGACAATAACAGATGAGGAGGCATCTATCTTGGATAGTTCCTCCATGACCAATACGTAGGAAAGCGTATCCAGTCCACTTCCACCATATTTTGGGTCAACCATCATGCCTAAGAAACCAAGTTCCCCCATTTTTTTTACTTCATCCTTGGGAAACTGTTGCGCCTCGTCTCGCGCTATTACACCAGGCAGCAGTTCGTTTTGGGCAAAATCCCTGGCGGCTTGTTGTATTAGTATTTGTTCCTCTGTTAGCGTAAAATTCATAGTTATACTATTAGACATTCGGCTTACAAATATACAGCATCCCCTTAACTTGTAGGTATGCATCGGGGATGAAATACGTTCCTTCACAATATGGTAAATACGGGCGATCAATCGGGGCAAACTAATAGGGGTATATTGCTAATATGAGACGGAAGAGGTAAATAGTTCGAATACAAAAGTTTGATTATCAGTACTATTAATTTTTATGGGCAGCAAATTATGGAATGATTAACATTTTTAAATACCTTTAGGCGGTTGCAAACCTTGCAACTTTTAAAACCATTTATTATTCCATAATTAAAAAACTAAAACCAACTGATGATGGAAACTGTAATTATAATTGTTTTTTTAGTGGGCTATTTGGCCATAACCCTCGAGCACAATCTTAAGATTGATAAGTTGATACCCGCATTGGCCATGATGGCCATATTGTGGGCAATAATTGCTCTAAACCATATGTCCGTTTTTGAGGTAAATGCCGAGCTCCGTGAATTGGAGCCTTCCCATTTAGATGAAATATTGCTACATCATCTAGGTAAAACGGCGGAAATACTGTTTTTCTTGTTAGGTGCCATGACCATTGTAGAAATCATAGATTACTTTGATGGTTTTACAACTATTAAGGGCTATATACGAACCCGGAGTAAAAAGAAGTTGCTCTGGCTATTTTCCATTCTGGCTTTTGTTCTTTCTGCCATAATAGATAACTTAACGGCAACAATTGTGCTTATTACCATATTGCAAAAAGTGATCAAGGAGCGCGAAACCAGGTTGTGGTTTGCGGGTATGATTATTATTGCAGCCAATGCCGGTGGTGCTTGGTCGCCCATAGGCGATGTTACCACGACCATGCTGTGGATCGCCAATAAGGTTACGGCAGGCCAATTGGTTATACATGTGTTGATTCCTTCTATCCTTTGTATGGTGGTACCCGTTTTGATCGCTGGTAATATGAAGGCTTTTAAAGGTAATATTGAGGGTGATTTTGAGCAAGAGGAGCCTAAGTCCAAGTACAGTTCCGTTATGCTATATCTTGGTTTGGGGGCTATTATATTCGTTCCGTTCTTTAAAACTATCACCCATTTGCCTCCCTATGTAGGAATGATGCTTTCCTTGGCGCTTGTGGCCACATTCGCTGAAATATATAGTAATAAAAAATTCAGTATAAGTACTGTTGACGGCGGTGAGCACGAGTCGGAAGGCCACCACAGCCCGGTACATTATTCCTTATCAAAAATTGAACTTCCCAGTATACTTTTCTTTTTGGGTATTTTATTGGCCGTTGCGGCATTGGAGTCGTTAGGTATGTTGTTCCACTACGCAGAAAGTCTAAACCAGGCCATTCCCAACACGGATATTGTGGTGTTGTTGTTCGGGGTGGGCTCGGCAGTTATAGACAATGTTCCTTTGGTGGCCGCCAGTATAGGTATGTTCAGCCAAACAATAGATGATCCCTTATGGCATTTCATCGCGTATTCTGCCGGTACTGGAGGTAGTATGCTTATTATAGGGTCTGCTGCAGGCGTTGTTGCCATGGGAATGGAAAAGATAGATTTCTTCTGGTACCTTAAAAAAATTGCCTGGTTGGCTTTCGCTGGTTTTATTAGTGGTGCGGTGGTATTTATACTATTAAGAGATTTTGTGTTGAATGCATAATTTTATATCGAAAACACCGTTATTAAGGCGAATTTGATAATTTAAAGAACACTATGTTATTATTCCAAACTATGGCCCAAGATGGGGCCGAGGAAGTCTTATCCGAAGAAAAAACCCTATCTGTAATAGATTTGGTTTTTAATGGTGGTACTGGAAGTGTGGTCATTATTGGCGTACTTTTTTTGATGTTAGGTGTGGCACTCTACATCTACTTTGAACGATTGTTGGCTGTAAATGCTGCATCCAAAATCGACAAAAATTTCATGAACCAGATCAGGGACCATGTTACCTCCGGTAAATTAGAGGCCGCAAAGTTATTGTGCGCCCAAACGGATTCCCCAGTAGCCAGATTGACCGAAAAAGGCATTTCCAGAATTGGCAAACCTTTGGACGACATCAATACAGCTATTGAAAACGCGGGTACGCTCGAGGTTTATAAACTGGAAAAGAATATAAGTGTATTGGCAACCGTTGCAGGTGCCGCACCCATGATCGGATTTTTAGGAACCGTAATCGGTATGATTTTGGCTTTTCATGAGATGGCCAGTAGCGGAGGCCAAGCCGAAATGGGTTCCTTGGCATCAGGTATTTATACTGCCATGACAACCACCGTGGCGGGATTGATAGTAGGTATCATAGCCTATGTAGGGTATAACCATTTGGTAAACAGAACGGATAAAGTAGTGCATAAAATGGAGGCTAATGCTGTCGAGTTTTTAGACCTTTTGAACGAACCTCTTTAATTCCTCTACTATGAAATTAAAAGGAAGGAACAAGGTAAGTCCGGATTTTAGTATGTCGTCCATGACGGATATCGTTTTTTTATTGTTGATATTCTTTATGTTAACGGCAAATTCACCCAACGCATTGGATTTATTGTTGCCAAAGGCGAAAGGGAAGTCCACCAATACACAAAACGTTTCTGTGAGTATAGATAAAAACTTACAGTATTACGTTAACGATCAGAGAATAAACGGAGAATATATAGAAATTGAATTGAAAAAAGCACTGGAAGGTCAAGACAAACCTACCATTATTCTTAGGGCAGAAGAGAGCGTTGCCATTAAAGAGGCGGTAAACGTTATGGACATTGCCAATAGGAACAATTACAGGGTAATCTTGGCAGTGCGTCCCAACTAATGGCGTTTCTGGACACTACACATAAAAAGAAATCTTTTACACTGACCACATTGCTATTGAGCATTTTGTTGTTGGTGCTTTTCTATGTAGGACTTTCCTATATGGATCCTCCAATCGAAAACGGTATTTCGGTAAATTTTGGGACAACGGAGTTCGGAAGTGGAAACGTGCAGCCAAAAGAAAAAATACAATCTGAAACTTTGGATAATCCCCCTATTGAACCTTCAAAACAAGAGGTGGCGCAACAGGTAGAGGAAAAGGAGGAACTTCCGGAAGAAACCAGTAAAAAAGATGCCCCAGCGGAAAAAGTGCTTACTCAGGAAAACGAGGAATCCATTCGCATAAAGCAGGCCGAGGAAGACAAGAAAAAGTCTGAAAATGCTGCAGCGGAAGTAAAGCGAAAAGCGGAAAACGAAGCAAAAAAAGCACGGGAGGAAGTGGCAAGGATTGCCAAGGAGAAGCGAGATGCCCAAGAGCTTGCCCAAAAGGAGCAAGACGCCAAAAAGAAAAAATTGGACGAGCTCATGGGAGGATTGAACAAATCTGATGGCACGGCATCCGGTAGTGAAGGCGATGACAACAGGGCGGGCGATAAGGGAAGTCCAGATGGAGATCCGTACGGTAACAGTTATTATGGCAGTCCCGGTTCCGGGAGCGGAACACGAGGCTATGGCCTGAACGGACGGTCCTTGGAAAACAAAGGCAAAGTTCCTCAGGAATGTAATGAAGAGGGCACGGTAGTCGTTAAAATTGCGGTAGACAGGAATGGGAAAGTAGTCAAGGCCACCCCAGGGGAGCGCGGCACGACAAATACCAATCCCTGTCTTTTAGAGCCGGCAAGAAAAACGGCGTTAATGCACAAATGGAACCCAGATTCAAAAGCACCCGCGGAGCAGGTAGGTTTTGTGGTCGTTAATTTTAAATTAGGGGAGTGACCTACCGGGAAACCTTGGATTGGATGTTCGCCCAACTTCCAATGTACCAACAAAAAGGTAGTGCAGCCTACACGTCTAAACTGGACGGAATTCAGGTCTTGTCCGAGTATTTAGACAATCCACATCATCGTTTTAAGAGTATTCATGTTGCCGGAACCAATGGAAAGGGTTCTAGCAGCCATATGTTGGCTTCCGTGCTGCAAGAGGCCGGATACGCCGTGGGATTGTACACATCTCCCCATCTTAAGGATTTTAGGGAACGCATACGCATTAATGGTGAACCCGTTACGGAACACTATGTAATCGACTTTATCGCCGAGCATAAAGAGTTTCTTACGGCAAACAGTTTTTCTTTCTTTGAAATGACCGTGGGCATGGCCTTTGACTACTTCACAAAGGAAGCTGTAGATATCGCAGTTATAGAAGTGGGTCTGGGAGGTAGGTTGGACTCTACCAATATTATTGTACCCGAGATATCATTGATAACCAATATTGGATATGATCACATGGACATACTCGGGGATACCTTGGATAAGATAGCTTTCGAGAAAGCAGGAATTATTAAACAGAATGTACCAGTTGTTGTAAGCGAGCGGCAGCCCGAAATAGCTTGGGTCTTTGAGCAAGTGGCAAAACGAAACAATGCGGAGTTGACTTTCGCCAGCGAAATGTCTTTTCCTGAGTACAAGACTTCTTTGACGGGTACCTATCAAAAACGCAATTTAAACGGGGTTCTGGAAACTCTGGCCCAGTTACCCGGTTATTGTATTCAATCCTCACATATTGAGAAAGGTCTGCTAAATGTACAGTTGAACACAGGTTTACAGGGCAGATGGCAGCAATTGGGTTCCAATCCAAAGATTATTTGTGATACCGCACATAATAAGGACGGTCTAATTTTAGTGCTGGAACAATTGTTAAAGGAGGAGTATAATCGCTTGCACATAGTGTTAGGATTTGTCAAGGAAAAGGATTTGGGCACTATCCTGCCCCTTTTCCCACAAAATGCCATATATTATTTTTGTAAACCTAATATTCCAAGAGGGTTAGATGCGGAAATCTTAGCTGTAATGGCAAAAAAATATAACCTCCAAGGAACGGTATATTCTAGCGTTGCCGAAGCATATACGGCTGTAAATGAGCAAGCTTCAAAAGATGATGTTATTTTTGTTGGGGGCAGTACTTTTGTGGTGGCAGAAGTTCTTTAAATTTTATTGATTTTTCTTTTGGAGTAAACAAAACTATTCTATATTTGCACTCCTTTTGGGGCCCTTAGCTCAGCTGGTTCAGAGCACCTGCCTTACAAGCAGGGGGTCACTGGTTCGAATCCAGTAGGGCCCACGTAATAAAGACGAGGCTTCGCAGAAATGCGGGGCCTTCCTTTTTTGGCAGGGGTGAAACAAGGGTGAAACAAATATTTTTTGCATATATCTTCCTATCTTCATAAACGGCTCTCATGCGGTTATGAAATCTTCTACTAAAAATACGATTATTTCGCTTTTCCAACGAATCGACAAAGCGGTTTTCGATATGCATCGAAAAGGCAGGGCATGGAAAACGAAGAAAGTTCCGCACTGGATCGTACTGGTCTTAGGGTTGGTATTATATCTATTGGTACTTTGGTTATTGTGGCCGTTCCTGTCCGCTCAGGGAATACCCTACCTCAATTATTTTGGTTTTTTCTTGTTACTGGTTTTTACCATAGTGTTTTTGGTATTGTCGAAAATCTACGTTTCGCAGCTCCTGAACTATAAAAGCCCTTATTCGATTCGAAAGGAAAGAACAGGCACGAGGGTGGAAGATAGGAGGTATAGGGCACCTTTACGGTTCGATCAGCTGGTCCATAAGATCGATTATGACAGCTCTGACCTTTTTCATTACTATTTAAAAACGAACCGGGAGGACTTCTCAAAACTCCTGTCGGGGAAACGAGTCTCCGGGAAATTGACATGGCTTCCCTTGACCGATAGGAAACTACCCAACTTTCGCCTTTTTTTCGAGTTTCTGAACCATATCTCCGAAGAGAACCTGGAAGGGTACTACGGTGAAAATCTTTTACGTCTATGCACATATATTACCCAAAATTTCAAATCGAAGGACAATGAATGGTCGGTAAAACAACTTCAAAAGGCACACTCGGGTTGGAAAAACTGCAATCCCAAAAGGCGTATGGACCTAAAAATCGATATCGAGAACCACCTTGTATTTATTGGTAGATCATAATATGAAAAGGAAAGAAAAGAAAAACAGCGGAAGCCTTTCCTTTACTTGATTTCATAGGGAATCCTACCCAAATTGCTTTCAAATAGTTCCATGTACTGATCATGGAAAAAGAGTGAAAACTTAATTTGAAAGCCTTATGGACAAACAAAATTCTTCCCTAGTACAATTGCTCCTTGAAAAGATCGACCATCTCGATGAAGCCGCCCTGGTCAAGAAAAGGGTATTTAATGTCACCAACTTACAGATGTATACCGGTTGGAGCCTTTCCAAGATCTATAAGCTCACATCGGCAAGGTTGATCCCCTTTTCAAAGCCGACCAATGGTTCCCTGTTCTTTGAACGGGAGAAAATAGAGGAATGGCTGCTTCAAAACCCTTCCTATGCCGAAGAGGAACTCCAAGAGAAAGTGAATGCCCATTTGAAAAGACACCATCAGGGTAACCCATAAGAAAGCACTATGAAAGCCAGCGATAGAAATTTTCAGGGTATATGGATTCCTAAACGGATCTATTTGAATACCGAGGTGAATTGGTATGCCAAGATCCTATTTCTGGAAATCCACAGCTTTACGGAAGACGGAAAAGAATGCTTCATGTCCAACAAGTACATATCCTCATTTCTGAAAATCTCCGAACGACAGGTCTCCAGATACATTAGCGAACTAAAGACAGTCGGCTGGATAGCCGAGGTCTCTTTTGACGGAAGAAGGCGGTTCCTTAAAAGCACATTGGAGTTCAGCTTTCGAACGTGCAAAGCAGATACGACAAAAGTGTCCAGGCAGCATGGACAGTTCTATCGTGTCAGCAACGTCAAAAATGACCATCATATAAAACAAGTAACAAAACAAGACATAAAATCAATTACTTCTTTAAAAGAAAATATTGAAAATAGAAGTCCAATATTAGAATAGAACCCATGAAAAAGAAAATATCAGGGCTGTTGAAAAAGGAAAAAGAAATAAAGGGTCCGCTATGCGAGCCCGATGTTTTCAAAAAAGTTTTTTTCAAAACGGCCCAAGAATTTTATGCCAATACCGATCTGGACTTTGAGGTGGATGGTTCAAACAAAAGTTTCTTGCAACACTTCTGCAAATATTGGAACCGGGAAGTGGCATTCGAAGTAATCGCGAATATTTCACTCAAGAAAGGGCTATTCGTCTTCGGCTCCTATGGAACCGGAAAGACAACCAGTTTCAGGATTATACAAAATTTGGCCAAACAGTATCAAGTCAAGGAACTTTGGTTTCCTTCCATTTCGACACAGGAGGTAGTCGACAGGTTTAATATGGAAAAAAATAAGGAAGATGTGATACGGTATTTCTCTAAAGGTACCTTCCTGTTCGATGACCTTGGCTCAGAAACAGCGGGAAACAATATCTACCAATATGGCAAGGAAGAAGTGTTCGTAAGGATACTGTTGAACCGCTATCGAAATTTTGAGAAACTGGGGACAAAAACACATATCACCACGAATCTTGGCCTAAAGCAGATAGAGGAACGCTATGGTAACCAGTTAGCAGACCGCTTTATTGAAATGTTCAATCTGCTGAAATTGGACGGGCCAAGTAGAAGAAAATGATAGGAAAAGGAAATACGGGATTAGCTTGGAATTTCAGCCTTTTCTTATAAAACGGAACAAGGTATTCCTGCACGAAGTAAAACGAAGAAAAGGAATAGCAAGAGGGTAACGGGCTAAAGCCACGTTACTATATATAAAGCATTGATTATCAATATATTGAAAATATTTTTACTTCAAGTCATCGACTAAATTTGCGTCAAACGGACTTGCACCCCCTGAAAACGTTGATATAATTTACAGTAACCGGTTTTTAAAGAACCTATATGAAATAATTTAAAGTATTGAAATTCAATAGGTTGAAAATAATTGTGAATTATTGAGGATTTTCCATTGTCGCAAATTCTATTGAAAAATCTTCCAACTGCCT
>Ga0075108_10000859_pt1 | contig 16420 bp, 8 predicted proteins | sample AntAceMetag02UK1_FD_69797 | JGI IMG/M metagenome (GOLD analysis project Ga0075108, IMG submission 69797) | Saline lake microbial communities from Ace Lake, Antarctica - Antarctic Ace Lake Metagenome 02UK1 | ecosystem: Environmental > Aquatic > Non-marine Saline and Alkaline > Saline | place...
TTGAACTCATTACTTCCAAAATAATAACCAATATCGAAAATTATGGGTTTTTGACCAACACTTATAACTTTAAATATCAACAGGTTGCATAAATTTGTATTGGTGCGAAACTTGAGATACTTATTAATGATTTCCTTGTTATCCTTTTTTATCCTGTTTGCACCCAATAAACTTTATTACAAAACCGGAACCTGGGATCACGATGTTAATTAATATAACTTTCACCATCTTTTTGACGTTGTATTTTTTACTGCTTGTAGATGATGATCCTATGCGGCCTGCAATTTTTTCCGAAGGTATTCACAGGATTATTTGTGGTGCAAAAATCAAATAGTTTCAAAATAGGAAAATGGTTCGTTTCTTAAAATGCCTTTCTCTATTGATTCTATAGATTGAGCATTTTCAAATTGAAGATTTGGCTTAAGAAGCAATGAATAATTATGAAATCAATATATCAATATTGTCAAAATTATAACCATTATACTACTATCACAATATGAAATATATACCATTGATTAAGATATTTTACCAATACATCCGTGAATTTGATTATATCTAAAACGATATGCTTTTATAAAAAAGTTATTTTTAATACACAATATTTAACGTATTGTAGTTTTATTGAAAACCGTTCTGCATATTACGCAATTGCAATTTTAAATATTATTAATATTTAAAATGTAGTTAGATAATTGAATGCCTTAAATCAATTTATTCTTATGGTTGAAAATATATTTCTGTATTCAATTTCCCCTTTGATAATCTTCCAAAAATTTAGCCAAACCACTATCTGTTAATGGGTGTTTTAACAATCCAGTTATTGCAGATAAAGGTCCGGTCATAACGTCAGAACCCAATTTAGCACAATTAATTACGTGCATAGTACTTCTAATCGATGCTGCTAAAATTTGCGTTTCAAATCCGAAATTATCATAAATGGCCCTGATTTCATCAATAAGGTTTAAGCCATCTGTAGAAATATCATCCAATCTGCCCAAAAACGGTGAAACATATGTAGCTCCTGCTTTGGCCGCAAGCAATGCCTGACCTGGAGAAAAAACTAAGGTCACATTGGTTCTAATGCCTTTATCAGAAAAATATTTACATGCTTTAACACCATCCGCAATCATTGGTAATTTCACTACAATCTGCGGATGCAATGCTGCTAAGGCCTCACCTTCCTTTACCATACTTTCAAAATCAGTGGAAATTACCTCCGCACTTACATCACCATCTACTAAATCGCAAATTTTGATATAATGATTTAAAATATTCTCCGATCCTGTAATGCCTTCTTTGGCCATCAATGAAGGGTTGGTGGTAACGCCATCCAAAACCCCTAAGGCTTGTGCTTCAGCAATTTCATTTAGGTTTGCCGTGTCTATAAAAAATTTCATAAGTCTTTAATATTAAAAGAAACATCCCAGAACCGATTTCAAATAATGCCAAAACCTCTTAATGCATGTTTTATGTCTATTATTTTTATACTGTTTTTAAAAATTCCAGTATTTCTTTACTCACTTTCTCTCCCGTAAATCCCAATTCCTCATCAAGCACTGTTGCCGGTGCGGAGTACCCAAAATGACCCAACCCGAACACCAGGCCCTTATCACCTACGAGTCCTTCCAAATTAACCGGTAATCCAGCGGTTAATCCAAATTTAGGTTTGTCTTGTGGAATAACGCTGTTCTGATATTCCTTGGATTGAAGTCTAAATAGGCCTTCAGAAATAATAGAGACAATATTCACTTTAACATTATTTTTTGACATTAAAATTTCAGCTGCAGCTAGTAAGGTGGCAACTTCCGATCCATTGGCAATTAATACCACATCTGGATTGTCTACAGCCTTTATTAAATACCCGCCCTTGTCCGAAGCCAGGGCTTCCTGATATCTTGATCCGTTGGAGGCTGGTAAATCCTTGATTCCCTGCCTTGATAAAATCAACCCGGTCGGAGTTGAATTATTTTCCAAAGCCATTTTCCATGCCACGCTTGTTTCCGCAGAATCTGCAGGGCGCAAAGCCAAAAAACTGTTCTTGCCACTATGGTTCCTTAATTTTTCCAGCAAACGCAATTGCGCTTCTTGCTCCACAGGTTGATGTGTTGGGCCATCTTCCCCTACCCTAAAGGCATCATGCGTCCAAACATATATTACCGGCAATTCTTGTATGGCACTTAACCGAATGGCAGGTTTCATATAATCCGAGAAAACAAAAAAAGTTGCTACTACTGGAATAATTCCACCATGCAGGGCAAGTCCATTGGCCATACATGCCATTGTCAGTTCTGCAACTCCTGCTTGAAGAAAAGATCCACTGAAATCGCCCTTTTTAAGTGCCTGTGTTTTCTTAAGGAAACCATCTGTCTTATCACTATTGGAGAGATCGGCAGAGGAAACGATCATATTATCTACATGGTCTGCCAAATAGCTTAAAATAGCTGAGGATGCCGCTCTGGTTGCTAATCCTTCCTTATGCACTATTGAGGAAAAATCCAGCTCAGGAAGTTTTCCCGAAAGAAAGAAATCCAATTTATTCGCCAATTCGCTATTGTTCTTTCTCCAAGTGACAATGTTTGCTTTCTGTCTGGCAGCTCCCGCTATTTTTTCCTTTTTAATATTTTTATAAAAATCACTTACATCTCCAAATATATCAAACGGATTTTCAAAATTTGCTCCTAAATTCAATAAGGTTTTTTCATAATCAGCGCCAGTATGTCCTATTGGCTGACCATGTAATTCGCAATGACCTTCAAACTTGCTACCATCGGTAGCAACTGCTCCCTTCCCCATAATGGTTCTACCGATGATCAGGGTGGGCTTTTCCATTTCATTATTGGCATCAGTCAAGGCTTTTCTGATAGCATCGTGATTATGTCCGTCTATGGTAACCACGTTCCAACCCCAAGCTTCATATTTTTTCGCGGTATCCTCAGAAGTAACTTCATCCGTAGAGGTGGATAACTGTATGTCATTGGAATCAAAGAACATTATAAAATTACTCAAACCCAAGTGGCCAGCGATCCTACCGGCACCTTGGGAGATTTCTTCCTGTATACCTCCATCTGAGATAAAACCATAGATTTTATGATTCATCCAATCGCCAAAACGTGCTTGCAAAAATTTAGCGGCTATTGCTGCGCCTACTCCCATAGTATGACCTTGTCCCAGTGGCCCTGAAGTGTTTTCAATTCCTCGTTTAACATCAACTTCGGGATGGCCCGGTGTAATGGAACCCCATTGCCTAAAATTGGCCAAATCTTCCTTTTCGTAATTCCCCAAAAGATAGTATTGTGCATACATCAAGGTGGATAAATGGCCTGCATCCATAAAAAAGCGATCTCTAAATGGCCAGGTCATGTCCGAAGGATCATAATTAAAGAATTCGGCATATAGGATGTGCATAAAATCTGCTCCGCCCATTGGACCTCCTGGATGCCCAGAATTTGCCTTTTCTACCATTGCTACTGCCAATGCCCTAATGTTATCTGCCGATTTATTATCTATTTTCTTATTCATTTATATTCATTTTGTTTTAATCCTTACAAATAGGGTATTGTATACTATTTATATACCTTTAAGTTATTTGCCCTTCCAAATAACTTCCATTTCATACAATGTTTTTCCTTTGGTTTCCGGAACATAGTTCCAAACAAAGAAGGTAGACGGTATACTCATTACCCTATAGAAAATATAGGTCCCGCCATTGCTAAATTCCATCATTGGGGGATCGATTGAAGAAATAAAGCAACTAGCTTCCTATTGTGCCGCAACTACAACATATACTTGACACCTAATTTATTAGGAAATATTTCATAAATAAGTACCCAGCAGATAGGTCCCCAGCTCATCATAAACGAAGCAGTGTATACAATTTATGAGTACCAATGTAGTAATACCAATAATACCCAAAAAAGTAAAGGTTGAAATGGCAATCATACAGATAGCCATTCCTATGGAACCAAAAATTAATAAAGGTTTTCTTCCCCAATATTGCTATTATTGGCATAGGGGAAATTATACCTATTCATACGATAGTTCATTTAGTTTTTTAAAAAAAACCGCCGATATTGAGTGCAGACTTTACTCTTTTTTCTATTCAAATTGACTTCTTTAGGCTCACCGGCTCGATTTGTATAAGACAACAAAATAACATCCTCTCTTATTATTTTTCCTTCGCTTTCAAATTGTCTCCATTATCTAAAGTGAATTTAAAATTTTCCCCCGGCTACTGTCAATATTTTAAATTATGAAACTTTCGGTTCCCCGTTGACCTCGGAAGCCACTGCCATTGAAAAGGATAAAAACAGCATCGATATAATCAATAATTTTTTCATTTCTTTTTATTTTAGTAATTATTTATTGTTTCGTTAAGGACATACATTTGAAGCAATTAACAAGACCTATCCCTTTTCGTCCCAGTTCTTTGTTTGGTTAATAATGTTCATCTTAGTCACGTTAAGATTGCGTAAAATATTAATTTCTTCATCTTAATTGTTTTGATGTATACACCTAATTGCGTTGTGTTTTTTTTTATAAAAAGTTTAACCTACATCAACCTTTGGAGCTTGATTCATTGCGGGATCGGTCGTTCCTTTTTTCTTTACCCAAAAATAAAGTATGGTAAAGAGCACGATCAATATCACGGGAAACGTAATCATCCTTTCCAATGTTTCCTGCCCTGCCGCCAATTCCAATGCATCCCCGGTCAATCCCATTGCTGTCGCGGTTTCACGGGCATTATCGATCCATCCCCCGATGATAGGCTGGAAAATAGAAGTTGAGAACATACCTATCGCCCCCACCACGGACATTCCTAGTGCTCCGCTTTTCGGAATTTTTTGGGCAACAAATCCTATCATATTTGGCCAAAAATAACATACCCCAACTGCAAATATGGCAGCAGAAACATAGGTCATAACCCCAGTCTGGGTGCTAAGAAGTAAAATTCCAAGTGCGGTAAAAACTGCAGATCCCAAAAGCACCCCGGTCTGATCGAATTTATGCACAATTTCACCACCGAAATAGCGTCCTACGGCCATAATTCCTGTGATAAGTGCTAAAACTAACATTGGCACTGCACCGCTCTTTTCTAAAACGAGCTGTGCCCATTGGGTAGGCCCAAATTCTGCAATGGCGGTCAAGGCCATACAGGCCGCGATAAAAATGAAAAGGGGTTTAATCATGGCCTTCAGGTTTCCTATAACTGTAGCTGCTTCCTGAATCCTAGGTATTGGGAATGTCTGCCCATAAAAAAGATAGGCGTAGATGATAGTAGGTACAAAGAAAATCCAAATTTGTGCCTCCCATCCCAAATTCAGTTCGGTCATTCCAAGTGAAATTAAACTCCCAAGTACTATCCCTCCCGGAAACCACATATGGAAACGGTTCATTAGCATATTCATAGTCTTACCTTCATAACTGTCAGCGATCATTGGGTTGCAGGCCGCCTCGGTACATCCGTTGCCCAATCCGATAAACAAGGTGGAAACAAGCAAACCGATGTAACCACCTGAATATATTGTAAGCAGGATGCCTATTGAATGTGCAAAAAATGCAAAAATCATTATGTTCTTGGGTCCAATTACATGGTAGAACAGGCCGCCAATAATCATTGCTATTGGAAATCCGGCGAACCACATCTGATTAATAAACCCCAATTGTTTGGCGGTCAGATCAAAGGTTTCTGCCAGTTCAGGCAAGATTCCGGCCCGAATACTAAACGAGAAAGCCGTAGTGATTATAGCAAAACAACTTCCGTAAAAAAGTCTTTTATTATTATTCGCTGTCATTTTATTATTAGTTTATTTCAATGTTGCCCCAAGCCTCTTTTACCGGACATGATTTCATAATTAGTTACAATGCTAATTCGCTTCCTTAGTCAACTTTTCCTTAAAAGTAAATTCCGGTAATTTTATAATTTCGCCACCCTTCATAGCCGATTCATGTGCCAGGATACCCACACAGGTAATATTAGCGGACTGTTGGGCGTTGGGATAGGGCTCCCTATCCTCGAGCAAGGCAGTCAAAAACTCGTGCGCCAAATGTGGATGGGACCCTCCATGCCCCGATCCCTGGATAAAGGAAAGATGCTGATTGTCATCGGTGTCATAAACCCCTTCAGTGGTAAAAGAGGCAATGTCTTCAGGTAATAAATGGGCGTAGTCAGGAATCTTCACACGCTTTGGAACTTCACCAGAATGGATCACGGAATCTTCATTTTCGATCAGTGTCCATTCAAAGGATTTTTTACTACCGTAAACATCGAAACTCTCCCGGTACTGCCGTGCCGTATTAAATAGGGAACGGGTGATTTCGGCCGAAAGATCGGAATCCCTGAACTTGATATGACAAGTCTCGACGGCAAAGGGGGAGCCGTAGATAGGAATCAGTTTTTCATCGATCCTTCCGGATCCGAAACAGGAGACATAGTCTGCCTCGGCCTTGGGCAGGGCCAAAATGGGACCTACACAATGGGTAGCATAATGCATGGGCGGCAGGCCTTCCCAATACCCTGGCCACCCCCCCATCTCTTGCTGGTGCGATGCCCTTAAAAATTGGATACGCCCCAATTCGCCTTTCTGATACATTTCCTTGACAAAGAGAAATTCCCTGCTATAGATCACGGTTTCCATCATCATATACGATAGCCCGGTCTCTTTTACCAATTCAACTATCTGTTGGCATTCCTCCACCGTGGTGGCCATGGGCACGGTACAGGCCACATGTTTCCCTGCCCTTAACGCTGCAATTGCCTGTTCTGCATGATTGGGAATTGGCGTATTGATATGGACGGCATCGATCCTCGGGTCCTTGAGCATTTCATCATAATCGGTGTATCTTTTTGCAATCCCGAAGGCATTGCCGATTTCGTCCAGTTTGGCCCTGTTCCGTTGGCAAATGGCTACCAATTCGGCATTTGGATGTTTTTGATAAATAGGGATAAACTCCGCTCCAAAACCAAGGCCTACAATGGCAATTCTTATTTTTTTAGCGTTCATAATTAAAATTTTATTTATAGGTTATAAGGATGGTTCCAGTTTTTTTAAATAGGCGATAAGGTCCAATACCTCCCCATTGTTGAGATTGTTCAACAAACCTTCGGGCATCATGGATTTCTCGGAAACGTCCCGGGTAAGAATCTGTGATTTGTTGATATTGATGGGTTCCTGGCCTACAACGCGCAAGGTGATGTTCCTATCGGTTTCCCCGATAACATTACCACTGTATGTCCGGCCATCCTGCGTGGTTACTACCACCAGTTTGTAATCCTCCTGAACATCTCCACTAGGATTCAGTATATTGCTCATCAAATAGGTGGTGTTAGTACGGTTGGAACCGGTTAGGTCAGGGCCTATCTTACCTCCCTCTCCGTGCATCATATGGCAAGCGGCGCAGGTACGCTGAAAGATTTCCTTCCCCTTGGCCGGGCTCGCTTTCTCGATGGCCTCATCCTTCAGCAATGTCGAGTATTTCTTGTACTCGACCTGTAGTGTCTGCGATATATCGTCGATAGGCCCCCATATCTCAACAAAACCATTTCCCAGTACGGCCCTTAATTGCAATACTGCGTGCGCGGGAATATCCGATTTTGGTATTGTGCCATCTTTAAGGGCATTTGCCAAAAACCGACCGTACATTGGCCTGGATGCCAAAGTGAGTATGGCCTCCTCCTTTTCGGTAGCGGAAAGACTTCCATATTTTTGGAACAGGGCCCTTCCCAGCTCTTGGCTGTCATAGGCCGCTATCGCCTTTATGGCCTCCGATCGTAATTCGTCATCCTCCAATAATTTTGGAATCGTTTTTTGCAATCCTAAATTTTGTTTGGCGGCAAGCGCCTGGATCGCTTTTTGCTTCTCTTCAAGAGTCGTTCCAAAATCGTTTATTACGGCCAATAGTTTTTTGGCCACCTCGGCATTCCCGAAAGATTGTGCGATCTCATCGGCCTTGGCCGAAAGTGCCGGATCGGACTGCAGACGCTTGTAGGCCGCTGCCCAATTGGAAGGTTCCTTCAGTTCCGAATTCCCTTCCATTCCTGCCATAAGACCTTCCAAAAGATTGGTCTGTACTTCGGATTTATCACCGATGACGGCAATTAATTTTTCCATTTGGTTCCCATCCACCAATCGTCGTGCTATCTTTTGCACTAGGGACGGGATCCCGCTTTGCTTCGCCATGGTCAGGGCCTTTTCTGGCTGTTTGGCCACCAAGGGCTCTATTCCGAACCATAGCATCAAGGGGATGTTCGGATCATCGGCATCCTCTTTGTATGTTACCAGGGCCGAGGCAATGTCCCAACGGTCCCCCTCGTCCATACGCTGTAAGGCTCCTGCCAGGTAACGGCGGACCACTGGCGAGGTTTCTTTTTTCGCCAATGAGGCAAACCGCTTGACGGCGGCTACCGATGGCTTTTCATCCTCTACCAATAGTTGGATGGCCCAAGAGCGGACATATTCATCCTTATCGTCCAATAGGCCAACAAGTTTGTCCGCACCAATATTGTTGGTGATCCAAAGGGACCAAAGGGCCCGGAGGCGAATATCTTCATTTTTGTTTTTGGCCAGCATATCGTTCAAACGGGTAACCGCGGAACCATCCAACGCTTTTTTTGATGCCCTATATTGTATAATCACCCGTGCCCTTTGCGCATGCCAGTTGCTTTTGCTAAGCTGCAGTTCCACTAGTTCCGAATCGCTTTTGGTGTTCAGGTCATCATATCTTCCCTTCCAATTTTCGGCCAGGGATTTTTCGGGCGCGATCCTAAAGACCCTGCCCGTTTCCTTGTTAAGCACTGCATCGCCGCATATTTCCGCATCGTGCCAGTCCAGCACGTAAAGGTCCCCTGCCGGGCCCACCTCCATGCTGAAGCCTACAAATTGGGCATTGTTGGCCATCATAAATTCATCGCCATGGCTCGCGGTGAACCCGGAGCCGTTCGGGGCAAGGATATCGGACAGTATCCCATGGTCGTGGATATTCGCCATAAACAACCTACCTTGTTCTTCGGCGGGGAAGGCATCGGACTGGTAGATCCTTGCCCCCCCGTGAGCGGAGCGGTGCCTGTGGTCCACAATGGTCTGGATGTCGTCGTATACATAAGGATTTAAATGCTGGCCGCCCTGCCTGTGGTATATGCCACCGGGCATGACGTGGAACATATGTGGGATCACGCAGGCGGTGATGAACAGTTGTCCCTTGGCATCATAGTCGATGCCCCAGGGATTGCTAAAGCCGTGGGCGACCACTTCAAAGCGGTCCTTTATGGGATGGTACCTCCATACCCCACCATCGATATCGACGCCATCGGCCTCCAACAGGTCATCCGGAAATTCATCCCTATGCTTATACAGACGGCCTTCCCCTTCTTTGGGCTTTCGTATTTTGGAAGGTGTCGCAAATCCCTCAAGGCCGTATAGCCACCCGTCAGGGCCCCAATGGAAACTATTGATCGTCTCGTGCCGGTCACGGATCCCCCAACCGGTCAATAGCACTTTGATGTCACTTTCATCGGCCTTGTCGTCCCGATTATTGTCGGGTACAAATAGAAGGTTTGGTGGTGCACCGATAAATACCCCGCCATGGCCAACGGCGATGGCCGAAGGAAAGGGGATGCCTTCCATAAATACCTTTTTGGTATCCGCTACCCCGTCGTTATCGGTATCCTCCAATATTAGGATGCGGCTGTCCCCGGAACCGGAAAACCCTTCCTTTCTGGTTTCATAGTCTCTGTTCTCGGCGATCCACATCCTTCCCCTATCGTCCCAACAGAAGGCGATGGGCTGCGTGATCATGGGCTCGGAAGCAAAGGCGTTTACCTTATAGCCCTCCTTTACCGTCATGGCCTCGACCGCTTCCTTGGGGGTCAAGAACTTGGCGTCCCTGCCTTCCTGTTTGGCAATCTGCCATAGGGAGGCCGTATTGTACATACCCTGATCCCCAACATAATCGGCCCATAGGTCGGTCATTTTTGTGTCATCCAGATTACCTGAGTAAGCAACTACCTCATATTGGAAAATTTTTGTCTCCCCTTTTTCTATTTTCCAATCCCCGGATTTGGCGAGGACCGGGCCCATTCCCATTTGCGGGTCCACCCGCCAGGGCTGTGGATAGCCCTGGTTATCTGAATGATCAAAAATGGCAATGTGGCCCCATCCGTCAAGACCTTCGATCTCCATTCCGGCATCAGCCCACATGGCCCTTTGCTTGTTCGCCCTTTCATTTTTTTGCAGTGCGGCGTTCACCACTTCACCTTTCATTCCTTTCTCCCAGGGCATTCTAAGGAACAGGCCGCCGTAATCGAACTCGTTGACCGTAATATCGGCCAACGCCTCGCCCTGCCACTCCAGACTTAGGAAATATTTGTCCTCTTTTTGCGTAAAGGTCCATATTTGGGTCTCCCTGAGTATCGGATTTTTGTTCCCGTCCAACATATTGTAGACCGTCTTCCATTGCACTTCCCTTCCTTCGGGAACGAGCACTTCGGACGATACTTTCTGCCAATGGTCACCGCCGGGATTGTGGAAGAAGTCGCGGCCTATCTTTTCTTGGATATCCTCCGGCTTATCACGGTTGTAGAACCACTCTTTCAATTCTTCCGGGGTGGCGCCCGTCCCGTTTACCCTGGTAAAGCCCCAGTATAGACCTGTCTGATGTTTGTGGTGGCCCGGGCTGTACTGCGTCAGTTCAACCTCCGTGCCCGGTGCAAGTATCGGATGGATATACGGGCGGAAATCCGGTTTCGCGTTCTGTGTGACCACAGCGGATGTTCCGCCATCGGAAAAAACCTTTATCTCGGTATCGGTCTGCTCGATACGGAAAATGTGTTCCGTTAGATCGGCCGAGGCCATATCCTTTTCCTTTTTTTGCTTACAGGCCACCAAACAAGTGGCCCCCATCAGTAGGATAAATAGTCTTTTCATTGTCATTTTTATTGATAAATAGTTTAAAATCGTCATATGTGGCACCTTTTTGCCATACTCATTGTTACTTATGCTTAGCTTGTCCGTTTCGGCCATTTTCTATAATCCAATTAGAGATTATCCAGTGTTTACCTTTCGAAATCTTATGTACAACCATATCTCCGCACAATTCCTCGGTGGTACCTGTCATAACAAGTTTAACAAGGCACGAACCGCTAGATCCGTGCCCTATCATCAAACTAACTCAACTAACTACAAACTCTCATATTATTATATGTGTTCCTTCCTAAGGCTAAAACTAGAAACTTGTTTTGTCACTCCTAACTGTGCTGTACATTTGTGATTTAGCTCCACAATGGAATATGCCAATTGGAGGATCTTTCATTCAAATCATTTTTTTAATATCCAATCAATTTCAAATTGACATATTACTAACAATCCACTTTGCCTTACCCGACTTACATCCACTTTATTTATTTACCAGCCGGGATTCTGTGTTAAGTTTGGATTAAGAACAAGTTCATTAAATGGAATAGGCCAGAGATAGTCCCTATCTTTATTAAATGCTTTGTTAAATCCTGTGAGTTCAATGGTAGTTAAATTACCATCATTATTTTCATATGTCATACCAAATATAGTACCCGTGAGATTTTCGGCAATTTTCCACCTCTTGATATCGAAATATCTTAACCCCTCAAAGGCTAGTTCAACTACACGTTCATCCCTCACAATCTGCCGTAGTTCGGCCTGATCAGAAAGGCCAGAAATGGCCGGCATATTTACATCTGGACGGGATCTTACTTCATTGATTGCATCCAACACACTTTGATCTATGTCATTGGCTTCGACTTTTGCCTCAGCATACATAAGGAGCACATCTGCATATCGCAGTAAAATTAAATTAATCCCACAATTATTGGGATTCGAACTATCTTCCGGAGTAAGGTATTTTTTAACATTAAAGCCAGAAAATGTGGAATTTTCCGAAGAACCTACAGCATCACCCGTCCCACTACCTGGCCTGGAATCATATATAAGTCCATTGGGAAGTACCGATCCTATAGTAAAAATATTATAGCCCAAACGGGGATCTCTCCCAGAATAAGGGTTATTAGGATCAAAACCACTAGAAGGATCTATAATGTCCTTACCATTTGCCATCTTATATATATCAACGCCAAGTTTAGTCGGCACAAAATCGTTTGTTTGGGGCCAAAGACTGTTAGGAGTCGTTAAATCATATATATTACTTTGGTTTACATTCTGGGTGTACTGCCTGTCTAAAATGACTTCACTTGAATTCTGGGCGTCATATGTAAATAGATTTTCATATGATGGATACAAATGATAAACGCCCAAGTCGATAACTTCTTTGGCCGCCTCCGCCGCCTCATTATAACGACCAGCGTAGAGCAATGCTCTTGTCTTAAGGCCAAGTGCCGCACCCTTCGTAATTCGTCCCGTTTGCGATGCGGTAGTAGGTAAAACGGCTGCGGCAGATGTAAGCTCTGAGGAAATAAAATCCCATACCTCACTAACAGGCGTTCTTGTCAATACCAAGGATTCTTCTAGTGTTAATTCGCTAGTAGGCATGGGTACATCTCCAAACAACATTGCAAGGTCTATGTATTGTTTGGCTCTTATAACCCGCATTTCGGCTTTTAGCCTTTCAATTAACGACGGACTGGCAGGCACAAAATCGTCAACATTAGCAAGAAAGATATTAACTCCCTGAATGCCCTCATAAGCAAAGCTCCATATCCTTGCGATCGTGGGTGAAGCTGCATTGTGAAAGCCTCTTTCAATAATAGACTCCTGCCTCCACTGCAAAGTGACATGCCCAATATCGGACATAGCATCCCACATGGCGAAATTCATGGCATCTTGTAACAAAAATGGATAAAGAGCATTAGAAGCCATGATGGCATCATTATCGGAGTTCCAGAAGAATTCTGAGACAATCCGATCATTCGGAGGGGTATCCAAGAAATTATCATCGCAATTTGCAAATATGGCTATCATAAAAATGATTAGCAATCTATGTCTTAAATATTTCATCTTGTTCAAATTTTATTTATGGTCAATTTTTAAAAATTAATGTTCACTCCCAAGGTGGTAATAGAGGTCTGTGGATAGGTCTGCGCACGTCCAGAAACTCGTTCCTCTGGGTCTATATCAAAATCATTCAATTGGCTAAAAGTAAGTAGATTAGTAGTAGCTAAATAAACATTAGCTGACTGTATACCTACCACATCAATAAGTGATTTCGGCAGTCTATATTCCAACTGGATGTTTTTTAATCTGAGGTAGTTGCCGTTCAAAAGATCCCTATCACTCATAATAATATTGCGAAGGTCGAATTTAAGCGGTCTTGGAAATCTCGCATTGGGATTATCGGGGGTCCAGTAATCCCCGGTTACCTCATGCGTAAAACCGCCCCAGATACCCATCTCGGCCAAGGCACCACCTAGACGCGCATTATACCCCGCTGCACCCTGGAACAACATACTTAAAGTAAACGGTTTATATGTGAAATTCAAATTAGCACCAAAATTGTATTTAGGAAAACTCTCCCCTAAGTAAACCATGTCATCCGGATTGATTACACCATCGCCATTATTATCCACAAATTTTACGTCTCCTGGCTGGGCCGAAGCTATGATTTTGGGATAGCCTGCAACTTCCTCGGGAGTCTGAAAATAACCGTCTGTCTTGTAGCCCCACCATGACATAATTGGCAGGCCTTCTTTGGTAATAAACCGCGATTCATTGCCCCCTTGTATATATGGACCTGTACCTGCCAAATCGTCCACCTCATTATTGTTAATCGAAAAGTTAAAATTCGTATCTACCTTAAAATCTCCATAATCATTCCTTAATCCTAAAGAAAATTCCCAACCAGTATTGTCCACTCTTCCCGTATTGCGCGCGGTTGATTGTAGACCAAGTGTGGCGGGCACCGGTACTATAAGCAGAATATCCTCAGTCTTCTTATGGTAATAATCTGCGGTAAGTGAGATTTTGCCTTTGAACATTGTCAAATCCATTCCAATGTCCGTTTGGGTGGTAGTTTCCCATGAAATATCCCTATTGGCTAACAAGGTCTGCCTATATCCTTGTACTGCGGTTCCTCCGAACGAATAGTTTTGTGCATTTAAGGTGGCCAAGTAACTATAGGGAGCGACTGCCTGATTGCCGGATTTCCCATAGGACCCCCTCAATTTAAACTCACCTACAGTCTCCTTTAACCCAGACCAAAATTCTTCTTCAGATATGCGCCAACCGGCAGATAAAGATGGAAAGGTGCTGTATTCGTTCCCGCTTGCAAATCGGGATGAACCATCATATCGAATATTGGCTTCAAAAAGATATCTATTCAAAAAAGAATAATTTAACCGTCCAAAATAAGAGCGTAGGCGCCATTCTAGATCAGATCCACCGTTGTCTTTAGTAGCATCATTGGCACCTTGGGAAATAGATTGAATATCATTGCTGTAAAAGTTCTGACGACGAGCAGATAAAATAGATTCAGTATGATCGATTTCTGAATAGCCCGCTAACATATTAAAATCATGCCCACCAAAAGTTTTCGAATAATTAAAAAGGGCATTCAAAGTAGTTTCGCGGTCATCATTTCTATCTTCAATTAAAGAATTTATAGGGTTATTGACCAATCTTTTACTCGGATCCTGATAGGCAAAGATTTCAAACTTATTTGAGTATCTCTTCTGTTTATCAAGCGTAGTCCTTATTCCGTATTGCATAGTAAACTTTAATCCATTCACTATTTCCCATTCTCCTTTTAAATTTGCCAAAAAATAATTTTGATATTTATTATTTGCACCAGCAAGGTCAGCATACATTAACGGACTTCGCCCATCCGAGGAGACTCCGTATGTACCATCGGGATATTTAGGAACGATCCATTGAGACCTTTGCAGCATATCAAGTGTAACGCGGTCTGGATCAAGCGGATTAGCCGCATGAATATAACGATAATTGACATCTGAGGAAATTTTAATTTTCGGATGAACTTGAAAATCAGAATTGAATCGAATATCTGTAGTATTTGCGTTAGAGTGAGGTATAATCCCGTCTTCGTCAAGGTGTCTAACAGTTAACAGGGAACTCATTTTATCCGTCCCCCCTGATATTGTTACAGATGTACTTGTTTGGGGAGCGTTCTTAAGAAAATCACCATCAAACCAAGTATTTGGTAAGGGGTATTTTATGCGATCTGTCGCATTGATATATTCTTGTATGTATTCTTCCGTATATATTGGGCTTCCGGATGAATTTGTCCAAGCTATATTTTGCATGCGCATATAATCCTCCAAACCCATATGTACTGGGTTGTTATTAGATTTCTGAATACCGTAGTATGAATTAAGGGAGACGCTCACTTTACCTTCTTTGCCTCGTTTTGTAGTTACAAGGACGACCCCATTCGAAGCCCGAGATCCATATATGGCCGTTGAGGAGGCGTCCTTTAATACAGTTAAGCTCTCGATGTCGTTTGGATTTATATTTGTAAGCGGTTGTTCAATTCCATCAATAATTACTAACGGTTCATTATTACCGCTTAAGGTAGTTACACCCCTTATCCTCAAGTTCATTCTTGATGTCCCAGGGGCTCCCCCTAAATCTTGGACGGTCAGACCGGAAACGTTCCCTTGCAGGGACTGCTCAATTTTGGTGACGGTCCTTTTTCTCAAGTCTTCCCCATTTACCGAGGCCACCGCACTGGTAAGACTTACTTTTTTTTGCGTTCCATATCCGACCACAACCACCTCGTCCAATCCCGTCGAGCTTTCTTCCAATGCAATATTCACGGTCGTCTGCCCGTTGACTGCAACTTCTTTGGTTGTGTACCCAATAAAGGAAACTACCAAAGTTGCGTTTCCATCTGAAATGTCAATAGAGTAGTTTCCATCAAAATCTGCAGTTACCCCATTAGTGGTGCCCTTTTCCACAATATTCGCCCCAGCTAACGGGATTCCCGCCTCGTCTGTCACAATTCCCTTAATAATTTGTTGGGGGTAATTGTTTTCGATTCCGTCATTTATATCCAATATGGTCGAAGTAACCATTGTTACATCGGAACAGTGATTGCCATAATTTGGATTCAGTACTGCCAAAGAAATGAAAACAAACACCTTGATTTTTAAAAGATTCCCATAGTTGCCCTTGGCATTATTAAACATTTTATTCATAATTATCGGTTTGAATTGATTAGAATTTAATTAGTACCTTCTTTTCGAAGTTGTCATTTTATACTGCCTTTGGATGATGATCCTTTTCGGCCTACAATTTTTTCCGATGTATTTATTGGACTCTTTGTAGCGCAAAATCAAAGAGTTTCAAAATCGGAAAAATGGTTCGTTTCTTAAAATGCAGTTCTCCATCGATCCCATAGATTGGGCATTCTCTAATTGAAGATTTGACTGGAAATCCAAATATCAAAGGATTAGCTTATGAATCAAAATCAACAATATTGTCAA
>Ga0075108_10000860_pt1 | contig 16420 bp, 14 predicted proteins | sample AntAceMetag02UK1_FD_69797 | JGI IMG/M metagenome (GOLD analysis project Ga0075108, IMG submission 69797) | Saline lake microbial communities from Ace Lake, Antarctica - Antarctic Ace Lake Metagenome 02UK1 | ecosystem: Environmental > Aquatic > Non-marine Saline and Alkaline > Saline | place...
CATGTTCCGTACTTTATGTCTGGTAACCTAAAGATACAATAAAACCAAGGGTTTCCCTTGGTTTTCATGCTATATGTTGCTTCTCGGGAACCCATAAATACTGGGTGCGAAACTTGAGTAGGATATAATCAAAAGCATGCGATACGGAGTTTGCCCTGAAAAATATCCATGCAAAAACAGTCAAAGAAAAGGTGATGAGGATCTGGGTCAACTCTTTTAAATTAGGTATCCATTTTCCTTCTGCCACTATATTGGTATTCACCCTATTTTTATTTCTCAGGAGTAGGGGTAGAAAGTACAGCGCATTTAATAGACCCCAGATGATAAAGGTCCAGTTGGCCCCATGCCAAAATCCGCTGACTAGAAAAATGATAAATGTATTGCGAACCTTCATTTTCATACCTCCTTTGCTGCCTCCCAGGGGGATGTATAAATAATCCCTAAACCAGGTGGATAATGAAATGTGCCACCTTCTCCAGAATTCCGCAATATCCCTAGAGAAGTACGGAAAGGCAAAATTTTGCTTCAGATTAAAACCAAATAATCTGGAAGTTCCAATCGCAATATCGGAGTATCCGCTAAAATCACCGTAGATCTGAAAGGTAAAGAATAGAGCTCCCAATACTAAAGTACCGGGCGAGTAATATGAATGGTCGTTAAAGATAATGTTGGCGTAAGTGGCACAATTATCTGCAATGACCACTTTTTTGAACAGCCCCCAAAGTATTTGGCGCAGCCCAAGAACTGCGGCACTATACTCAAAAACGCGCTTGGTGTAAAATTGGGGTAGGAGGTTGGTAGCCCTTTCTATAGGCCCTGCCACTAATTGTGGAAAGAAACTAACGAAAGCCGAAAATGCAATAAAATTACGAGTAGGCTCTAATTTTTTATTATAGACATCAATGGTATAGCTCAAGGTTTGAAACGTGTAAAAGCTAATGCCGACAGGAAGAATTATATTAAGCGTATTGGGTTGTATTTCTTTTCCAAACAAGGAAAACGCTTCCGTAAAGCTCTCTACAAAAAAATTATAATATTTAAAGAACCCTAGAAATCCTAAATTTACCAGGATACTTATCCAGAGAAACACTTTTCTCCGTGCTATCGTTTTCTCGTTTTTTAGTAAATAACCAATACTAAAATCTACTAGGGTACTAAACAATATCAGTGTTAAAAAACGCCAGTCCCACCAACCATAGAATACATAGCTAGCTGCTACAATAAGGAAATTCTGTAGTTTCAAGTTCTTTTGGAAGACAAACCAATAGAGTACAAATACAATTGGTAAGAAAATTGCAAAGTCTAAGGAATTGAAAAGCATTTATTCTAAGGTTGGTTTAGTCGGCATACTTGATATTTTTGTCCTCGACAACTAAACAGACGTTATTGAAATTGATACATACAGGGTTTTATTTTTGTGGTTAAGACTTTTAAACTTCATAAAAGTCTTTATACCATGCTACAAAACGCGCTACCCCAATTTTTATTGGCGTATTAGGTCGATAGTCATAATCGGCAATTAAATCGTCTACATTGGCCCAGGTTTTTTCCACATCACCGGGTTGCATGGGTAGCATTTCTTTTTTTGCGGTAATGCCCAAACGCTCTTCAATGGCGGAAATGAAATCTAGCAAGTTAACAGATTTGTTATTTCCGATATTGTATATTTTATAGGGTTCTTTTTGTCCCTTCCAAGGGGTTTCATCCATTGTGGTTTCCATAATACGAACAACCCCTTCGGTAATATCATCGATGTACGTAAAATCGCGTTCCAATTGCCCGTTGTTGAAAACTTTTATAGGTTTGCCTTTAATAATGGCGTCCGTAAAAAGGAACATGGCCATATCCGGTCTTCCCCAAGGACCATATACGGTAAAGAAGCGTAACCCTGTTGTTTTAAAACCATAGAGATGCCCATAGGAATGGGCCATTAATTCGTTGCTCCTTTTGGTGGCCGCATACAGGCTAATGGGATGGTCTACATTGTCTGTGGTCTCAAACGGAATTTTTTCATTGAGCCCATACACGCTAGAACTGCTGGCATAGACAAAATGCTTTATATTAAAATTTCGGCAACATTCCAGAATGTTCAAAAAACCCACCACATTGCTATCTATATAGGCCTCGGGGTTTTCCAGGCTATAGCGAACACCGGCTTGTGCCGCTAAATTACACACGGTGTCAAATTGATGTTCCTTGAATACATGGGGTAGATTTTCGCGATCTTCCAAGGCCAAGCGAATAAAAGAAAAATGGGGATGGCTTTTACTCTGCGCCAACATATTAAACGGCGTGGCATCTGATTTCGCAATACCCAATTCCTTTAACCGGGCATACTTTAAATTGCTATCGTAATAATCATTAATATTGTCCAAACCTACTACGGTATGTCCATTATCCAGCAGAGATCGGGCCACAAAAAAGCCGATGAATCCTGCGGCACCGGTTACTAATATTTTCATGATTGTCCTATTTTGTAGTACTTGAAGCCTTTTTCTTCCATTTCTTTTTTATCCAGTAACCTACGCCCATCAAAAAGGAAGGCCGGTTTCAACATGGTGTCGTAAATATGCTTCCAGTCATAGTGTTTAAATTCGTCCCATTCGGTCAATATGGCAACGGCGTGCGCATCTTTGGCCGCGGCTATGGGGTCCTTGGTTACCGTGACCAATTTTCTATTTTCTTCCGAAGTGCGCGTACCCAAATAATCCAGGTCGGCATATATCTTTTCTGCGCTTACTTTGGGATCATACACCATAATTTCGGCTTTTTCGTCCAGTAAGGCATCCGCTACATAGATGGCCGCAGATTCCCGGGTATCGTTGGTATCTTTTTTAAAGGCCCATCCGTAAAAGACTATTTTTTTTCCGGATACGGTGTTGTATAGGGTTGAAATCATATTTTCGGCAAATCTTCGCTTTTGATAATCGTTCATGATAATCACCTGTTCCCAATAATCCGCTACTTCCTGTAGCCCATAACTTCTTGAGATATAGACCAGGTTCAAAATATCTTTTTGGAAACAGGAACCCCCAAAACCTACAGAGGCATTTAAAAATTTGGGACCTATCCTGCTGTCGGTACCAATAGCACGGGAAACTTCTGCGATGTTGGCATCGGTGCGCTCACAGAGTGCCGAAATGGCATTGATGGAGGATACACGCTGTGCCAAAAAGGCATTGGCCACTAACTTTGACAATTCTGAGGACCATACATTGGTCTGTAGGATGCGCTCTTTGGGCAACCAGTGCTCATAGATGGCGCTCAAGGTATTTTTAGCTTCCTTACCGGATGGGGTATCGTCCCCTCCGATCAAAATACGATCGGCGTGCAACAAATCTTCAATGGCCGTACCCTCTGCCAGGAATTCTGGGTTGGAGAGGATTTCAAAATGTACCTTGTTGCCGGTATTGTCCAGAATGCTTTTAATGGCACTGGCCGTACGCACCGGTAAGGTAGATTTTTCAACAATGATTTTATCGTCTTTTGCAACTTTGGCAATAGTACGGGCACAAAGTTCCACATATTTTAAGTCCGCTGCCTGTCCTTTTCCCTTGCCATAGGTCTTGGTTGGGGTATTTACGGAGATAAAGACCATTTGCGCCTCGTCTATAGCTTGGTCTACATCGGTTGAAAAAAAGAGATTTTTATTGCGATTTGCAGCCACGATTTCCTTTAGACCCGGCTCATAAACCGGTAGCTTATCTAAATTAGGGTCGTTCCAGGCATCTATGCGCGCTTGGTTGATATCCACCACGGTGACTTTTATTTCAGGGCATTGACTGGCGATCACAGACATGGTAGGCCCGCCAACATAACCGGCACCGATACAACAAATATGGGTAATTTTTTTCATCTTACTTATTTGATTTTTAAGCTTTTACTACTATTATTCATGGCTAGCAATAATCCTCTCCTAACCCTTCCGATACGTATGGTAAGCTTGGCATAAGGGGGGGATGGAATTCTGCCTCACAACCGTTTTACTTAGTACTTACTACTTTTTTAATGTTCATTACTTTAATTGTCTAACATCTAACATCTAACATCTAACATATAACAACTAACTTCCAGCACCGCGCATCCAACATCTACCTAACTTTTATGTAAAGCTTGCAAAGATAATTGAATTCCTTTTGTTTTTGTCGTTCAACTGTTTGTAAAAAGGTTCTGTGGTATGCCCTATAAAACCCTTTGGGAAGTTAAACGTCCGGTAGTATGAATAATTGTGGAGTCTAATCTAAATTAAGTAAAAGACTTGTGCCGTGCGTCTTACATCCTTTGGTGGGGGCACGAAACACGTTTAAGCATGAACACTTTTTTTAACCACGGCGGCTAGTCTCCTGTCTCCAGTCTATCTTGGCTCTTGTCTCCAGAAAGTAGGTAGTTGTTGGAGGGTAGTCTAGGTTTTTTTTGAATTTGGTTCAATCCTAAACATTGAGTCCACTCCGAAAAGGGGCTTTGGTTTATGGTCAGTAAAAGTTCGATTTTTTAGTATGGCTCTAGTTTAAAATAGACATGGTACTAATTACTTGTGATTTTCGGCCTTTTTTTCTCCCTTTAGGGCCGGGGAAAGAACAAAAGGCCGAAAATCCGATCATTTTTTCCCTGACCCTAAAGGGAATAATCGGATTTTCTGATTTCTAGCAAACTGAAAACCCTACTGTTTTTGATTTTAATAGAAAAAGCAACACTAAATTAAACTAGAGCCAATCTTTTTTATCTACTATTTTCCGGACAAGGTCCTCATCGGTTATGTCTTTATAAGGATCATCTGGGGCAAATTTAGTTTTGAATTGGTTGCTTATGATGATAAGACACAATTTTCTTAAAAAGGTCACTCTCAGGTTGTTTTAGACTTGTACAAAAATAGGTCAAAGTATCAGCAATTGATATCTTTACACAAAACTTGAACACATATGAAAAAGATTTTAGTAGTCGGCATAGTCTCAATGACCTTATTTTTAGGTTGTAAGGAGGAACAAAAGACAGCAATAGAACAAGTTGAAACCCCGGAAATAGAGAAGAGTATCCCGGAGCAGATTGCGCATGCCAATGGCTTTGCCAATTGGAAAAAAATTTCGAATATAAAATTCACCTTCAACGTAGACAGGGATTCCTCGCATTTTGAGCGCACCTGGTCTTATGCTCCAAAAAGTAATGATGTTGTTTTTATGACCAGGGAAGACACCCTCCAATACAATAGAAAAGCCGTAGATACGGTGCTAGCCAAGACAGATGCAGGCTTTATCAACGATAAATTCTGGTTATTGGCGCCCTACCAACTAGTTTGGGACAAAAACAGCTATACATACAAACATGAAGCTTCTGCAATGGCACCTATGTCCCAAACAACAATGCAAAAGCTAACTATAGTTTACGGGAACGAAGGTGGATACACGCCAGGTGATGCCTACGATTTTTACTTTGGGGACGATTTTATGATCAAGGAATGGGTCTTTAGAAAAGGAAATCAAGAAGAGCCCAATATGGTAACCAGCTGGGAAGAATACCAAGATTTCAACGGACTTAACATTGCCACCATGCATAAAATGAATGAAGGAAACTTTAAACTTTTTTTTACGGGAATAACTGTAGATTAATATTTCCTTAAAGATACTGTGGGAACCCTTTTGTTAATTCAAAGGGGATTTTAGTTTTAGAAATACCAAGGCTTCTTTTTAATTGTTTGACGCTTAGATGAATCCTATTGCCAGTAACCCTATCAAACCTTTACTTCTTTCTTTTTAAGCACAAAAGTAATTCCCAAAATAAAAACTGCACAGCAAAGGAGTGCAATGAAGCTCGTCTTTAAGCTAGAAGTTTCCGCCAAAAACCCCAATATGGGCGGAGCACATAGAAATCCCGCATATCCCGTACCGGCAATAAATGCGATACCTTGGGATGAATCCACGCCTTTAACGTTACCGCCTATTCTAAAAACCTCCGGTATCATTACGGAAAAACCCAAACCGCTCAAGGAAAACCCAGCAATGGCCATATAAGTGCTTTCGCTAAGCACCAGTCCATAACCCAAAAGGGCCAAGACCGTTCCTAAGGCAATCATCTTCACGGAGCCTAGTCGTTCACTTACGGCATCGCCCATAAAGCGTCCTAAGGTCATGGTGATCTGAAATCCCAAAAAGCCCGCTCCCCATAAGGCTTCGGGTGCTATACTTACTTCTTTTAGGTATAGGCCGCTCCAATCTACAATGGCACCTTCGCTTCCCATGGCTATAAACGAAATAAGTCCCAGCAATAATAGCGGTTTAAATAATTTTATGCTGAAGGTTTCCTTTTCGATGGCAGCCGCAGTAACATTTACATATTTTTTATAGAACATTAAATTCACAATGAATACCAAGGCCACTGCCAACCCCATATGCAAGGCAGGATTTCCTATAGGCCCGATAAGAAAACTACCCAAACCGGCCAGCACACCGCCCAAACTAAAAAATCCGTGGGAGGCCGACATAAATTTTACCTTATCCTTCTTTTCTATCTCTGTTATTAAGGTATTCATGGAAATGTCCGTAAACCCATTGGAAGCCCCGAACAAAAAGAGGGCACCCATTAATGCGTAATAATTTGGAGCCAACAAGGGCAACATGGCGGCAGCACAACTCAAAAATACCCCATAAAAAGTAGCTTTACCCACGCCCAACTTATTTACCAAGGTAGAGGCAAAAGGAAATACGGTAAACACGCCCAGCGACAAAAAGAAAATGGCGAAACCAAGTTCCGATTTATCAATGCCCAGTGCGTCCTTTACCTGAGGAATATAAATGGCCCACGTACCAAAAAGAATATTCAGACTTGCGAACACCCAAGAGGGGCCAAAATAGTTCGCGTTCGTTAGTATTAAGCGTAAAGATTTCATTTTATAAAAAGGAGGTTACAAGAAGCATTGTACTTCATTACAAGCTGCGAATATCGGATTTTAATTCACGCTTTTAACAAAAAAAAGAACAGCTTACTTGGACAGAATACCTTGTTTTAAAATTTGCCCAAAACGGTACATATCTTCAAAGGAACAGTAAAACGGTGCCGGCGCCAAACGGATGACATTCGGTTCGCGCCAATCGGTTATCACTCCGTTTTCCATTAGGTAATTGAACAGCGCCTTTCCTTCTCCATGTAAAAAAACGGAGAGTTGGCAGCCCCTCTCCTTGGGGGTAATAATCTCGAAAGAGCTATCGACCTCAGCATCGATTTCCTTTAAAACAAACTCCAAATAGGCCACTATCTTTTCCCTCTTCTCGATCAAGGCAGGCATACCCACTTCTTCAAATAGTTCCAAAGAAGCCAAATAGGGCGCAACGGAAAGTATGGGCGCGTTGCTAATTTGCCACGCATCCGCATTTTCCATAGGTTCAAATTCGGGCTTCATTAAAAAACGGGTTTCTTTCTTTGTTCCCCACCAGCCCTCGAAACGAGGAATATCGGTTCTGTCTAGATATTGTTCGTGCACATAGATACCGGAAGCATTGCCAGGGCCACTGTTCATATATTTGTAACTGCACCAAGCGGCAAAATCGGCCTTCCAATCGTGTAGTTTTAGTTCCACGTTGCCAACACCATGCGCCAAATCCCATCCTACCTTGGCTCCTGCCGCTTTTCCGGCGTTTGTAATGGCCTCCATATCCAGCACCTGTCCGTTATAATAATTAACTCCACCAATGAGCACCAAGGCCAACTCGTCCCCTACTTCGGCTATCTTCTCCAAAAAATCTTCCGTACGCCATGCATGTTCCCCTTCCCTTTTTTTTACTTCTACAATGGCTACTTCTGGATCCAGACCATGAAAGCGAGCCTGACTCTGCAACATATACTGATCGCTGGGAAAGGCTTTTTCCTCGCAAATTATTTTAAACCTTTTGGTCGTGGGTGTATAAAAGGAAACCAACAATAAATGGAGGTTTACGGTAAGCGTATTCATTACCGACACTTCTTTTGGTAAAGCTCCAACTACTTTTGCCAAGGGTTCGGCCAAACGTTCGTGATAGTCCCACCAAGGTTTTTCCGCATAAAAATGACCTTCCACCGCCAATTGTGCCCAATCGTTCATGACATCATCCACGTATTTTTTGGTACGTTTTGGCTGTAACCCCAATGAGTTTCCCGTAAAATAGATGACCTCTTTTCCGTTGACCTTGGGAAAATGAAATTCATCTCTATAGGAGCGCAACGGATCTTGTTTATCCAATTCTTGGGCATAAGAAAGCGTGTTCTCAAATATCATAGCTTTGTTTTTGTGTAAAAATACTCATATGGCTGCAAACAATGGGCAAAGCAGCGAATAATGCAAACTCAATCTGTTATCGGCCAACGCATTTCAATCATGTGTCTTTTAAAACCTACCTTTTCATAGGCACGCAAAGCAGGTGCATTCCCATCGTAAACAGTGAGCCTAATTTCGGTTAGTCCGTTTTCTAGCGCCCACTCCTTTAGATTTTCCAAAATCATGGCATTTAAACCCTTTCCCCTATACTCGGCAACGGTAAACATAAACCCTAGATAGGCATAGGTTTCATGATTCAGATAGGGTTTTGCGGGCTTCTCCAAAGCATAGCCACAGCTCACGATAGCCTCTTCATGTGTTGCTACCAATACCAAAGCTCTTGGATTTGCCATCAACCCTTCTAAATCGTAATAGTGAATGGAATCGACTCTTAAGGTAGGGTCAAAGGGCCGTTCCGCTCCAATAACGCCTTGTTCTAGGGTTCTCAGGGTTTCCAAATCGGCTTGTGTCGCTTTTCTTATCTTTATTTCCATAGGTTTTTCTAAACTTTTCAAGGTATTAAATTAGGGTATAAATAGGTACTTTTGTATAAAAAATAGATGCATTTTCTATCTACCCAATTGGAAACCTATATTGCGGATAGTTCACAAGAAGAACCAGAAATCCTAAAGGCCCTTACCCGCGAAACCCATTTAAAAGTCCTACAGCCTAGAATGCTTACCGGACATTTTCAGGGTAGGGTGCTTAGTTTATTGTCCAAGATCATCAACCCAAAATACATCTTGGAAATAGGCACCTATACCGGGTATTCCGCATTATGCCTGGCGGAAGGGTTACAAAAAAAAGGAGAATTGCATACCGTAGATGTGAATGCCGAATTATATGCTATCCAACGAAAGTATTTTGATCAAAGCGATTATGGCAAACAACTGTTTCCACATACCGGAGACGCGCTGGAAATTGTACCGAAACTCAACCATACGTTTGACCTCATCTTTATAGATGCCGAAAAAAAAGATTATCTAAACTATTTGGACGCTATACTTCCCAAAACGAAATCTGGTACGGTAATCCTTTCCGATAATGTATTGTGGTCCGGAAAAGTTATCGAGGAACTGGATTCTAAGGACCAAACAACCAGACTATTACTGGAATACAATAAAAAACTGGCGACCCATCCATTATTGGAAACCGTGCTACTGCCTATACGTGACGGACTAACCCTAAGTAGGGTAAAATAAGCCTAGCGTGGAGCCAGTAAAAAAACAAGGCCGATAGGACACCTATGAGCGCACCTATCATCAAGTCGATAGGGAAATGGACCCCTACATAGATCCGGCTCAGGGTAAATAGTAAGGGCCAGAGGTAAAAAATACCCGCCCACTTGAATTTTTTTCGTAAAAAGAGGAACACAATCGTGGTAATCGAAAAAGATGATGAAGCATGGCCAGAGAAAAAACTGTAGCCCTTAGCGCTTTGTAAAATACGGATCAAACTATTGATTTCCGTATCGTTATTAGGTCTTAACCTAGCAACCACCTCCTTTGTAAGGTCTGTAAGGGTCGTTACGAAAAGAATCATCACCAGCACGGTAAGTATGCTAAACAATGCCTGCTTTTTGGGGAAGGCTCTAAAAAACAGAAAGAGAAAAAGGAAAAATAAAGGTATCCACGTAGAAATCGTTGTAACGGTAGACCAGAAGAGGTCGTATTGCTCTATTCCAAGGCTGTTTAAATGGATGAAGGTTTCCCGGTCCCATTCCAATAGCTTTTCGAACATAGGCCTACTTTCGTTTTACAGAACCGGCGGCATCCCCAATAGTTTTGCCAATATCACCAAAACCCTTTTTTACATCTTTGGCTATACCGGTATCTATACTGCCCTTAACATCATCGATATCTTTTTGGATATCTGTAATAACACTGGTATCGATACCCTGTTTTTTGGCACTTTTTTGGATTTCCTGTTTAATGTCCTCGGTGGCATCCTTTAGCTGTCGCATACCTTTACCAAGTCCTCTGGCAATATCCGGAATCTTATCCGCACCAAAGACCATCACCACAATAAACATGATGAAAAATATCTCACCTCCGCTAATGAATAAAAAATGCGTTGAAATCATATTACAAATATACTAGAACATTAATTACTACATAAAAAAGATACAAAATAACTTATTCACACGAATGTAAGAACAGGTTTACTATTTGTAAAGAAGCTCCAAAAGCACAAGTAACCGCTCCCTAAAAATATGAACATCACAGGAACACCGTCAAAACATACCAAAGCTAATCAAAAACAGTCTCCAAAATTAAAAAGCCCCGTAAAATTACGAGGCTTTTTGCATTAAAAAAGAATTTAGGTTAATCCTTATTTTGCTTGAACTGATCAAAAGCATTTAATTCCTCTTTCTTGGGCCAGGCATTGTTTGTGGTATCAATATCCGCGGTCTCCAATTTTGGGTCTACCACAACCCCTGTTAGTTCAGTTCCCGAAGAAACCACAACCTTTACCTCAGTGTCGTTTTTTCTCCAAATTTCCGCTGGGTAGGTTATATTTTTAACCGTACCGTCTGCATAGGTATACTCTACGATCAGGGGCATAGGAAGTCCGCCTGGTTTATCAAAGGAAACCTCGTAAAAATACTTAGGTTCTTTAACCGCTGCCCGCTCTGTGGCAGTCATATTGTCCATCATAAACTCCTTAAGCGTTTTGGAATTTTCGGAGGGCGCTTTCCCTTTTAGATTTTGGTCAAAATCATCACTTTCCTCATCGGCCAAATACACTAAGGGGGGCAGATCAGCCTCCGTAATATTACGGGCGGCCATATATTCTTGCATCTTCTTTCCAGGCTTATCGCTTACATAATACCTTTTAATATCCTTTACGCCTATATCTACATAATCCGTTGTATAGAACCAACCTCTCCAAAACCAGTCCAGATCAACCGCGGAAGCATCTTCCATAGTTCTAAAGAAATCCTCCGGGGTGGGGTGCTTAAACATCCATCTATGGGAATAGGTCTTAAACGCATGGTCAAAAAGCTCCCTTCCCATAACCGTTTCCCTTAGGATATTCAATGCCGTGGCAGGTTTTCCGTAGGCGTTGGGCCCTAATTGATATACATTTTCAGGATTGGACATAATGGGAGATATCGTAGTTTGGTCGCCACTCATATAAGGAACTATATCTGCCGGATTACCTCTGCTGGAGGGATACTTGTCATTTGGAGCAATAGCCTCCGGAAATTCAACCCCGAATTCCTGTTCCGCCATATACTGCATAAAAGTGTCCAGACCTTCGTCCATCCAGCCCCATTGACGTTCATCGGAATTTACGATCATAGGGAAAAAGTTATGACCTACTTCGTGTATGATCACACTGATCATTCCGTATTTAACCCTATCGGAGTAGGTGCCATCATCGTTTGGCCTACCGTAGTTCCAACAGATCATAGGGTACTCCATACCTTGGTTTTTGGCATGTACGGATATGGCCTTAGGATACGGATAATCAAAGGTATGCGAAGAGTAGGATTTTAAGGTAAGGGCAACCGCCTTGGTAGAATACTCCTCCCATAACGGATTACCTTCTTTAGGGTACATGGATATGGCCATAATGTCCTTCCCTCCTATTTTCACGGCCTGCATATCCATAATGAACTTCCGGGATGTGGCAAAACCAAAATCACGTACGTTTTCGGCCTTAAGTTTCCATGTCTTTGTTTTATCGGAAAAACCTTTTTCCAATTCCTCTACTTCTTGTTGGGTAACGATGATCACAGGTTTGTCATAGGATTTTTCGGCCTGCTCGTACCGCTTCATCATTTCCTTGGAATAGACTTCCTTCCTATTTTGAAGCACACCCGTACCATCTAAAATATGATCGGCAGGAACGGTAATGTTCACCTCATAGTTTCCAAAAGGCAAGGCAAATTCGCCACTGCCCCAAAATTGATGGTTTTGCCATCCTTCCACATCATTATAAACGGCCATTCTAGGAAAGAACTGTGCGATAACATAGGCTCTGTTCCCATCTTTCGCAAAATACTCGTAACCAGATCTGGCCCTATTTACGGTATGGTCCGGAATATTATAGTCCCATTTAATAGAAAACGAATACTTTTCGCCGCTCTTAAGGGCGGTGGCCAAATCTATACGCATCATGGTAAAGTTTACGGTGTAGGGAAGTGCCTTCCCGGAAACGTCCTTTACATAATCAATATTAAAACCGCCGTCAAAAGGCTGTCCCAAATATTTTCCGGCAAAACTTCCGGCCGGCTCTGCAAGGGAAACGCCCGCACCATCTTTTAAAAGTGCTTTGGAATCCTTTGTCCTTACATTTTGATCCAATTGCACCCATAGGAATTCTAGGGCATCGGGAGAATTATTGGTATAGGTTATGGTCTCCTCACCAAAGATTTTGGCATTTTTATCGTCCAAACGAATGTCCATCACATAGTCTGCCTGCTGTTGATAATAATCCGGTCCGGGGGTTCCGGAAGCAGAACGATACGTATTTGGCGTAGCGAACTCCTCATACAATTGTTTGAATTTGCTTTGATTGTAATGCCCGGGTTCTTTTTGTTTTTGCCCGTCTTCCTGTGCAAAGGAAACTGCTGCGAACAAAAATAAAACCGAAGCTAAAGCGTACTGGAATCTTTTCATTTTGTTTCTTATTTTTAGTCGTGGAAAATTAAAGTTTTTAAAAGGATTTCTTAAGGTATGTTATAAATTTAACATTCCTTTGGCATCGGATTTTATCAGCACAAAGCTCTTTTTTTTGCCATTGATGTCAAAATGAACGACGTTTTGCTGCTCCTCAAAAAGATCTGTCAAAATTTCGTTTTCTATAGCGATACTGGAAACCTTGGGGAAATCTACCTTGGGCACCTCTACGTAACAGATTACAACGTCCGAATCATATTTTTTACCTAAAAAGGTATAGTCCACCTGTTCCCCGTTAATGCTAACCATAAACTTTGTCCTAACATACTTTTGCAGATATTCCACATCCACAGCGGTTTCCTCATTGGTGCCCAGTTTGGCGTCTATACCGTAACGCTCCGTTAAAACGGCGTTCATGTCGTCTATAAAAAGTCGGGTCGTAATCTGTAGTGCATCATCCTTTTCCGAATAACGCACCTGGGTTACGCTCAGATAAAATTTATGTGCCACGGTAAACGCCACTAGGGGCAATAGGAGCAGAAAGAGTATTTTTTTCATTTTTAATTACTATTGGGAATGGGAAATAAGGGGCAAATCCTATGCCAAAGATAGCCTTTAGTCCAGATTATTGTTTTCCCGGTACAGTGCGCTCCTTTTTTCCATATAGGCCCAAATATGCAAGATATCATGGGTATCTACCAAGGACTGAAACTCGGTATCGATTTCACAGAAATAGAGAAAATCATCTATTTTATCCTCTGGTATTTTTAAATTTGATTGATAGAGGGAATCGGCATAAAACTCCCGCACCCTTCCCGTCCGGTCATATAATTTGTTCCGTGCCACCCGTTCCTTCAACATTTTAGTGCGGCCGGATATTCCGTTTAGAATAGGGTTCAATGGTATGAATCCGCCACCGGACGTAGCTTCAAATAGCTGGCGTTCCGCTTGGGTAGGAACGCGCACATAGGCATTGGGGAGACCCAATGTGCTGGCCGTAATCACTGCATCCGTTTTTAAGGTCTGTATATCCTTGAAAATATCTCCCGAAAGATTATAGGGCGTAACCACCACTTCATCCAATTCTGTGAGTTCGTCTTCCAAAGGAACTGTGATCAAGCTGCTTTCGAGCATGGCTTGGGTTACCACTATTTGCTTTTTTCTGAACTGTACGGCGGAAAACACCAAGGTATCGTTCATTTTGACTTGTATGCTAAAAAAGCCGTTGATATCCGTTATTACAGCTTTATCGGTAGAAATATTAAGGACGTGCGTTGCAGCAACATCCCCATCGTTACTCTGCACTCTGCCTTCCAGTTTTTTCCCGGGCATCGTTTGTGCGAATCCCAGAAACGAAAAAAATAATAGGCAGCAAAGGAATTTAGTCCTCATTCAAACTCGCTAGAAATGTTTTGCTGTGGTTCACCAAAGAATCTATAAGTTGAAACTCATTTTCTTTTTTAAGTAAGGTCGTCGCCGGCATTTGCGTATCGCAGTAAAACAAGAACGCATCAATTTTATCCTGTGGTATCTTTAAATCCGTCACAAAAAACGCATCATCGTACACCTGCCTCAGCACCTCGCTTACCTTTAATTTTGAGCCTTGTTCCTGTTCCGCTTCATTGGCCTTAAAAATGGCCCTAAAAATATTTACGAAATTTATACCGTCCTGCATGCCCCTTTCCTTTTGGGATAGGGCAATATTCTGCACTTGGGTGGTACGGTCTATTTCATACTCATACTCTTTAAACTCCTCATTTTTAACCTGTAAATAACGCTCCGGGTCATCTGGGGTTATCACCACCTCGTCTAGTTGGGTAACTTTTTCGTTTACGGCAACGATCAATCTATTCTTTTCCAAGATCTCTGGCGTAATCAATACAATTTTATATTGGTAATTTACCGCGGTAAAAATCAATTCATCCCCAACCTTTACGGCTATAGAAAACTCCCCGTTTTCATTGGTAATCGTAGCCTTTTCGGTCATGGAATTAATGACATACTCATTGGCCACATTTATGTTCTTGTAAATCACTTTGCCCATCAACAACCTGCGCTCGTCGTCCTGTGCCGCTGTAAAAGAAATATAGAAAACAAAGAGTAAGGAAAGAAAATAGTTTAAGCTTTTCATGTATTGGTTATCGTATTAAAAGGTTTGAAAAAAATAGAGGGACTAAAGAAAAGATTTGCTGAGGTCTAAAAAAAACAACCGCCAATAAACTTTTGTTAATTTGTGATACTAAAGATCGTGAAAAAAATTGACCTTCAGGGAAACCTTTACAAAAATCAATTTCCTTTCAACGATTTTATTTCCACTTCAACCCGAAATCCTATTATTTTAACCGCTATTGTTAGGAAGGCATAGAGATAATCTTATTTTTGTTGTCCGGCTTTTTTAAGCTTAAACACCTTACTATGAAACCAATAGTCATTAGTATCCTGCTCTTATTTTTGGTCTCCACAACCGCATTCGGACAAATAAAAATAGGTGACAACCCAGAAAATATTGACCCTTCCTCGGTTTTGGAACTGGAAAGTACGTCTAGGGTGCTCGTCATCACACGGGTGAGTACCGCAGAAATGGAAGCCATTACCCCGCAACGGGGCGGTGTGGTGTACAATACGGACACCCAGTGCGTTCATTATTTTAACGGCACGGCATGGATAAACCTATGTGAGGGGGAAGAACTTAATCTAACCAATGACCCTATTATAAATACTGTCCGTACCATTAGTATCGTGGACAACGGCACTTCTATAAATTTAGAGGTTGCACAAAACAGTATCCGGAGCGAGAATATTGTTGATGGCGGTATTAATGGCGATGATATACAGGACAACTCCATTGGCGAAAGCAAACTCGGGGCAGATTCGGTGGGTGCGAGCGAGCTGCGGCAAAATTCGGTGGGATCATCGGAGGTTGTAGATGGCAGCATAGCACCAAGGGATATGGCCAATACGATCGCCAATCAGATACTCACCACCGATGTAAATGGCATCGTAATCTGGTCGGATGCCGTTAACCTACAGGGCGCTTTGGCCGATGAAGTTACGATTACGGGTACTGGGATTCCAGGTGATCCGCTTAGCCTTGCTAACGCCGTTCAAACGGCGATTTCCGATAATACAGCCGCAATAATTGCCGAAACTACGAGAGCTACGAATTCAGAACAGGCAAACTCAAATGCTATTGCAAATGAGGAAACGAGGGCCGTAGCTGCAGAACAAGCCAATATAGATGCCATTGCGGCCGAAACCCTGAGGGCTACCGCAGCGGAAACTCAAAATGCAACCGATATAGCGTCCCTACAAACGGATAAGGAAGATGTTATCAATAAAGATGATAATACTAGTTTAGGTACCTCTGATGATGCCTACCCTACCCAAAATGCAGTTAAAACCTATGTGGATAATGAATTAGCATTAGTTGCCGCTGGGTCTGGCACAACAGAATTAGCGGATCAAGCCACCATAACAGGCGATGGTTCTGTTGGTAACGAATTTACAGTAA
>Ga0075108_10000861_pt1 | contig 16415 bp, 6 predicted proteins | sample AntAceMetag02UK1_FD_69797 | JGI IMG/M metagenome (GOLD analysis project Ga0075108, IMG submission 69797) | Saline lake microbial communities from Ace Lake, Antarctica - Antarctic Ace Lake Metagenome 02UK1 | ecosystem: Environmental > Aquatic > Non-marine Saline and Alkaline > Saline | place...
AATTTTAATATCTCTGGCCACTTTTGCGCAAGAGTTACCTCCCATTCAAAATTTCCCCCCTTTAGATTATGATGGCGAAAATCAAAATTGGGCAATTGCGCAAGGCAATAATCGCCATATCTACATAGCAAACAACCACTCTTTACTGGAATACGACGGTGTGCACTGGCGTAAATATATCGCTCCAAACAATAGTATAATACGCTCCGTATATGGAGTAGGCGAACAGATATTTACTGGGCAATATATGGAGTTTGGGTACTGGCAAAGAGATGTGTACGGAGAACTATATTACACCTCTATATCGGATGAGCTGGAAACACCAATGGTGGAAGATGAAGAATTTTGGAATGTTATTACCTTGGGAGATTGGATTCTTTTTCAATCCTTAGATCGTATTTATAGTTACAACTTACTATCCAAAGAGTTTAAACTAATCAAAGCGAAAGCTGCCAAAGCCCATATGTTTAAGGTAAATGGGTCTATCTATTTTCAAAATCAGGATAAAAATGTTTTTAAAATTGAAAATGGGACATCCGTTTTGGCCATAGATGCAGCGCTTTTAGATGGTAAGACTATTGTAGGTATGTACAACGAGTTAAATACGATAGTCGCCATATTGGAAAATGCTGAATTTTTGCAAATTTCTGATAGTGGCGTAACGACAAGGAACGTGAAGTCACTAAAATCAACAGGAGATATCGTTGTTTATACTACTGAAAGATTAAAGGATGGTTCTTATGTTTTGGGTACGATAGCCGATGGACTATTTCAGCTAGATTCCGAGGGGGATGTAATAAGAAGTATCGATAGAAGGAATGGCTTGAATAACAATACTATTCTTTCAGTTTTTCAAGATACCGATGAAAACCTATGGTTGGGTTTGGATAATGGTATCAGTGTTATTAACCTGAAGTCACCCTTTAAGGAATACATAGATAATAGTGGTAAACTAGGTCTGGTATATGCATCCAAGTTGTTTAATAATAAACTGTACCTCGGTACGAACCAAGGATTGTTTGTAAAGGAAAAAGTATGGGAGGCCGAGTTTAAGTTAATCAGAGGAACGGAAGGTCAGGTATGGAGTTTGGATGCCTTTGATGGATATTTGCTTTGCGGACATAACAACGGAACCTACTTGATAAAGAACGATGAACTGGAATTGATTTCTAACCTTCCAGGAACTTGGGGCGTCAAAAGGATTCCGGGAAAATCAAATTTATTTCTACAAGGTAATTTTGACGGTATTTCGGTTTTAGAAAAAAAAGGTGGATTTTGGTCTTTAAGGAATAAAATAGAAGGCTTTGATATATCCACTCGGTTTTTTGAATTAACGGATAATAACAAGATCATTATAAATCATGAAATTAAGGGGCTGTATAGTTTAGCGATTAATGATGATTTTACAGAAGTACAAAGCATTGAAACCCATTCGCAGATGGGTTTTGGCTCCAGTCTGGTATCCTATGATGATAAAGTGATTTATTCGAGCGTTAACGGTGCTTTTGCAAAGGATAGGGATAGCCTTGGATTTAAACCTGATAGTACTTTAAACACGCTTTTAATCAATGAGGCCGGTGGTATAGCAAGTATCGGATTGCCAGATAGGAGCGCCAATAGGCTTTGGTATTTTACTAAAAACGGTTTATCCGTTATTTCACCAGAAGTCTTTTCTAATGCCTATACGATTACCACCATACCAGTGCCATCTTTTTTTAAGAGGAGCTTGGGCGTGGCCGGTTTTGAAAATATCAGTGGCCTAAAGGACGATACCTATTTAATCGGTATTTCTAATGGGTTCGTAACCCTTGATCTTTCCAAAAGAAAGGAAACTGTTTACCAAATAGAGATTTCTAAAATAAAGAGTAATTCAGTATTGGAAGAACCAGTGCTGGTTGCTTTAAAAAATGACCTTACAGAATTTGAATTTGATAGGAATACACTTCAATTCTATTATACCGTACCGCAGTATGAAAAGTATTCGGAAGTGTCTTATCAATATAGGTTAAAAGGCTTGTTTGAAGATTGGAGCAATTGGGGGTTCATGCCTAATGTCAGTTTTAACAACCTTGAATATGGTAGTTATGTTTTTGAGGTGCGAGCCAAAGTGGGTAATTCCTTAACCAGTAATACGGCAACTTATGAGTTTGTTATAAAACGGCCATGGTATTTATCTGTATCAGCGTTAATCGGGTATGGTTTGGTTGCACTTGCATTCTTTTTTAGTTTGCATAAATCGTACAAAACTTATTATACCAAAAAGCAGCGAAAGTTACTTGCCGATGAAAAAAGGAAGTTAAAACGTAAAAAGTTGAAAACAGACAAAGAACTGGCCCTCTTAAAGAACGAAAAGTTAAAGGGCGAAATCGATAGTAAGAACCGGGAGCTGGCAATTTCAACTATGAGTATCATTAAACGAAACGAATTTTTGAGTTCCATAAAAGACCAGTTGACCAATGCCGAAAATCCAACTCAGATAAAATCCGTAATCAAAACAATTGATAGAAATATCAATAGCGCTGATGATTGGAAATTTTTTGAGGAGGCCTTTAATAATGCAGACAAGAATTTCCTTAAAAAGGTAAAAGAGGCCCATCCGGTACTTACTCATAACGACCTTCGTTTGTGCGCCTATTTAAGACTTAATTTGGCATCAAAGGAAATTGCTCCATTATTGAATATTTCGTTGCGCAGTGTTGAGGTAAAACGCTACCGATTACGCAAGAAAATGAATTTACCTCACGAAAGCAGCCTAACCTCGTATCTATTCGAATTGTAGTACCTACAACAAATATAAAAATTACTACAACATTACCTATACATAGGTCGGTTTTCACTTTATTTATTAAGATTGTTTTGGAGTTTGCAATATCAAATTTTCCTATATTTTATGCCTAAATTATAGATAATTCGTAAAATTTATCCCTAAAATTTATCAATGTATATTTTTTGTTGAGGTGTTTTTTTTGAACTCTTGTTGTATTGTAACTAGTTTGCAGTTTCAAAATTTACAACAAATGAAGTACGTCTTTACCATTTTACTTTTCACGTGTTTTACTTCGTTTCTCTCCGCACAGAATGTAACTATAACGGGTACGGTGACAGATGAGGGATTAAACGAACCCCTTCCAGGAGTAAACGTTTTTGTTAAAAACACAACCAACGGAACTTCTACGGATTTCGATGGTAACTATTCTTTAAGTAACGTTAAGAAAGGAGATGTTTTAATCTTCTCTTATATTAGTTTTGTTACCAAGGAGATAGTAGTTGCAGATAACACAACAATTAATATCGTATTACAGGAAGATGTGAGTGCTCTTGATGAGGTCATCGTAATAGGTTATGGTACGCAAAGTAAAAAGGAAGTTACCGGAGCAGTTTCTATCGTTGGGGCAGAAACCATTGAGGAATTGAACCCTACACGTATTGAGCAAGCTTTACAAGGTCAGGTAGCAGGGGTGAATATCACTTCTGAATCTGGTTCTCCAGGTAGCGGTTCTAATATTCGTATCAGGGGTATTTCTACTAATGGGGACAACCGTCCTTTAATTTTGGTAGATGGTAACGTTATTGAGGACCTGAGCGTATTAAACCCCGGGGATATTGAAAGTATTAACGTGTTAAAAGATGCAACAGCAGGTATTTACGGCGTTCGAGCTGCTAACGGTGTTATTCTTATCACCACCAAGACAGGGCGTAAAAATTCAGAATTACAATTTACCTACGATGCTTTTGGAGGGTTCCAAGAAACATCAAGAAGAATACCTGTCCTAAACGCTACGGAGTATGCATTGATTACGAATGAGGCATTTGCAGCTGCGGGTGAGCCAAACCCCTTTCCTAATGTATCTAGATTAGGCGCGGGTACAAACTGGCAAGATGAAGTATTTCAAGCGGCTCCAATTGTAAATCAGAATTTGACAATCACTGGTGGTACAGAAAAATCTACGTTCTCTTTTGGTGCGTCTTTACTTACACAAGATGGTATTGTGGGGGGAAACAAATCAAACTTTACACGGTATACGACAAGATTTAATTTTAATAGCGACTTGCTAGATAACCTAAAGTTAACGGCTAACGTGTTGTATACAGGTTCCAACAATAGAAATTTAGCGGAGAATGGTATTGGCTCTGTATTGTTCAATGCTTTGAACAACGCGCCAACATTTGCTGTTCGGGATCGGAACGGAGCTTTTACCTTGTCGGAGGGCTTAGGTAACGAGGTGATCAATCCCTTGGCACAGATGGAAAATAATTTTAATACCACCCGCGTAAACCGGATAAGTGGTAAGGTTGGTTTAAACTATACGTTCTGGGATAATTTTACAGCGGAATCCAGTATGCAATTTAATTATGCCGAAAGCAGTAATAGAACACTTACACCAACAGCGTTTTTTGGTTCTGGTAAAGTGTTTAACAACCCAGGTAGGCCTGCTTTATTCGAGAATAAAGACTTGTTCAGAGATTACACTTTCGATAATTTTATCACCTACGATAAGCGCTTTGGTGAAGACCATAACCTTAAGGTACTGCTTGGAACGTCTGTATTGATAAATCAAGGTCAGTTTTCAGGGGTTACACAAGGATTCTTTGGTGAACAGGTAAATTTTGCAGATGCTGATAACGCCAACGCCGAAGAAACTGTTAACAACAGAATTCTGTCAGGTCTTAGCGGAAAGTTTGACCAACGATTATTATCCTACTTTACAAGACTGCAGTATGATTACAAGGGTAAATATCTTTTTTCAGGAGTTCTTAGGCGTGATGGCTCTACCAAGTTTGGACCTTCTAACCGCTTTGGGTATTTTCCATCGGCATCGGTAGGTTGGATTGCTTCGGACGAAAACTTTTTGGCAAATAATAAAACCATCAACTTCCTAAAATTTAGAGGTAGTTATGGTATTATTGGGAACGATAAAATTCGAGCAAATGCATTTCGCGGTATTTTAGACGGGGAGGGTACTTATGTTCTTAATAATGATTTAATATTTGGACAAGCGGTTGGCGTATTACCTAATAGTGCCATAGGTTGGGAAGAGCAAAAAACCTTTGATATTGGTGTAGATATGCGTCTTTTTAATGATAAAGTAGATATCACGGCCGATTATTTTCAAAAAAGAACAGACGGTCTTCTTCTGCAACCTCCAGTTTCTGGTATTTTAGGGTCATCTGCGCCAGGTACGCAACCACCATTTATTAATTCGGGAATTGTAGACAATACCGGTTTTGAATTTGCGATAGGTTACAGCAAAGATTTTTCGGAAGATGTTTCTTTTGGAATCAATTATAATGTTACAATTTTAAGAAACGAGGTAATCACCGTTAATGATGGCGTTGGTTTTTTACAAGGAGGTGGTTTCGGTGTAGGTCAGGATTTCCCATCTAGAATGGAGACTGGTAAGCCTATTGGATATTTCTTTGGTTTGGAAACGAACGGACTATTCCAGAATCAAGGTGAGGTAGATGCACATGCAACACAACCAAATGCCGGACCTGGAGATTTAAGATTTGTGGATCAGAACGGTGATGGTTTAATTGATTCGGACGATAGGGTGGATATTGGTAACCCTATTCCAGATGCTACGATGGGACTAAACCTTTCCTTTGAGTACAAGAATTTTGATTTTGGAGCATATGCCTTTGCATCCTTAGGGAATGATATTGTTAGAAACTATGAGCGTAACCAACCTTTGGTAAATCGTTCTGTATATACCTTGGATAGATGGACGGGTGCGGGTACCTCTACTACAACTCCAAGGGTAACTACTGGTGCCACCGCAAACACCTTGTTTTCTGACTTCTTTGTAGAAGATGGTTCTTTTATCAGAATACAGAATGCGCAAGTTGGGTATACTTTTCCCTCAGGTGCAATGGAAAAAATGGGAGCAGATAAACTACGAGTTTATGTTTCGGCAAATAACATATACACCTTCACTAAATATAGAGGATATGACCCTAGTGCATCATCCGGTGACGCCATTGGAGGCGGCATTGATCAAGGCTTTTATCCAGTGCCTAGGACTTATTTATTGGGTGTAAATTTTAAATTCTAAGGAAATGTTCAAAAAAGATAATAACCTAAGTTTTATGAAAAAATTTCTTTTCGTTTTCGTTTCGAGTATTATTGTTTTAGGGTGTTCCGATGATTTCGTAGATCCCGAGCTTTTTGATGAAGACTCCGAGAACTTCTTTAATTCTGAAGAAGACTATCTAAGTGCATTATTGTCTACCTATGATTTGTTGCAGTCTACCTATCTTAATGTAATGTTGGGAGAGATAGCCTCTGATAATACCTTGGCGGGTGGCGAAAGCGCTACCGATACACCAGGTATTCAAGAAATAGACGATATGGTGCACAATAATGTAAACCAGCAGTTACGGGATATTTGGGGCTGGATGTATGCTGGGGTTTACCGGGCCAATTATATTATTGAGTTTCAGGATAAAACAGATTTTGCCGGTAAGGAAATTATTTTGGCAGAAACACGATTTTTGAGAGCATACTTCTATTTTGAATTGGTGAAGTGGTTCGGAGACGTGCCCTTGACCATAGATAGAAGAATAGGTTTTGGAGAGCAAAATACGATCGATCGCGCTCCAAGAGCAGAGGTGTACGCCCAAATGGAACAGGATTTAATTTTTGCGGCTGCCAACCTTCCTGTTACTCCCGCAGATATGGGCAGAGCAACCAAAGGTGCTGCACAGGCTTTATTGGGTAAAGTATACTTATACCAAGATAAGTTTGCAGAGGCTGCTACGGTGCTAGAGGAGGTTGTAAACGGAGGAGCCTATGATTTGTTAGAAGATTACAGTACCATGTTCGAGAATGATAACGAAAACAATATAGAGAGCGTTTTTGAAGTGCAATATACCGATCAAGAAGGTGCTGGTTTCGGGTGTTTACAATGTAGTGAAGGAAATGTTGCAGTAGGATTCAATGGAATACGTAATTACTCAGGGCCTTTGTTCGACTCTGGTTTTAGTTTTAATATCCCCACCCAAGAAGTGTACGATGCATTTGAGTCGGGCGATACTAGGAGAGATGTCGCTATATTGGATATAAATAATTGGGCAGCAACCAATTCCGGCGTATCCTTTGTAGAAGGTTTTGAGCATCCAGGGTATTATAACAGGAAATATATTGCCCGTCAAGGTGATGCGAATATTGGAGATGCTAATTTGACAAATCCGAACAACTACCGCGCTATACGTTTTGCAGATGTATTGTTGATGGCCGCAGAGGCTTTGAATAGAGGAGGTATTAGTGACGACAGAGCTCAAACCTATTTGAACAGGGTTCGGAATCGTGCTAATTTGGCAAATATTGATGCGAATGGAGAGGCCTTGACCCAAGCTATTTACCAAGAAAGAAGAGTAGAACTGGTAGGCGAAGGACATCGATTTTTCGACTTGGTAAGAACAGGACGTGCCGCTGCGGAAATTGATGGTTTTCAAGCAGGAAAGAACGAACTTTTTCCAATACCACTTATAGAAATAGAATTAGCAGGCAACCGTTGGGCACAAAACCCAGGATATTAATAAAAATAAAAATTGACAGTAATGAGAAGTATTAAAAATCTATTAGTTTTCTTTTTGGCAACTGCATTTGTTGTCTCTTGTGCAGATGATGATGATGTATCTTTTGCGTTGCAAGAAATTTCCGCTCCAACAGAGATAAATGCGGTTTTCGATATTGCTCAGGACGATTCTGGACAAGTTTCGGTAACGCCAGTTGGTGTAGGAGCCTCTGTGTTTCAAGTATTTTTTGGGGATGTTGATAACGAGGTTGCTACCGAGGTAGCGCCAGGAGAAACTATCACAAAAGTGTATACTGAAGGTGAGTTCGCTTTAAGAATTGTAGGTGTTGGCACCACAGGTCTTACGAGCGAATTGGTAAGAATTGTTACCATTTCTTTTACCCCACCTACCGATTTGGTTGCAAATATCGCTGTTTCAACGGTTAATCCTTTTGAGGTAACGGTCGCTCCAACGGCTACAAACGCAACGGTCTTCGATATCTTTTTTGGTGATGTAGAAAACGAAGAACCTACAACTATTATGGTAGGTGAAACTGCAACGAAAGTATATGATGAAGTAGGTGACTATACAGTACGTGTGGTCGCTCGCGGTGCTGGTGCTGCAACGATTGAGGCATCTGAAATGGTGAGTATTGTTGATCCAGGCAGTTTAAGTGCTGCCGATTTTGTAGGTACTTGGGTAATGGCTCCGGAGGCAGGTTCTTTAGGTGTTGGACCGGCAATTGGGGATACTAGTTTCTTTGCGATTGATGCGCAAGGAGTAATCGACAGAGCATGTTATTATGACGATACCTATGTTTTTGGAGATGACGGTTCATTTATGAACGTATTGGGCGCGGAAACTTGGATCGAAGGTTGGCAAGGTGGAACGGAGTCCTGTGGTACTCCGGTAGCACCCTATGATGGTAACAATACAGCTACATACACCTATGATGATGCTACAAATACCTTGACCGTAAATGGCGAAGGTGCTTTTATTGGTCTTCCTAAAGCAAATAACGAAGGGGAATTACCTAATGTAGCGGTTCCAGCGGCAATTAGCTACATCGTAACCTTAAGTGAAGACAAGAACACCATGAACGTAGTGGTAGAAATAGGAGCAGGTTCAGGAGTTTTCTGGCAATATAAATTAATAAAAGAGGGGACTGGTGTAATGCCAATAACAGCGGCCGATTTTATAGGAAATTGGGTCATGGCACCAGAGGCAGGTTCTTTGGGCGTTGGTCCAGCAGTTGGCGATACAAGCTTTTTCGCTATTGATGACCAAGGGGTTATCGATAGGGCTTGTTACTATGATGATAACTATGTTTTTGGAAGTGACGGTTCGTTTATGAACCAACTAGGCGCTGATACTTGGATCGAAGGTTGGCAAGGTGGAACAGAGTCCTGTGGTACTCCGGTAGCACCGTACGATGGTACAGTTGCCGCTACCTATACCTATGATGATGCCGCAAAAGCATTAACGATAAGTGGTGAAGGCGCCTATATTGGTCTGCCTAAAGCAAATAACCAAGGGGAATTGCCAAACGTGGCCGTCCCGTCGGAAATTGTGTATACGGTTGATTTAAGTGAGGACAGAAACACGATGAACGTGAATGTAGAGATAGGAGCTGGATCAGGGGTATTCTGGCAATACAAATTGGTTCGTAACACCAATACCAATACTTCCCCGATAGCGGGCACTTGGGTAATGGCGCCCGAGGCCGGTTCCTTAGGAGTGGGTCCTGCTTTAGGCGATGTAGGCTTTTTTGCAATTGATGACCAAGGCATTATAGACAGAGCGTGTTACTTTGATGATACCTATGTTTTTGGAACAGATGGTTCCTTTATGAACGTTTTGGGAGCGGACACCTGGATAGAAGGTTGGCAAGGCGGTGCCGAGGCTTGTGGTGTTCCAGTAGCACCTTATGATGGTACTGCGACGGCTACATTTGATTTGAATTCAGGTGCTGGTACGCTTACTATTAATGGTACTGGTGCGTACATTGGACTGCCCAAGGCAAACAATCAAGGGGAATTACCTAATGTAGCTGTACCGGATAGTATTATATATGCCGTTACTTTAAGTAGCGATAACAATACAATGAACGTCTCGGTAGAAATAGGAGCTGGTTCCGGTGTTTTCTGGCAATATAAATTGGTAAGACAATAAAAGAGGATAGATGAAAAAATTCAAAAACATATTCGTATCCATCTTGGCTTTAATCATATTCGGTTGTCAAGAGGAAGAACCGACATTGGACACTATTATCGTTCCAGAAAATCTTACCGTTTCCACTGTAATTAGTACGGACGGTTCTGGAATCGTAGAATTTTCGGCAGCTGCCGAAAACGCTATAACCTATACCTATAAATTCAGTGATGGGGAGACCGTAGTGTCTCCGGATGGTACCGCTACCAAGAGATTTACATTGGTAGGTTTAAATACCTACAACTATTCTGTAATTGCTTATGGTACAGGCGGAGTTAGTTCTTCTGCATTGTATACGGTACAGGTAGAAAGTGACTTTTCAGATTTTCAAGCTATAGAGTTATTAACTGGTGGAGATATTAGTGATGATGGCGCTGTAGTTACTGCAACGTCAAAAACATGGTATCTCGCAGCATCAGAACCCGGCCATTTGGGAGTTGGTGCAACATTAGCCTTTTTGCCAGACCAGTTTTGGTTTCCTGCTTTTTTTGCAGCTGGTCCATTTGAGCGTTGCGCTGAGGATAATGTAGGGAGCTGTTTTTGCGATGACGAGCTAACTTTTACTTTGAATACAACTGGTAATCAGCTTACCTATGAACTAAATAATAACGGAAGTACCTTTTTTAACGCAGGCCATCAAGCTATTGTTGGTCAAGATGCTGGGGAAGACGCCTGTTTTGAGTTTGATAGTTCTGGCACCAGCATTGTTTCTTTAGCGCCAACATCGGTAAACTGGTCATTGGTTCCCGACCCAGCTTTTGACCCAAGAGGAACTATTTTGAATTTTAGTAATGGCGGATTTATGAGTTACTATGTAGGTTCTTCTTCGTACGAGATTTTAGAAATTACCAACGATTTTTTACATGTAAGGACGATAGACGCCAATGATTCCAATTTAGCATGGTATCTTAAATTCTCTACGACTCCCGTAAGTGAGCAAGGAGGAGAAGATGACAATCAATTAGATTCTGTGTTTGACACCTTGGTATGGTCAGATGAATTTGATGTAGATGGTGCGCCAAGTACTGCGAACTGGAATTATGATTTGGGTACGGGTGATAATGGTTGGGGAAATGCAGAATCACAATCGTATACTAGCGATGCCTCCAATGTTATCATTGAGGATGGTCTACTTAAAATTACGGCGATTAGAGATGGAGAAGATTTTACATCGGCAAGAATTCAAAGCTATCAGAAACAAGAGTTTACCTATGGTAGGGCCGAGGCACGTGCCAAATTACCTACTGGTGGTGGAACTTGGCCGGCTATTTGGATGTTGGGAGGCGATTTCGAGACCAATATATGGCCAGCTGCCGGTGAATTGGATATAATGGAGCACGTTGGTAATCAGCAGGATGTTATTTTTGCATCCACCCACGACCCTAATAATTTTGCGGGAAATGCAAGAACAGGCAGTGTTACTGAAGAAGGTGTTTCAGATGAATTTCATATCTACGAAATGGAATGGACGGCTACCGAAATTAGCTTTGCAATAGATGGTGTAGTCTTCCACACAGTTTCAAATAGTGAAGGTCTTCCATTTAATAAAGATTTTTTCTTTATTCTTAACGTGGCTATGGGCGGTACTTTTGGTGGTCAAATAGACCCTGCATTTACAATGGCTACTATGGAGGTAGACTACGTAAGAATGTATCAATAATGGAGTTAGATTGTTAATTTAGTTTTAAATTGAAAAACCAGTAGTAATGTGCTGGTTTTTTTAGTTAGTATTTTAGTGTAATTTATATATGGAGTATTTAGAGATTAATGGTGAAGGTTTTTATAAAATAGAGCACAGCGATTCGTTACGTCCTTTTTTTATGAGTATAGTCAGTGATTCCGATCACTGGATGTTTATTTCTAGTAATGGAGGTTTAACGGCTGGTAGAAAAAATAGTGAGTATTCATTATTTCCATATTATACAGACGATAAGCTAACAGAATCTTATGAAACTACGGGTAGCAAAGCAGTTTTTTTAGTAGAATCATCTGATAAAAATGTGGTATGGGAGCCTTTTTCAGATAGGTATATAGGGGTATTTAATTGTACTAGAAATTTATACAAAAATGAACATGGTAATAAGTTAATTTTTGAGGAATTAAACCATGACCTTGGTCTTACGTATAGATGTGAATGGAACTCCAGTACAATTTTTGGTTTTGTAAAAAAGAGCACACTTTATAATACAAATAGTACTGCTGTAAAAGTGAAGCTTTTAGACGGGTTACAGAATGTGTTGCCATATGGCGTTGCTACAGATGTACAAGTTGCTTCTAGTAATTTGGTAGATGCGTATAAAAAAAGTGAGCTTTTAGAAAAATCTGGTTTAGGTATATTTACTTTAAGTGCTATTATTGTTGATAAGGCGGAGCCAAGTGAAGCTTTAAAAGCAAATGTAGTATGGTCACTTGGTTTAGAAAATCCTAAAGTGTTATTGTCTTCTTTACAACTTAATACATTTAGAAAAACCGGAGTAGTCACAGAGGAAAAAGATGTTAGGGCAGAAAAGGGAGCTTACTTTATTGCTTCAGAATTAGAATTAAGGGCTAACTCAGATAAAGAATGGTTGATTGTAGCTGATGTAAATCAAGGGCCTTCTGCAGTTATTAACCTTTCCGAAAAAATACATACTAGTAAAAATTTATGGGATACCGTCATGAGCGATGTTGCCCTTGGGGCCACCAATTTATTAGCACTAACTACAGCAGCAGATGGTAAACAAATTACGGCGGATAATAGAAGAAATACAAGGCATTATGCCAACGTACTTTTTAATATTATGCGAGGTGGTATTTTTGATGATAATTATACTATAGAAAAGCAAGATTTTATTAGGTATATGAAAAAGGCTAATAAATATGTATTTGCTGAGAATGCATCTTTATTAACGGGATTGTCGGAAGCTATTCAGCTGCCTAAACTTAAAGAATTAGCATGGGAAAGTACCGATAGAAATTTTGGTCGGTTATGTTTAGAATATTTGCCTTTGAAGTTTAGTAGAAGACACGGAGACCCAAGTAGACCATGGAATAAATTTTCTATCAATACAAGAAATGAGATAGACGGGTCAAAAGTGCTAGATTATCAAGGTAACTGGAGAGATATTTTTCAAAATTGGGAAGCATTGGCGCATTCGTATCCTGAATTTATGGAGAACATGATTCATAAATTCTTAAATGCAACAACTTTTGATGGATATAATCCATACAGAGTTACCAAAGATGGCTTTGATTGGGAGACCATTGAGCCAGATGAGCCTTGGTCTTACATTGGTTATTGGGGAGATCATCAAATTATATATTTATTAAAATTCTTAGAATTTATAGAGGGGCATTACCCCAAGAAACTACAAGCGTATTTTAGCACAGATTTCTTTGTTTATGCAAATGTTCCTTATGTTATAAAACCGTATTCAGAATTACTTAAAAACCCCAAGGATACAATAGAATTTAATGAAGCATCAGATGCTGAAATTCGGAATCAAAGAAAATTACAAGGAGCAGATGGCGCGCTGTTGCGGACATCAAATAATGAAATTTACAGAGTTAACCTTATAGAAAAATTACTAGCAACCTTACTTGCTAAATGTGCTAACCTTATTCCAGAAGGCGGTATTTGGATGAATACCCAAAGACCAGAATGGAACGATGCGAATAATGCATTAGTAGGTAATGGTGTTTCCATGGTGACCTTATATTACATGCGTCGGTTTTTTACATTCTTCAAAAAAACGATAGAAAACGCAAGTGTAGAAAATATGCCAATTTCTGCGGAGTTGCATACCTTCTTTAAAGAGACGATAACTGTGCTTCAATCCAACGTGGATGCTTTGAACAAAAAAGTGTCCAATGAAGTTCGTAAAACGGTTATGGATGGTTTAGGTATTGCAGCAAGCGACTATAGAACAGCTATTTATGATAATGGTTTTTCTGCACAAAAAGCAGATGTTACTAAAAATGATTTGCTACGTTTTTCTGAATTGGCACTAATTTTTATTGACCACTCCATTAAGGCAAATAAGCGTGCCGATAATTTGTATCATGCGTATAACTTAATGACTGTAGAGAATGCAGGGGAAGTGTCTATTTCCTATTTAAGTGAAATGTTAGAAGGCCAAGTCGCAGTACTTAGTTCAGGATATTTGGATGCTGCTCAAAGTTTAGAAGTATTAGATGCACTAAAGCAAAGTGCTTTGTTTAGAGAGGATCAGTACAGTTATCTATTGTATCCAAACAAGGAAAGGCCTCGTTTTACAGAAAGAAATAATGTACCATCAAATGCTGTAACATCTTCTAAGCTATTGCAACAACTTATTAATGAGGGTAATTTGGAAGTTATTGAGCAAGACACTTTAGGTACCTATCACTTTAATGGTAATTTTAATAATGCTAAAAGCTTAGAAGACGCCCTAGATAATTTGGATGCATCTTACCAGGACTTGGTATTACAAGAAAAAAATTCTTTGCTACAAGTTTTTGAAGAAGTTTTTGATCATAAATCATTTACGGGTCGCTCCGGTACTTTTTATGGTTATGAAGGTTTAGGTTCTATCTATTGGCATATGGTATCTAAGTTAGCTTTAGCGGTTCAAGAGTGCTGCTTAAAAGCTATTGATGAGAAGGAGAGTGATGAAATCATTGGTAGATTATTAGAGCACTACTACGAAATAAATGCAGGTATTGGGGTGCATAAATCTCCTGAATTGTATGGAGCGTTTCCAACAGACCCATATTCTCATACACCAGGAGGTAAGGGTGCTCAACAGCCAGGTATGACAGGACAGGTTAAAGAAGATGTTTTAAATCGTTTTGCTGAATTAGGACTTGTTGTTACCAATGGGGTGCTTCATTTTAAGCCAAGATTAGTATTACGAGACGAGTTTTTAACCCAACCAGAGCAATTTGAATATGTAGCTATTTCCGGAGAATCTAAAGTGATTGAACTTGCTGAAAATTCCCTCTGTTTCACGTATTGCCAGGTGCCTGTTGTATATCAACTCGCCACGGAAGAATCTATAACGGTAACGTTAAGCGATGATGCTACGGTATCCATGGAAGGTTCGGAACTTGGTGCTGAGTTCAGCACTATGTTGTTTGCGAGGAGTGGTAAAATTTCAAAATTAACGGTGTCCGTTGTAAAGTAGAAATTCATGAATATCGGTTTAAAAACTTTATGGATTCTGCTTTTATTTATGGTCACCTTGAGTTGTCAAAAGGGTATGGTCATACCAACCAAAACTGCTGCTGATATTTTAGGTAATCCAAACTATTTGGCGATTTCCTATGGTGGTTATCGTGAGAATACCAGAGATATTCAACCCTCTTTATTCGAGCTTAAAGAGGATATGAAAATCTTATCTGCTATAGGTATTAAGCTAATTAGAACCTACAATGTACATTATCCCCATGCCGAAAATGTCTTAAAAGCAATAACAGAGTTAAAACAGGAAGATGCTGATTTTGAAATGTATGTAATGCTAGGCGCATGGATAGATTGTAAAAATGCATTCAATTGGGAGGTTGGAGAACCTAACCACGAAGAAGAGAGTGAGCGTAATCCTGTAGAAATTGCTAAAGCTGTTTCTTTAGCTAAAAACTATCCTGATATTGTAAAAATAATTGCGGTTGGTAATGAAGCTATGGTTAAATGGGCTACTAGTTATTACGTGCAACCTGCAATTATTTTAAAATGGGTGAACCATTTACAAGAATTGAAAAAATCTGGCGAACTAGATAACAATCTTTGGGTAACAAGTTCCGATAATTTCGCTTCATGGGGTGGTGGTGGAGCTGAATATCACGTGGAAGATTTAACGAAGTTGATTCATGCGGTGGACTTTATATCTATGCATACCTATCCTATGCATGATACACATTATAACTCAGCATTTTGGGATGTTCGGGAAGAAGAAAAAGACCTTTCCAAACCAGAAAAAATAGATAAAGCAATGGGTAGAGCTAAAAACTATGCTATTTCGCAATATGATAGTGTGGTTGGTTATATGAAAAGTATAGGTACCAATAAACCAGTGCATATAGGCGAAACAGGTTGGGCAAGTTTAGCTAGTGAGCTTTATGGTAAAACCGGCTCAAAAGCTACAGATGAATACAAACAGGCTATCTTTTATAAGCATATTAGAGAATGGACCAATGAAAATGGTATTTCTTGTTTTTATTTTGAAGCCTTTGATGAGCAGTGGAAAGATGCTAAAAACCCTCAAGGTTCAGAGAATCATTTCGGACTTATAAACTTACAAGGAGAAGCTAAATATTCAATTTGGAATTTGGTTGATGATGGAGTTTTTAAGGATTTGACAAGAAATGGGAAAACCATATCTAAAACATATAAAGGAGATTTAGACGCCCTAATGCAGGATGTTGCAACACCTTCAAGTAAGTTGAAAAATATAGATTTAATCGAAATTAAAGAATAAGGTATTGACACCCAAATAAGAAAATCAGTTATGTCAAAAAGTATCATATTTAGTTTGAATATTTTATTGCTTTTAGTTTTTTCATGCAAAGTTGAACCTAATGTGAATCAGGTGTCTGTAAACGGGCGTAGCATATCTTAGATTCAAGTAGTAAATGCAACAGCTTTAGCTGTTGAAAAAAAGCCCTCCCCTGAGATTTGGCCCTAGGGCCAAATCTCAGGGGAGGGCGGCGAAAAACTTCATATTTTTGGG
>Ga0075108_10000864_pt1 | contig 16401 bp, 18 predicted proteins | sample AntAceMetag02UK1_FD_69797 | JGI IMG/M metagenome (GOLD analysis project Ga0075108, IMG submission 69797) | Saline lake microbial communities from Ace Lake, Antarctica - Antarctic Ace Lake Metagenome 02UK1 | ecosystem: Environmental > Aquatic > Non-marine Saline and Alkaline > Saline | place...
ACAAAAATAGAAAAAATGCAGCAGCTCGTCTTATACAAGGTTTTGCACGAAAAAAGGCTACGAAAAGAAATCAAAATATAGCGGTAGCTTCAAAAAAACTAACCAATAATGCAATAAAAAAAGTAATTTCAGATGAGGGTAAACCAATTATTGCCCCCCTTACAAGAGTCAGTCTATCTAACAGGGAAATAAATGCGTTTCGGCAAAAAATATTAAACGCTGAAAAGGCAAAACGGATACATCCATTTAATGCGCGTAGATATAAAGCATTCATAAATACATCAGAAACGCTAAATAATACCACGAGAGCATCGGGGTTTAAAATAGTGGGAAAAATTGAACCCGCTCCATCGTCTCGCAGAACTGCCAGAATGAGAAACATTGAAACAGCTGATAGACGTTTAAATAAAAGAGTATTAAAAGGTCCTTCTAGAAATGCACTGAAATCGAATGAACACATGGTACTAAGCAGTGTCGATCAAAAAAAATTCGCAGAATTAAGAAATAGTAAAAAATCTGAACGAAAAGAATTAAGAAAACGAATGAATGTGGACGGTGGATCTATAAACACGAGTAATGACAATTCAAAACGCACTACAGTATATTCTAATGTGAGTAGCGATAAACAACCCAAATCCGCTATGCGTTTCGGTGGTCGAGCATCTGAAAAACCCACACGGGTATATCCTATAAATCCTCTATTCGTTGCGCGTAACGATGAAAATATAGAAGCTGCGGGTGCAAAGTTTATGGGTGGTGTGATGAGAAATAACCCACTAGCGTCAACAGATAATGACCGCACAAAAGTAGCTACCAGTGGTCGAATTATGCCCCCTCGTGTTAATGTAGCGCAAAAGGCCATACAGATGAAATCTATAGAAGAAGTTCTTCGTAAAAAGATACGCGAGAGTAAACTCAGTAACACTAAAAAAGATAAGTATATGCGTAAAATAGGGCGAAACGCCCCTGATCGTATAGAAAAAGAATTTAATCTCGACGTCAAATATACCACTGCAATAAAAAATTCAAATACTCAGATCATTCAAGCTGAAAAACGTACCGCACCGGTTTCGGTAAGTAATGTTAAGATTCAATTAAAGAAAGCCGATCCAATGTTTAAACGCCCACCTTTCAATGCATTGAAAAAGTTTCAAGGAGTGAGTAAACAACTTGCACCTAAACCGATCTCGAGAACAGCAGGAGTTGTAAGACAAGGTATAAAAGCTGCTATAGTGCAAAATAAACGTAAAACACTGACAGAAAAGGTACGCATGGGGACGGGGGACGTTGATAAGAATAAGATAATGCAAGCTCAATTAAGAGTACAAGCCAGCAAAGAATCAACTGCAAGGGCGCGTCTAAATCGCGAGATAATAAAAAAACGACAGAGAAATAAAAGAAATATAAGAAAAGCAGCTGAAGGATCCAGAAATGCTGCAGTAGGATTTGTGGCACGACGAAAAGCCTCTTTACAAACAACAAATGCACCTAAGTAAAAAATGATATAATTAAAAATATTTAAAAATGAATGAATATGACGACAAAGTTGTTACCGGCATGCCTCTCAGCGACGAGGTTGCCGATTTCATCGAAAAGGGTCTTAATGGGGATGTGGGTGTAAAGGAATGGTGTGACAATAACCTTGATAATATCGCAGCCATATATGAAAAGCACGGGCATTCGTACATGTCATATAGGGATGCGGAAATGGTGTTACTATTTGCGAAAACGTTATACGAGAATAATATCTCAGACCCAAACGAAAAGATGTCTCTATTTGTGGCATGTCAACAATAAAGTGATAGTATACTAAAGACATGGCACTAACCGATGAGAAGCGAGTGTTCTTAAACATACTCATACCAGCTATGAATGATTTACTCGTATCGAGTAGAAATCTAAAAAGAATTGTGAATACTCCATTATGTGATGTTGAAGTCTTCATTAGAGACCAGATTTTAATAAATAAAACTACATTTTCGATTTTAAAATTTAAATTTAGTATTGAAAAACTACACCCACGCGCTATAAACCGTCTCCTAACTCATTTTGACGAAATGAATTTACCGTTATCTATAATTTATAAAAAGGCTCAGTTAAATCCACTCATGTTAAACGAGTTTGAACTGGAACTACATAAATTGATATTGAATGGTGATATAAATACGTTTTCTGATTTTTTATTATATTAGTTATTCGTCAACTTCACAATCTTCTTCTTCTTCCTCTTCCTCTCCCTCTCCATCATCATCGACGGTAGTATCCTCGGTTGTGGGGGCATCCACACCCTGGAATGCGAATGAGGGTAGCTTTTGAGATTTCTCACAAAGAGCTTGTGAAAGACGTACGCTCACACCGAATTTGTTGTCAATAAACCAGATTTGGTTAAAGTCGACGATGCACATACACTTCTGACCCTTTTCAATCGTGTCAATGGGAATGCTTTTCTGGTTCGCATCATACGCCTCCGCGAGAAACTCGCCAGTAGGCTTCGTCATGATCTTGAGTTTGAGTGTCGATGGGTAAGCTTCCTTACCCGGACGAACGAGGGGTTTGTACAATGCTTCACGGATAACTTCAATATTGTAAGGCTTACCGAGCCATTCCTTAGAATTCTTTGCAACAGTCTCGAGGATCATTTGATCGAGTGCTTGAAGCTTTTCCATCAGGGCGACTGCACCGTCATTATCCGTGTCAAATGAAAGGTCCAGTGAATAAGACGTTTTATTGGTGGCCTCGTCAGTGAATGCACTGAGGCCGAAAGGTGATCTCATGAAAGGAAGTTGAAGATACAACTTCTTGTTGTCTGGTGCGTTAATGTATACAGTTTTACCACCGTTCTTATTCTTCTTCATGGCAGAGAGAATGGTGGAGGTTGGTTCGAAATTTTCATAACGCTGGATAATAGTAGAAGACATAGTAGTTGCTTATATATTATATACAAGACGAAACTTTAAGTATATTTTTTTCTCAGAGTAGAGTAATATATTATGGGTCTTTTTAAGGATTGTGGTTGTGGTTGTGATGGTAAAAAACAGGAAAAGAAGCTTATGATTTCAGTCATGGCAGCCTTGTTATTTTTTATCATCGCGAGTCCAGATGCATTCCGTGTTATGAGACGAATTGTGGGGAAGTGGGTTGCGGGACCAAATGGATGCCCTACTTCAAGCGGGTTGGTATTTCACGCATTGGTTTTCATGTTAATAACATGGGGTATGATGAACTTAAAATACGAAGGGTATACAGAAGAACCGATTGGTCCATCTCCAGTGGAAATAAACGAAGAAGAAGTCGAAATGCAAGTTCAGGACGAAGTGGAGACTATGGAAAGTGATGATGCTACAGAGGTATCTATGGAGCCCATGCAACCACCACCACGAATGGCGGATGTTCAGTCGCCTTTACCAGGGATGAGCGAAGAACCGGTGGGTATTTATGACAGTGGTGCCATGTATGGGTCCATGGACATAAACAGTGAAATGGATTCTCCCGACCCATCTAAATTTAATATGGGTAATTTGAGTGTGAGTTGTAGCGATGGAAGTAGGCCTATCGTATATTAAAATTCATCATCGAATGTCACCGATGTACTTTCGTCTATTTTACCGTAATCACCTACCCGCTTTTCAAAAAAATTAGTTTTACCATCTAGGGAAATATTTTCCATAAAATCAAAGGGATTTTGCGTGTTCCAGATTTTATTGAACCCAGCTTGTTTTAGTAGACGGTCAGATACATATTCTATGTAATCTGACATTTTTTCAGAGTTCATACCGATAAGACTGCATGGTAATGCTTCGATAATGAAACCCTTTTCAATTTCAACCGCTTCGCGTACAATTTGTTGAATAACTTCTTCCGATGGTTTATTTTTTAACATTTTAAATAATTCTAGTGCAAATTCGAGGTGAAGTCCTTCATCGCGACTTATAAGTTCGTTACTGAAACATAGACCCGGCATAAGACCCCTCTTTTTTAACCAGAAAATAGCACAGAAACTACCAGAGAAAAATATACCTTCAACACACGCAAACGCTAATAAACGCTCGGCAAATGGTATAGATTTATCGAACCACTTGAGAGCCCAATCGGCTTTATTCTTAATCGCATCTATAGTTGTTACGGCGTCGAATAAATGTTTTTTTTCTGAACTGTCACGAATATATTTATCAATGAGTTTACTATACGTCTCACCGTGTATCATTTCATTGTGAACTTGGTACGCGTAAAATGATCTCGCTTCTGTATATTGAACTTCATCTGCGAAATTATTGTTTATATTTTCAAACACGATACCATCAGAACCCGCGAAAAATGCGAGGACGTATTTAACGAAATGACGCTCGTTATCACTTAAATTTTTCCAGTCTTCCATGTCAGAAGCGACATCAACTTCCTCTGCAGTCCAATTGGACATTTGAGCCTTTTTATAAAGCGTCCATAGATTTTCATGTTCTATAGGAAAAATGGTAAACCGATTCATCGTAGGTAAAAGCATGGGTTCGGATTCGTCGATGTAGTGTTGAAATGCAAAGTAATCTCCTATATATTGATTGTTTATCTTGACTTGTGGGTACGTGACGGCACCCGGTCCACATTGTCTTTTTAGTTCATCTTTATCGACAATAATTTTTTTGTAATCAAGATTCATATCCAAACACGTGTTTTCAGCGTAAGTGCAATATTTACAATCCATTGTCGAGAAAATTTCAATCCCCATAACGTGTGTTATTATCCTACAAAATATTTGTTTGAAATCTTTAAACAAGATGTTCGAATTTTCAGAAATTCAGCCTGGAGATCTCATACGAGTTCTCGTAAATTTTGATGATGTAGACGATGATGCTTATGCTCTCGTAGAAGAGTATTGTGAAGATTACTTGATTGTTAGGTATTATTCAGAGACGACTTGTACATATAAGGGTGCTGATGTGTATACGTTAGACGAAGAGACAAATATACTCAGAGAGGAAAGTGTGAGTGAACATTTTGTCAATAAGGAAAATTTTTTTATATGTATCAGCGAAAGTGACAGGATGTATACTATAGAGACTGAACAGGATTCTGATATAGAAAGTGTAATACATGTCGAAAGTGATGATACCGGTAGTGATGTAGATAGTTTTGTAGTATCTGACAATGAGTTTGAAGGGCGTTTAGAGTTACCACCGGACGCCGATGCGATCGACATGGCGTGGAATGAATGGTCTCCATCCAGTCCAGGCTCTTCCCGATTTAAGGATACCGTTGATAGAATTGAAGAACGGGCACGGATGCAAATGGATAACATCAATTTCTAACCTAAGTGCGTCATTTTCATGTTAAAAAACAGGTATATTATATAAATGGATTCAGAAACATTGGCTACTATATGGTCTGATTTAGACATGTTAATAAAAGATAAAACACCGAAACTAAAGCCAATGGATAATAGAACATGTGAAAAATGTTCCACATATAAAACACTTACAAGGGAAGGAATGGTGTGCACGGAATGTGGTAATGTTGATCAAATTTACATAGACGACACCGCCGAATGGACAAGTGGTGTCACTGATGATGGTAGAGTGTCAGATCCATCAAGATGTATGATACCGACTAGTAACCAAGAACTATTCTCCGAATCATGGGGGAAGGGTACTGTCATAGCTACTAAATATACATCAAGTTATGAAACGAAACGAATGGCTAAAATCAATTTCCATAGTTCCATGAATCATAGAGATCGGTCACTATTCCATGCATATAAGGATATAGATGAGGCGTGTATGAATATTCCGGAAAGTGTTTTAAAAGACGCGAAAACATTATACAAAAAATTCAATGAGAATAAATTGACACGTGGAGCTGTTAGGTCAGGAATAAAAGCGAACTGCGTTTTATACGCATGTAGATTGGCAAACATTCCTCGAACAACAAGGGAGATTGCTACGATGTTCGGTATTCAGTGTAAAGATCTCAGTCGTACGACGTCGATATTTACCGAAACTATACAAGATAAAAAAACTGAAAAAAACTATATAACAAAACCATTCAATGTGATGTCGAGACTACTTAACTCGTTTGAAGTGTCCCGAGAGGAGCGATTACAATGTAATCAAATGTGTGGCGCGTTGGAAGAATGTGTAGAACTTATGAGCAAATCCCCGAATAGTGTGGCTACGGCGGTGATTTTTATAGTACTCAATCAGCGTATTTCCAAGAGTGAGATTTGTGAAAAATGTTCGATATCGGTTCCCACACTCAATAAAATTGTTGTTATCACTAAACGACACTTAGAGGATAAATTGTAATATAGAATAGATATGACGAAATTATTTTTAAGTACACCATGCTACGGTGGACTATGTTTAGAAAAGTATGTGAAGAGTATCATACAACTTCAACTCCTTCTCGTAAATGAAAAGGTGCAATTAATGTTAGATACGACAGAGAATGAAAGTCTAGTTCATAGAGCCCGAAACGTTTCTATAGGAAGATTTATGCAAAAGACTGACGCTGATTTTTTCATGTTTATTGACGCTGATGTTGAATTTGATCCTAAATCTGTGGTTCGACTGTTACGTTCTGGACATGACATTTCGGTTTCAGTCTATCCGAAAAAGGTTGTCATGTGGGATCAGGCACGAAAAGCGGTTGAAAGTGGTGATACACGTGATATGAGTCTTCTTTCTTCTAGTCTGGTGGCAAATATAGGAGCAAAGTCGCGATCCGTTGTTAATGGATTTGTAGAAGTACTAGATGGACCAACAGGGTTTATGATGATTTCCCGAGACGCCCTCGTGCGAATGCATGAACATTATGGACCTACTCTCACGTGTAAAAATGATCATCAAAATAGAGATTTTGATGAATATTGTGCTATTTTCGACTGTATGATAGATCCGGATTCTAAAAGATACCTATCGGAGGATTATGCGTTTTGTCGTAGATGGCAACAGATGGATGGCAAAATTTATGCGGATTGTAACACCACATTAGGGCACGTTGGTAATCTTCCATTTTCAGGGTGCTTAAATCATAGGCTTAAGGCTTAGGATAGTACTTTATACAAAATGAAAATTACAACCATTGTGGTCACTCGCAGTGGATCGTGTCATGTTAAAACGCTCCACACCCTTCTTCGATGCAATTTACAATGTCTTCAGCGATCTGATATACAAAACGAAATCGCGTTCGTAAATGACGACCCATACGAAAAATCTGAAATGATCGAGAAGTATATCCAACTTAGTGATCGTATTTTTTTCATCGATTTTGGTATTCACGTCGATGATGGTTCGATTTCTACGATTTTCAATCCCAATGATAATTATAATATTATAGTATTTCCGACGGTTACCGAAGGGATAAATTGGGAAATGTTCAAAGATAAGATTTCCGCTAATTCAACTGAACCTACGAATCAAATGGGTTTATCGTTTGATACGAGCGTGGGTTCTAAAATTGTAGATGATTACTATACCGTGAAGTGTACGAATGCTCGTTCATGGGTGATGATGTGTAAACCAACACTTAAAAATGTAAAATGTAGGCGATCCGGAAATGTCCAAATACATCCTAAGTCGATTACAATGTTTGAAAAATTCAAAGAACGTGGTGTAAAGATCGTAGCATATACTGCTGCCAATATTACAATTACATACGCTCACGAGTGTATCGGAAATATCATCAATTCGGTCGGTATTAAAGCTAATTAAAGATTAAAATAAAAACATGTATATAATGCAACGTCTATCTGTAAATAGGGACGATCCTCTTTACAAATATGCGATGACCTATATGGAGCGTTCATGGGGTACGACGGGTAAAAATATATTCCCGGGAAGTCAACCTGTTTCCATCGAATATCGTCATTTCAAATTGTTAGCATCTAATCCATATGTTGTATGTGAGAAGACTGACGGTGTACGTTTTATGATGCTCGCATTTATGTTTGAGAATAAAAAACAATGTATTTTCTTGAATCGCGCACTTGAAATGTTCGTATGTCCACTTAATTTCAGAAAGCCTGTGTATGATGGTACTATCTTGGAAGGTGAAATGTATGGGGACACGTTTATGATATACGATATATTGATTGCGTGTGGAGAAGTTGTCGGTAATACAGATTTCCTGACGAGATTGAAATCAGTTGAAGGTGTAAAAAAAATGCTCACAAGTCTAAAGTATGATCCTATCAAACTTAAAATAAAAACATTTCATCTCATGTCAGATTACAAACAATTCAAAGATGTGTACTTACCATCTGTGACACAGGATGTCGACGGGCTTATTTTCACACCTATACGAGACACAGTGAAAACAGGTACACACGAGACGATGTTTAAATGGAAACCCCGCGATAAAAACACGATTGATTTCCAAATAAAGAAACGGGGGGATATATGGAAAATGTATGTACAAGAAAGGGGGAAATTGATGTTTGAATCTGAGATTCATGTAAACCAAGTGCCTCCACACGCTCAGGAATGGATGGAAGAAGATGCAATTATTGAGTGTCAATATATGTTTACGGATGAACCGATGTGGTGGAAACCTATTTTACGTAGGCACGATAAAACATTCCCAAATGGACGTCGTACATTTTATAGAACACTGGTAAATATAAAAGAAAACATATCTATCGACGATTTCATGAACTGTATACCATAAAGTAGTAACTACCCTCGGAAGGTGGTGATTTTTCTTCTACACGTTCATCGTTGATGAAATACCAGTTGGTTTTTCGACGTATATACGTTACATAATGTCCATCGTGTTGATTTCCAAAATGCATAGCACATGCGCTCAAATTATACACACGATCATCTATTTTCATTTGTTCGACTACTTTAACATTACTTTTGGTATCAAACGACAACATGAATATAGGAGGGAGTTTAGAAAAAAGCATACGTGTAGTAGCTGCGTTATATGTAATTCCATCTACGTCTTGAAAATTCTCTAATACATTCCAATCCGTACTCTCCTTAATCATTTTCTCCATGTCATTGTCACCTTTATAACTCATTAAATGAATGCTAAAATCTTCTTCATTTACTGTTTTACCCTTTGGCCATATCGTTTCTTGTGTCTTTTTACCATAGAACCACTCTTTAATAATAGGCTGACTGCGTTCTAATATATCAATAATGCATAGAACCGTTTCTTGTACATCGTGTTGTTCATTAGTTCTAAACCGAGGAAACTCTTTCTGAAAGGCATACTGTAAAGCTGCGAGATCGAGGGGTGTTTTATCTGCCGTCCAATATTTCTTCAATAATACTTGATAAATAAGTGTAAACATACATTTACCTTTATATGGTTCACGTAAAAAGTGATTCGTTAATATTGGTATATTGAACATACATTGAAGAGCTGTATTGAAATAACATACCGTTCCTTCGTTTACGAATCCGCGCATATTATATTTAAATGAATGAATAACTTTAATTATAAATCAAACCTAAGTTGTTTAAAGATTATAAACTTTATAACTTTGATATGAACGTTCGAGCTATAACCGACACACTTTTCCCAATTATAGAAAAACATAGAGATGATGAACACGTCGAACTGGAATTTCGATTAGGTAAATTCAATGGAAATATGTTTGATACTAACGTGGGTAAAAGTACATTTGATGTAATCATGTCCGGACTGTCTAAATACAATGGATGGGATAAGATAATAGGTACTGAACAAGAAGTATTTTACCGAGATAGTGACGGTTTACGTATTTCTACCGATCGAGCCACGGGAGATGAAGAAATTATAAAAAAAGAACGAATTTTAAATCGAGATTTCAAACAAAGTTCGAACGTCCCATTCGATATAAGATGTAGTGTATCCAAGGAAATCCCTATGCCAGAAGATATAGATAGAGAAATGGACAAGAAAAAGGTTAAACAACGTGTATCATTTCTCCGAAAGAATGTATCTATTGATATTACTATCGTCACGGGAGACAGCCATGATATGGATACAGAAGATCCCATGACATATCAAATTGAATTCGAGATTATAAATCCATCTACAGTAGTATCAAAAGATGATTTGTTTAAAATTTTGTATAAAATTAACAACGTTTTTATTATGTTGAACAATACTAGATGATTGCTTTTGTGTTTGCAATTTTATTGTTTATTTGGATACATAATGCGACTCAGAATCAAGGGGAAGAAGTTAGTATTTTAGGGTATAAAACAAAATTTTTTCATATTTCAGACGGTGCTTCTAAGAAGATGTTTGAAAATATGATAAAGGACGGTATACCTCCCGAGTCTATCAAACTTTTTATCATCATGGAGGATGAATTTTTAAGATTGGAACACTTGGCAGTATGTAATAGTTTATCACTCAGAAACGAAGGTTACACATTATCAGATAAAATAAAAGATACATTCACACAGTATCAATTTTCATATCATATATCACATTTAAAACAAATGTCAGAACCTTATAAAGTTATAAATCAAAATATAACATGTTAAGTAAATAAAGTAAGGCGCGTCTATGTTTACCGGGTGTCATGTCATAAACATTGTCAAATATATGAATAATTAATCCATTATCATATATTTCTCTATTTTCTTCAATCCACACCATTTCATCTACAGCGTTTAAAAAATCGTCCGAACATAAATAACGTCTTTCTAACATACCCATACCCCAGTCTTTATCATCATCCCTTTCTTTACGAATATAGGAACATATGATATAGTAAACAGAATCAAGAATAGTTCCACGCATTTTAACTGTCCATGAAGAAGGATTTTCATCAATAACCATATTCCCGTGTTCAGTGACAGTTCTAATAATTGACATTCGTATGTCTTCCATTTATAAAATATATACTATCTTCTTTATAACTGTTCAACTTTTGTACCTTTTAAAAATGTTGGTTTTTTCTTTTTAGGTGAGGGTACAACGTTTACATTCATTGCATTTTCAAGTTCTTTGGAAAAATTGTTATTCATGTTATTTAATTTGTTATTTAAATTCTTAACTCTATTGAATTTCCAACTGCGAACTGCGTCACGCTTTATTTTATCTACAGCCCCCTTGAATGGAATCCCGGCTTTATTTTTATTTTTATTTGAAAGTGCATTTATTCGATTCTTCACTTCACGTACATCGGAGTTCAACGATGGCATCACATTTTTGTATTTGGTCAACCATTTCTTACCATACTGAGTTTTTAAGTCCTTCTTGATATCATCGTTCGATATACGTCTCTTATTTACACGTTTCTGTATCTTTTCATTCGCATTTTTTACCCTCTTTTTAGCTACTTCTATGGAACGCTTTTCTTTATTAGTTGTTTTAATCTGTTTAGGGATTTTCAGTTTTTCACATAAAGTGTCAATAGTATCAGAATCCGTTACATTTATACCCTTTGCCACAGCTATGGGTAGTAACTTTTCTTTCGTATAAGCCTTACATGGGATGTTGTCAACCTTAAATGTGCCAAATACTTTATCTTTTATTTTATCGCATATCTGCGGTTTTGTGGTTTTTCTAGTAATATCAACTATACCTAATTTCTCAGCTGTGGATATAAGTTTTGGGCGGTCAATGGTTGCACATTTTCGAGGACCTATACGTATACCGTTTTTCTTATTAACGTACGTTACAGGCGCATTTGTTGCGTTTATTACACTCTTTTTAATACGACTAACCTTTACAGGGGCTTTATTTACCATATTAATAAAACCATTCATAAACCCCATGACTCGAAGAGATTTTACTAAATCGAAACCTATAATACTATAAGCGTATTGCAACGATTTAATTGTTTTGGCTCCCATAATCTGTATCTTCCCAGATCTAAAAAGCTGAAAGTTAGTACCATAGTACGTCATCTTCAAAGCTGGGCGAAGTTCCGGTTCATAACTAACGTTACCCGATTTAGAAAATGCACGCGCAACACCCGTTAAATCAATTACACCATTTGATTGAAATGTACCCACAAGTGTAACATACCGGATGGAATTATATAAAAATGTATAGTTTGAGGCATATTTGTCTACTATGTACTTTCTAATGATTTCTGGGTGTCTAGAATTATTATTTATCATACCTCCCGCAACTTGCATTTTACCATTTGTATAAATTTTAATCAGAAACTTTTTTTCTTGACCATCTTCAAATATACGACCATCAATCTGTGCAACAAAATACTGATGTCTATTTCTTGCATTAGCGTTGGGAGATACAGTGAGCGTATGTTTAGCTCCTATTTGCATTCTACCGTAAAGCAGTTTAATCGCGTCAACCTCTATTTCGAATGTAGAGCCAGGTGCGATAGGTCTCCTTTTAAACGGTTTCTTGTAAAGTATATCTTTAACATTAACACTATACTCACCCTTTTTGGCGTCGGTATTTACAAAACCATTAAATACCGACATCTGTAAGGGTGAAATCTTCATTCTAGATAGATTGGATCGTTTTAGTTTATTACCAACAATGTTAGTAATTCTTGCTTGAATATTGTTTTGTTTTAATCTAATCGCATTTGAACGCAATCTATTTCGTTCTTGATTGGTTAGGTAAGGAGCCTTACGTATCAAATTCTGAGACGTAACTGGTGACGCGTTAAAATTGTTTTTTTCAAACTCGTTGAATAAACCCATATATTATAGAAATATTTTAATCAGTTCCGATAGACATAACAGGTTTTGCTGACATGTCTACGATATCTATACCGAATATGAATTCAGTTCCACTCTGCTCCATTACCGGCATTGTATCATCGCAACTTTGATATTTCACAGGCTCGGTAATTCTTGAAACTTTAACATCTCTCGATCCAAATGGACCTGCCCATATATCTTGATTCAGTGACTTGTTCAATACTCCATGGAATTCTGCGTATTTTTTCTTGAAAAATTTGAGTGGACACTTTTTTTTGGGGTTGAATTCTATACATGGTTCAGCCAGGAACATCTCCAATGGACTACAAGCTGACCTGATCTGATGTTGAACATTTTCAAAATATCTCGGTACGATTTTCCATATATCCTTTTCCGGCCAACTTTGTGCAAAATCTAGATATGCACGAACGCATTTTTGTAAAATGGCGGGGATTTCACTTTCAAGTTTAGAGTCAAGTGTCGGGTCAGCGTCTCGAACTTGCTTTGTAAAATCAGCTGTTAATACACGCCTAATAATACTTCCAGACGTATCATTCCAATTCGGGACCTCGTTTCCACCCAATATACCCGGTACATTCCATTCAAAAGAACGCGCCTTTTCGTGCTTAACTGCGATGGACACATCTTCGCCACTCACTATAGACTGGAATTCCGCCTGTTCGAGTGCTAAATCACCCTTTATCTCTGGTGCGATAAACATAAAACCATCCATGATTGCAGATAAACCGAATTTCCTTTCAACGTTATTTGACAATGTTCTGACATCCTCGGTACAATAAAACTTTCTAAACACCTTTGTAATCAAAGTAGATTTACCCGATCGCGCGACACCCTTGAAAAATGGTATACATTGCCATTTATCGATTTCATTAACATTGTAACACAATCGCCCACCCATAGCAAAAATCCACTCGTATACAGACGTCTTAGGACGATCTGGATCAGATGAGTGCACGCGGTTAAATTTCTGATAATCGAGAACAGAGTCGAAATACGGTGTTGGAATATCTCTCCAATCAATGTTACTGTAATCCGGGAATTCTTGATCAAAATATTTAGAACTTACAACAGTTTGATCCAAATTTTTGAATTCATGCGAATCGTACGTATGAAAGCTCGCACGCCAGTGTGGTTCTACTTTTTGAATCTCTTCGTCGATTTTAGATTTTTCAGAATCGAATTCTTTACCCATAAAAATACCATTCTTAAAAGACCAAACGTGACGATCTTTGTTTATTTCCTGAAATTGCATATCTTTTGCATTTTCGAGGTGGCGAATAAGATCATTATGTCCAGGCGCACGCGCGGTTAAATTCTTCCATAAATCGAACTGAATTTCTTTTTTTGCGACGCTGTATACGTAATCCTTTATAGTCTCGATTGGTTTCCACGCTCTTGTTCCAGCACCATCAATTGTTTTTATTTGAATACAACACTGTCCCTTGTATCTTTTAATACGGCGATCGTATAGATCTTTTAACGTTTGTAAAATAGCTTGTTGAAGTGGGTTTAACTCTTCAACGTTCGAAATTGTAGACATTCTAAAAATAGATGGATCGGTTTCGGGGTTGATTGGAACATATGTGGGGTTGTTTACTCGTTCTATAATACGAGCATTACGAAATACAATTTGCCACGCATCATCGACTTGATCTATCAGGCGGTTTATTCTCACTGACATTTTCATGTCCGTATCATCTTCTACATCCATCATATTCAGGGCGTTGGCACGATGATAAAGTTCGCATATCTTTTCTTTCATACGCTTCGCCTTTGCTTCGACGTTGGTGATATCTATAGATTTAGGCCATCCATCATCTGAAAGTTCGTTAGGTGAGAAAAAGTTTGTATGCCCGACATGCTGAGATATATATGGGTTGTCGCGTTCGTTAATTTTCCACATATCTTCCAATTGTACAAGGAATTTCATCACATTATCATGTGAATAAGATTGAATTTCGTTTGACCACATCGCACTCGCCGCCTCATCTTGGTTAGGTGTTTCGTCTATGAAGTGTGTAGTGGTCTCACGCATTTCTTTACAGTAGGTTCGTTTTTTTAAGCGGTGTTATTCTTCTGAAGATTTGTCAAAAGTTTGACTAAAATTTTATTCTGAATTTCTAATTGTCGACTCATGTTTACGAGTGCACTGCATATGGTATCGCCGTCGGGTGTCATAAGTGTGGATGCCAGGATCTCTTCGATGGGAGATATTTCATCTTCATCTTCATCTTCATCTTCATACTGTGTAAGATCGACCTCTTCGACATTTTCAGGGGATATATCGGAATCCGATTCGTATTCAGATTCGGTTTCAGGCTCGGGGTTTTCGGGGTGATTATTTATGGTAGTTTCGGACATATATGGTATATACAGGAAAAATCACATGCGAAATTTCGCACTTTACGCAAAATTATTTTCTCTGTGTATAGTACAACAACTCAAAATGGCCGGTGGTCTCATGCAACTCGTCGCCTATGGCGCCCAAGACGTCTACCTTACCGGAAACCCTAAGGTTACTTTTTTCCAGGCGGTCTACCGTCGCCACACAAACTTCGCGATGGAGAACATCGAGCAGACCGTCAACGGTACCGCCTCTAACTCCGGACGCGTCTCCGTGACTGTCGCCCGTAACGGTGACCTTGTCGGTGACATGTATGTCGAACTCAAGGCTAAGGGCGGTATCGCGACTACCACCAGCGATCCGACTGCCGATTCCTGCTGGGCGGCTGAACGCGCGATCAAGGATGTCGAACTTTCCATCGGTGGCCAGCGCATCGACAAGCACTACCAGAAATGGTGGCGTTTGTACTCGGAGCTTTACTTGGACGAGACCAAGAAGGCTTCTTGGGGTAAGATGACCACCGCGGTCGGTTCCCAAGTGTTCCTCCCCTTGATTTTCTTCTTCAACCGCAACCCCGGTTTGGCGCTCCCCCTGATCGCGCTTCAATACCATGAAGTTCGTCTGGATTTCGACCTGTCCGATGAGTTTACCATCTACACGGATGGTACCACATTCAAGGTCTGGGCTAACTACATCTACCTGGACACGGAAGAGCGTCGCCGGTTCGCGCAGAAGGGGCACGAATACCTGATTGAGCAGGTCCAGCACACTGGCGTTGACTCTGTTACCGTCAACGGTAGCACTAAGCAAGTCCGCCTCTCGTACAACCACCCCGTTAAGGAGTTGGTCTGGTGCCTTGACTCCGGTGTTGCCCGTACCAAGCTGTGGAACTTCACCAACAATGCGGCCGTCGATGACGTCATCCTCGAGTCCGACCCTTCGGCGATTGAGGCTTCTAACGCGTTCATCGCGACGTCCCAGTCCGGTGCCCCCCTCCTCAAGGTTGGTACTGGCGGTACACTCGCCGCGAACAAGTTCACGGAAGAGAATGTCGGTACAGTCGACACCATGAAGCTTGTGCTTAACGGTCAGGACCGCATGAAGGAGCAATCTGGTAAGTACTACAACCAGGTGCAACCCTTCCAGCACCACTCCGGGTCCCCTTACCCCGGTATCTATTCGTATTCCTTCGCGCTTAAGCCCGAGGAACACCAACCCACGGGCACGTGCAACTTCTCGCGCATCGATAACGCGCAAGTTGCCATCAAGACATCCACCACTGGTAATGCCGATGCCGGTAACCTCCACATGTTCGCTGTCAACTACAACGTCCTCCGCATCCAGAGCGGTATGGGCGGCCTCGCCTTCTCCAACTAATTTGTTGGTTTCGGTTAATTAATAAAAAATATAAAGTATAAT
>Ga0075108_10000889_pt1 | contig 16123 bp, 22 predicted proteins | sample AntAceMetag02UK1_FD_69797 | JGI IMG/M metagenome (GOLD analysis project Ga0075108, IMG submission 69797) | Saline lake microbial communities from Ace Lake, Antarctica - Antarctic Ace Lake Metagenome 02UK1 | ecosystem: Environmental > Aquatic > Non-marine Saline and Alkaline > Saline | place...
ATCCGTGTTGCCGCAGAACATGCACGTCGCCGCTTTGAACACGTGGGGCCATCGTAGGTGCTCGTTGACCATTGTTGCGAGTGTTGACGGTAATCCTCTCCTCATACATCGACCTCCTGTGCAGAGAAATTTCGCATTTGACTCGGCGTCCCACAGTATGTAGGGCAAGGCTTCTCCCTGGGCATTTTTGGGTGCGTATGATGCGCATGTACTCTGCTTCGCTTTGGGCTTTGACCTTGACCTTCGGTCCGCTCCATATCTTGATGCGTACGACCATGACAGGTTGGGGCCTGGCGTCGCGGGGCGGGTCGAGAGGCTGCAATTTTGACCTCGAGGTCCACGAGTTCCTCATTTAGTTGATGGGCATAAAATAACACCAGCGAAATTGAATGAATGAATAGCGACTTTCAATAGATAAAATAAAATAAAACAAAGCCGTTCCGCGAGGCGGTTCGTTCAGCGAGCATCTTGCTACAGAAAGCATGGGGGGCGACCTTCAATACGATAATAAGCATCTGGTCTCGGGTTTTATATCCATGGTGTTCATGTGTGTGTGTGTGTCTGTGATGAAGTGAGATTCTTCTTTAGATGACAACATACGCTTGATCGTGCACGCGAATGAAACACTCAACGACGTGAGCGCTAAAAAACACGCCCTTACGCGCGTCGGTAGTAATTTCGCTTCATCGCCATGCATTCTCGCCGCTATACATTGCCATCACCGCCGCCATGCTCCATCACCATACTTTCGCCGCCACCGTGCTCCATCACCATACTTCCACGCTCTATGCCATCGCCGCACCGCCAGGTTCCACCATCGTGCTCCATCGCCGGCCTCACCTATAATTTCCCTCCATCACCATCTTCGCCGCCATAATTAGTCCATCACCAATTCACCATACCTTCACCGTCATCCTTCACGAAATTCCAGACCCCAAATCCCAAACCCCTAACCCTAAACCCTAAACCCTAAACCCTAAACCCTAAACCCTAAACCCTTTAATCCTAAAATTCAAAACCGGAAACCGCTTTACTCTAAACCCTGAACCCTAAGCTAGTAGACGAAAGGTGCGTACCGTCGTCCTGTAAATATAGTCTACATTTACCTCTCGTAGACATGGGTGACGGTTATGGCGGCGTCGGTGGGCATGTTAGCTCCAGCGGCGGCTGCAAAGGCGGAAAAGTAACGACAACTGATCACGCCGCAGCGGGACCGTGCGTGGTCCGCAGCTGAAGTGATAATGGGGCCGAGGCTGGGGGAGGGATCCGTAGGCGGAACCGGAGCTAGGGCTAAATCATGTCCCCGAGCACGAGTGGCAGCGTGGTGTGGCAGTATCTTGGACCTCGCCGCGGCGCACATCCGCAGCCCCAGCCACAAACAGCAGTGTAAAGTAGAAAAGGCGAGCGGGGGAGGAGGAGCTCTGAGTCTGGGGCGGGGGGGAGAATTTTAGAGGGCAAAGCCATTGCACATTTGATCATGTGCATGTCCCTTTCGTATGTCACACCTAGCAGACACTCCGGAAAAACATATATTCCAAAAGACAGGATTTCTTATCAATTTCTGAAGTAAAACTCTGTGACTGCACCTCGCATTGTGTGCAGTCAAGAAAAAGGATCGATCTCCAGATGTGTATACTGTCGATGTGTCATTTCCGCCCCCCCGTCTTCAAATGTATGTTTGCGAGCACTTCAGTCGACTGGTCGTCCAGCAATCACATTACAGCGCTGCCCATCGCGTAAAGCTGGCTATCGTAAGGCAAGCTGCACGGTAGCCGTCTCCACCGCCCGAGCCCTTCTTCGTACACTTCGGCTGTTTTCGAACCTTCACCGCCTGCGATGATGACGCATTCGCCGATTGCAGCACAAGCAAACGCAATCCGCGGCTCATGCATTGGTGCCAATCCATCCCAACGCGCACCTTCTGCAGAAAGGGTGAGCGCCTCGCACGACGAGCTGATGTGACCACTGGCATCCGCACCTCCAAAGACTGCGAAGCGACCGTCGCTCAGCACGCAACCCATGCCGCCGATACGTACTTTGCTCCCCCCTGGCAAAGACCTCCACTGCCAGCTGGCTCCACTCGGCGACTCGTGGGGGGGGGACTCCATCACCTGCGCCATTGCATGCCGTTCAGGCTCCTCCTCCTCAGAGCTCTCTTCGTCTGTGAAGGTGTCACTGATACTTTGGGTGGTGCCCGCGCAAATAATGCGCCCATCTGGCAAGCGGCCAGCCATACAATCGATGATGAGATGATCTTGAGGGCAAATGAGAAAGGGTTGCGCAGTGCACTCTCCAGTCGCCAAGTCAACCTTGCGCACCGCAGATGATGATAAACCCTCATCTAAGCCACCGATAAGGAGCACCTGGCCCTGGTCGCTCTCGTTCTCGTCGATCACGACCGCAGCGGAGTTAACGATGGGGCCACACGACAGCGGCGGGAGAATCTTGAAAATATTTCCCACTGACCCTGAGAGCCAGCCATGCCCCGAAGTTTCCACGCTCGCAGTTTGTTCGTTTTCTGCTTGCCCTTCGACGCGCCCGCCGAGTACCGCGATGCCCCTCCTCACCGCGCAGCATGCGTTTCGTTCGCGTCCAGCCGTGAGGCCAGGTAGACGCTCCCACCGAAGCTTCCCCAGATCCAGGCGCCACACCTCGCTCGTAAGCGCTCCCAAACCAGTAAACCCGCCGCATACCACGACCCCCGGCAGTGTTCGCAGCCATTCCTTCACCCCCTGCCGGGCGGCCCAGCACACCCCCGCCAGTCGCCACGCCCCCACGACCCCGCTGTGCGCAGCGATGACTAGCCACAGCTCCCAGAGGGCGAGGACACGCACGGCGGCGGACTCGGCTTGCGGTCTGGGGGTTGCGGTGGGGAATACGGTGAGCGGCATCTTCTAGGAGGGGGGTGGTTGTGCGTGTGGCGGCGCCCTGTTCCGCTGGGTGTGGCTTTTTTTAAGGTTTTTTGAGCGACGATGTTATTTTAGAAATTTGGAACACTGCGTCGATACCACCAAAAACGTGCACACCCTCGTCTACTCCTGACCCACTCTACAGGGCCTTCTTGGTTTCTCTTCCACAGGATGGCCACCACCACACAGCCATGCTCACACGCCGACAGCACTCGCGTTGCAGCCCTTCCCGAACATATGCGCCAGCATCATCGAGCCCAGCGGACTCCCAGGGGCATGTAGAGCCGAAAACAAGTGTGGGCGGAAAAGTGGTGGTAAACCCTTGCGGGCTTTGGTGCGCGTCGGCAAGGGTTCCATACCAATCGATGGAGGAGTGCTCGAGCGGCAATTGCCCGACGAGAGTATTAACACCGTTCGACGGAAACCCGTGGCTCGCTTCACGTGCAGATGTCACCCCCTTGCAGGCTGCACACCGAGGGGAGGATGTCGTGACGTTGTGCTCGGCGGGGTCGTTGCGGTACTATAGAGGCGTGTACCTCGACACCGACGTGGTGGCCACGCAGGGGGTGTACAGACCTAATGAACGCATTTGGAACTGAACTGACGGCGACCAAGGAGAGTTTTTCCAACTTTAAGCCCTAAAGTCTGAGCCCCAAGCCCTAACTTCCTTCGCAAAATAATCCCAAATCCTAAACCCTAAAACCCTCAACCCCAAACCCTACATCCTTAATTCTGAACTCTAAAACTCTAAACCCTATACTCTGAACTCTACACCCTAAATCCTAAGCTAGTTGACGAAAGGTGCGCACCGTTGTCCTATAACTTATCACTTTTCCTTTCCCTTCCATAGACCTGGGTGACGGTAATGGCGTCGGCGGCGGGGACTTTAGCTGCAGCGGCGGCTGGGAAGGCGGAAAGGTAACGACAACTATTCGGTTCGACCTCCACGCTGCAGTGGGACCGTGCGTGATCAGTGGCAGGAGTGGTAATGAGGCTGGTGGCGAGGGAGGGATCGGGATGTGGAACCGGAGCTAGGGCCGCGTGTCCACGAGCATGAGTGGCAACGTAGCGTGGCAGCATCGCGGACCTCGCCGCGGCGCACATCCGCAGCCCCAGCTACAAAGTTAGCAGTGTAAAAGTAGAAAAGACAAGCGGGGGAGAAGGAGCCCTGAGTCCGGGGCTGGGGGAAAATTTTGGAGGACAAAGCCATTGCACATGTGATCACCTTCCACACGCCAGCAATCATATCACTACGCTGCCCATCGAGTAAAGCTGGCTACCCTGGAGCAAGCTGCACGGAAGCCGTCTCCACTGCCCGAGCCCTTCCTCGTACACTTTGGCTGTAATCGAGCCTGTACCGCCGGCAACAACGACGCACCCGCCGATTGCCACAAATGCAAACCTGTACCGCGGCTCGTGCATGGGTGGTAAGGCATCCCAGCGCGCACCTTCCGCATCGAGGGTCGCGCCTCGCACAATGATGTGATGGTACCACTAGCGTCCGCACCTCCGAAGACTGCGAAGCAGTCGTCGGTCAACACGTACCCTCTGCCGCCCACATGACGGGCCCCACCACCCGTGCACAGACCAGCTGGGCCGTCGACCATGCCAGCTCCCTCGCCGGACACCTAGGGCTCGTCGGGGCGTGGTAGCTGATGCTGGTTTGCAGGGCGGCGTGCGCGGGGGCGATGGAGTTTCTCGGTACGATTGAGTGGTTTAATCGTGTGCGGGGGGCGTACAGAGGATAATGAGGTTGTGAGCGACGTGTGGCGGCTGGATCTGGCAACGATGCGGTGGAGCACCATGCCTGCACTTGTCACTGCGCGTTACGCACACCCGTGCTGCGCGGTGCGGGGTGCCCTCGTTGTGCTTGGTGGAGCAACCTCAGACCGAACGGACGATATCATTTCGAGCGTGGAGATGCTCATAGAGGGGCAAGGGGCGTTCACGGCTTCCCCGTCCTTGTCATGCGGCGGCATCATGTGTGCAGCTTCAGTTGTAGTAGAGGAGACCGACAGCGCTACGGAACAGATGCTCGTGCTCGGAGGATGGACGGGGGGTCACGGAACAGCGTCGGCGGTGCACCTGGTGGATCTTACCACCGGCGTATGCACGCCCCCTCCATGCCCGCTTTATGTTTGCGGCAGCGCGGTTGTCTGCCGGATGCGTTGTCTGCGCGGTTGGTTGCAGTGCCGATGATGAGACGTTGCCATCGGTAGAGGTGCTCGAGCTGCCGGAGCAGGGGGCGCTGGATGCGCCATGGACTCGGAGGGAGTTGCCTGCGCTGACTGCTCGGCTCTCCGGCTGCATGGGATGTGTGCTGAGCGACGGCAGCTTCGCCGTTCTTGGTCGTGGCGTGAACAGTAACGGTGAGCGATTGTCATCATGCGAGACATTGGCGGTCGGTGACGGCGAGCACTGGGAGCTGATGCCGCCAATGCACGATGCGAGGGGCTTCTTTGCAGGTGCAGCTGTGGCCGGGTGCATCATTGTTGCCGGCGGACAAGGTCTCAAATCAGCAGAAATCTTCGATGAGGTGCTCGACCATTGGCTGCGGCTTCCGTTCGGTATGATTTACCATCCGATTGTGGGCTACGTGCCATGGGCAGCGTGCTGCTGTAGCCGACACTGACACGTGTCGTATATACATCAGCATAGAAGGGTGTAGGTGCATTCGAGGGTACAAGGTCGTCACGCTGGCTGTGTCAGTCGATAGATGTCCCCTGACCGAACGCAGCACAACATGATTGCCAGCACATTGTGTAAGAAAGCTTGTATGCAAACCGCACGTGCAAGAAGCAAGCATTCATATCATGTGTCAAGATATTCGCATACGTCACCGTCATACAATGCGAGTGATATGAAGTATCTATAGCTCCTCCGTAGACATGTACTATATCCTTGTCAGTTATGACGCCCAGCGCAACGTCAATTTATCCTCCAAAGTGAATGGGCCAATAAATTTCTGACGTCGTGAAATCAGTTCAGAGCGCACTGACTTAGTCAGAATAACTTCTCCGACCTAGAGGCTTGCTTCTCTCACATGTCACGTCCCATGGCACCATGGCAGGTCCCACCACCATCGCGCGATTCCACTGGGCCGTCGGCCGCGCCCCCTCGCTCCCCGAGACATGCTTTGACCATCGACCCATCGTCCACGGGCACCTGGGGCTCGTTGACGCGTGGCGGCTGATGCTCGTGTGCGTAGTAGCGAACGCGGGGGCAGAGGAGTTTCTTGGTACCCTTACAGCGCTCATCATGTGCGGTTTGTTGACGGGGCTGTGAGCCACGCGTGGGGTCTGGATCTGGCGACGCTGCGATTGGAGACCATGCCCGCTTTCTGTTGTTTGCGCGCCATAGCCACACCTGCTGTGAGGCGAGGGGCACTCTCGTCGTGCTCCACGGAATAAGGCCATATACAAGTTGACCTCGAGCGTTATAATATACTTTCAGAGGCGTTCACGATTTCCTCGTATTTGTCATGTTGGCGGCCAAGTGGCGGCATCATGGATGCAGCTGCGGCTTCCCTGTGACTGCCGGTTGACAGTGGGCAGTATGCTGCTGTAGGCGACCTGCTTCCGCTTTTGCATGCAGAGCCGCACATTTATGGTGTGGGCATGCGTGTTATGTTCAAAGGTATGGCGAGCATGTTATGGTTTGAATAGGTATATAGGTTTGATGTTCTCTCTGATGGCTGCACCCACTAGCTGTAGCACAAACGACGGCGTAGAATGAAGCAACAGAACGTATGCACACTAGAGTGACTGTGTGCATCAAGCACAATCACGGACCACACATTTTGAGGTGAACACATTTACTGTCCTCACGTATATCACTACTCGTAGTGATACTGGTAGTTGTCCGGAGCTCATTTGGCTCACAAGAAGCAACGACAAAGGCCAAAACAGGTCCTATGTCGCGCGTCGTGGTTGTGAACGTTGAGCAAACTTAGTCTCTTTGGGTTGGGGAGGACCTGTTTTTAAGTTTGTCTTTGTCGTTGTTTTTTGTTAGGCAAAAGTTTCAGAGGGAAACACAGGTTCGATTTGCAGTTTTTTTAGGTTATGGACAATTTCTGTAGTGACGAAAACATTTGATCACATCAACGACCGTGAGGAACTCTATACTCGCACGCATTGGGACCGTATACTCTCAGGTGGTGGTGCCTAAACCCTCCATCTCTTAGCTTGATAGAGGCTCATAATCCTTGGACCCTAAGTTATGTCTGTGTAATTCCTGCTTGGTAGGAAAGCACATTGGGCGTTATTGTGCTTGTCGCCCTGGGGACTGTCACGATTAGGATACGTGAAGGAGCTCCAAATGAGCTACGGACACACAGTAACACTTATGCCACGTGAGGATAGTAGATGTGGTCAACTTGAAATATGTGGTTGGTGCTTGAGCTTGATGCACACATGTTTGGTGTGCATACGTCCCGTTCATTCTACGCCACCGCCGTTGTTTACGTTACAGTTAGTAAGTGCAGCCATTAGAGCTTTAGAGGACATCAAATCTGCTCCAAAGAATGACATGCTCGATACTGCATACCCGTGAATATAGCACCTATACACACACCATCAACGTACCGCTCTACAGAAGCAAGTCGCCTACAGCAGCGTTCTATCCATAACATTCTGCCCACCAAAGACCGGTAATTACAAGGAAGCTGTAGCTGCATCCATGATGCCGGCACTGTCATTTTAAAATGCGAGAAAGTCGTTAACGCCTCTGAAAGCATTTCCACGCTCGAGGTCAACTCGTCTCTTGACGTTTCTCCACCGTGCACGACGAAGGCGCCCCGCACCGCGTAGCACGCGCGGCTGTAGCGCGCAAGGATATTAGTAAAGCAGGCACCATAGGCTTCCATCGCTGGTAGCGTCGCTAGATCGACCCGCTACGCGTCGCTCACAGCCCCGCCACTCCCCATGAACCCGCTGCACAATCATGTTGACGAGACCCGAAAGCGTGCCTGTATACGCCTTCGTCCCGGCGTTCCCCAGCAAGCCCGCAAGCATCAGTCACCACGCGCCAACGAGCATCAGGGGTGGCGTGGCTGAGAGTTGTGAGCGAAGACAGGGTCGGTGAGGACCTTCTGACCTCTGTCATTGCTTGTTGCCTTTTGAAGCAAAAGCTTTACATTAGGTTACGTTGTGCAGTGCTGACATAGTTTACGTCTGATCGAAATCACGCACGTCTCTCATGCTGCAACCTCGACGCACTGTTCTACGTCCTCGCACTTCAGATGGCGGGGCCCAACCCCCATCCTTCTCCATAAAGGCTTCTAAACCCGTGGTGCATATGGTTTCCTGATTGGAAAATAAAATAAGTGTGGCGCTCCGCATCCTTGGTGACTGCAGTGGATATGACTCATGCTATCGAAGGAGTTCTACAGAGCTGCTGAATGAAAGCATCGATTTTGGTGCACACGTCTTTGTCCGATGATCTTAAGTTGTGTGCCAAATGCTCCTATTTGGTACACACACGTCCTCGGCATGAAAACTATACCTCGCGCTTTGCTGCCGACGTCATTGCGCTACTAATAGAATAGGCGCCGCTGCCAAAAGACAACACACACCCAGCTCGCGCCATGTCTTGAATGTAACGTACATACTCACTCCATCGACGTGCAGCTCTGCACACACGTACATGTGAACGTCGTCTAGAGCAGCGCGCTGCCCATGGAGGATAGTCCGCCGTCAATCGGTATATCATACGGAAGCCGCAGCCAACGGTCGAGCACCTCGTCAAAGACTTCAACCGATTTGAGACCTTGTCCACCAGCGACGATGATGCACCCGGCGACGGCTGTGCATGCAAAATGGTTTCGCGAGTCATGCATTGGCGACATTGGCTCCCAGTGCTGGATTTCATCAACTGCCAATGTCTCACATGACGACAAGAGCTGATGGTTGCTACTCAGGCCACCAAGAACGGCGAAGCGGCCGTCGCTCAGCACACATCCTCTGCACCCGTAGCGCCCAGCACTCAGCGCAGGCAACTCCCTCCGGGTCCATGCCGCATCCAGCGCCGCCTGCACTGGCGGCTGGAGCACCACTGCCGACGGTATAGGCACATAATTGTCACCGCAACCACCTACGCAGACAACGCACCCATCAGGCAACCGCGCTGCCGCAAACTGATCGCGCGCTTGGAGAAGGTTTGGTTGGGGTGTGCATACGCCGGTGGCCACATCCACCAGGTGCACCGCCGACGCTTGTTCGAAATCATCCGTCCACCCTCCGAGTACGAGCACCTGTCCTGCAGTGCTGTCATCCTCCTCCACCACAACTGTACCTGCGTCCATAATGCCGCCGCATGACAAGGACGGGAAAGCCTTGAACGCCCCTTGCCCCTCTATGAGCATCTCCACGCTCGAGGTGATATCGTTACTTGAGATTTCTCCACCAAGCACGACGAGGGCGCCCCGCACCACGCAGCACGCGTGTCCAGAACGGGCAGTGACAAGTGCAGGCATGGTATTCCACCGCATCGTCGCCAGATCCAGCCGCCACACGTCGCTCACAACCTCATTATCCTCTGTATGCCCGCCGCACACGACAAAGCATGGAAGCGTGCCGAGAAACTCCATCACCCCCGCGCACGCCGCCCTGCACACCAGCATCAGCTGCCACGCCCCGACGAGCCCCAGGTGTTCGGCGACGATGGCCCATATCTCGGAGAGGGAGGTGACATGGGCGACGGCCCAGCTAGCCTGCGCGCAGGTGGTGGGGCCCGTCATGTCGCGTCGTGGTTGTGACGAGTGAGCAAAGTAAGGCTCTTTGGGGTTGGGGAGGACCTGTTTTTAACCTTGTCGTTGCTTTTTGTGAGGCAAAGGTTTCCCGAGGGAAACAAAGGTTCTGGCCATTCGAGTCATCGTTTTGGTGGGTTTGGTTTGTGCCGGATATCCGGCGGTCGCGGTCGCACGCTCGTAGCTAGCTAGAGCGAGCTAAAAGGTTGTGCATTCGACAGTCCGAGGTTTTCTGAACTACGATAGCCCTACGCGGAACAGGCCTGGCTGTTTACCATGTTCTGCGTAGGCCGGAAGCCTCTGCATCACCCCAACACTGTTCTTTTGCGCTCGTCTGGATGTGGCGTATCGGACCTATTTTGAGGTCGATAGCCTTTTAGACGTAATAAATAAAAATAAATGTGCAACGATGGGGAGTAAAAGGGCGGGCATTTGATACTTCTATCTGACTATCGTGTACAACCCATCCATTTACCCAGGCGGACGAGTGGCGAGACGGCAGCAGTACCTACACGGCTCTCCACGCCTCAAATCGAGGCGTACTCTCGTGGTGGGCGCCCTCTGTGTCATTTTCTCTCCCGCCCGCGTCTGGCTCCTCCACCTATTCTTAGTGTCTCGACCAACTCCCAGTAGTCTGACGTGGTAGTACCTCCCTCTCCCTCCCTCAAAATAAAATATAAATATCTCGAAAAATGAAGGGCTTCCCAACCGCACCTGTAACCTAAACCCTTCACCCTTAACCCTTAATCCTACACCCTGACCTCGGGACTTGAAACCCTTCATTCCAGACCCCACCCTCATACATTCAAAGCTTCTGACTCTTCTTAGATTCTAGATCTTAAACCTTAAACTCTTAACCCTCCTCCTTACGCCTTGAACGCCACAACCCAAACTCCTAACCCTTTTAACCCAACCTATATCCAAAACCTATAACCTCAAACTACCAACCCTCTCCAAAAAGCCTGAACCGTCAAGCGTGCGCTCCAAACCTTAGGCCCCAAGTATGTCTTTAAACCTACATCCGAAATCCTTGGCGCCCTGCACCCATGCAAGCCCTAAACCCCAAGCACCAAACGTTAAACTTGTAGGCCTCAACCCTCAACAAAAGCCCCAAAACCATTATCGTTCCGCCCATGCAAGAACAGGACGCGATCGCGAATATAATGTCGCCATCATCCATTTGGGCACCAGACGAGTTAACCTACGCCACCATCCGCTCTCAAGTGTGTGCGATTGCGGCGACTATGGCACCTTCGGAGGCGCCTGCAAGAGGCTGCTTTGGCTGCGGCAGGATGGAGGCGCCCTCGTCAACTTTGGGAGCTGTTGAAAAGCTACGCAGCTGCAGCAAGTGTTTGCTCGCGCGTTACTGCACTTCGGAATGCCAACGCGACCACTGGCCTTCTCACAAAGCTTCGTGCCGGGCGTTGGCAGCGATGAGGCACGGTACTACTACTGGGGACACAGCCCGACCAACGTCGACGCAACTCGCACTTGAGAAACGCGTTACCCTCTGGCGATGGTACTATAATTCAGTGGAGTTGCTGCCGTTGAAGGTGATGTGCTTGGCGTGGCAAACCAGAGCGAAGCATGCCATACTTCGGGTCCGGATGATTGGAGGCGACGTTGACTCACTTGTTCCCATCGTGACGGCAGTGCCACGGAGCGAGTGGGGAAACGAAGAAGTGCAGGCGATGTACAAGAAAGAAGATGAATCCATGCTTGCTGGCGCTTTGGCCATGGGTGTCATTTCCGACAGCGCAAACAACTTCGATCCTGAAAAGCAGTTTGCTCTCTTCCTCGACATCGGTCACATGGATAATGTGGGGTCGCCGAGCACGGTTGAATCGTCGATACAAACTGTCACATTTAAAGATCACATGGACCGGCTGGTGACAATGTATTCCATGTTCACAGCGGACACGCAGGAGGAGGCAGCAGCCGCGCTGTCTAGAACTCTCGCAGCATATCCATCGCTTAGTGGCAGGGTCTTTGCGCTGTTACTCACTCTTGTATGCACCCGATACTATTTACAGCACCTCCTCACCATTGTATGTATCGTACTTTCCGATTCGTATTAAACTGTGCATCTCTGTGTTCATATGCTGTTTCAGTCTCATCCCTACAGCATAGATAAATTATATTCAATATATTTCAATTCCGCCCGTTTTTTTAAACAGCAGCGACCTGTATACATTAGTGCTTCATGCCTGACATATGCACTCAGCAAATAAGTCCAAATCTGGAAAACCAAAACTAAATAGACTAGTGATGAATGAAAGACGACCCTGACTGCCGATGGAGTCGAGCAGGTACAGCTTATTGCACGCAGATGCAGAGCTGATAAACAGCGCGGGCGGAGCACTCCAGCAACAATCACTGGACTCGTCAACCAGCCCGAACTCAATGGGCGCGTGGCGATGATCATAGGGCAGAAATATGGCGACCCCACAAGGGTCGTCGTGTCACTCTGGCCCGACAATAAGGAGCTTGCGCTTAGGTTCAAAAACCTGAAACTCATCCAGACCGAGGGTGATACCAGCCTTTATGTACCACCCTAGAATATATTTTTCCCTCATCCTAAAGGTGATGCATCGTTAACGCTTCCACACCCTTCGTGCCGCAACCCGAAGAGAGAAATCTTATCAAGATTGGAGCAAACAAACTACTCGACCCGAACCCCTGTCTTTTTGAGCAATTAAGGATTTCCACGCCAGCTCGAATTTCTGAAAAAAAGTAAAAGGAAATGAAAACGTTCCGAGGGTTTTGGCGGGAAATTATAAACTTTTGCTGAGTCCCTTTGTGCTTTTTACCGGCTTTCCCCAACTCTGATACTTCTAGTTTTGAGGTGCTAGCTGGCGTGATGTCGGACCGCGAAAATATATTGCCGTCCGACTGATTTGTATGAAAATCAGTCTGACCACCGGGAAATTCGTTAATTGCTCGAAACGCCAGCGAGGGCCGCGGGTCGAGTAGAAGTGTTATACATACATCATAGCCACCCCCGAAAAATTTTCGAGGACATAACAGTGCTGGCAGTTACGTCATGTAAGCGCTGCCAATCGCATTTCGAATATCCCTAACGCGAAACGCGCATGTCCATGGGGTCGTATCAAATGAGAGAATTGTATATAGCGAGTTGTGCAATACCTATACTTTGCTCCCTCGAGAGGCCTCTGACGAGCTATGCCCCGAAATCTCCACGCCCTCGGTTTCTTCGGTTTCTGCTTGCCCTTCGACGCACCCGCTGAGTACCACAATGCTCCCTCCTCACCGTGCAACACGCGTGTTGGGCTCGCCCGATCGCGAGGTTAGGCAGACGCTCCTAAAGAAGCTCTATCCCGGGACGAATCCGTACACCACCCCAAAATCGTACAACACACGCCAGAAACGACGAAGAGTGACGAGGGTCTTACAGGGAATTAAAGTAGCAGCCCAGGATGGGAAAATCTTCCACAATGACCGACGACGTATACTGGAAGCTGAGGGAACTCTGGACAGGGAGATGGGAGGAGGGGGGACGTAAAATGATAGACGCAACCATCACCGCCGTAGAAGGATTTAGATCGAAAAGAGGAAAATAGTGTGGTGGGAGGGTGATCAGAGCAAGTATGGGGCGCGGGCAGAGATAGTAGAGAGGCAAAAGGAAGCTGGAAACAAAGCGCCATCTGGCAGAAAGAGCTGGGAGCAATGGGATCCATTCTACCGGGACTGAAACGCGTCCTCCGGGGACTCCGAGCCAGCAAAGAGACTGCGAGTAAGGCAGTCAAAAGCATGGAGGAGACGAGCAGGAAGACATACCACCAATTATGGATTGAAAGATGCAAAGCACAACACAAAGCTGAAGGGAAAAGAGGGATCACACCAGAGATGAAAAGAGACAGAGAGGGAGCAAAAGTATGCAGAGAAGCTTTCAAAAAAGCCCGGGAATGACAACCTGGGCACACCCCAAAACGCGGAATGGGGAGAGAGGACAAGGATCACCGGAACCGGAACGCAGCCGAGACACCCGAGCCGAACGCGACGATACAGCCACCCCCTCACGACGACGAAAAAATGGAGCTGACAAAACGAATAGCAGCGACACCAAGAAGCGGGGAATTCCCAACCACATCAAGCACAAAACCCACGAGACGGTATGGAGATATAATTCGAAACCCAAATAGGCGCATTCTGCTGGAAACACGCCATCAACATGTCATTCGGCATCCAGATCGTCCATACCACGCACTCCCTACAGGTGGCGAGAGCCTACTACACTGAACACACGCACGACACATTCCACCAGAACGGATTACCCTAAACCCAAAACCCAAAACCCTAAACACTATGCTGCTGGTTACTGAGACTGAGCATGGAGACTGAAATACAGGCAATCGAACGCATCACATCGTTTAACAAATCGCAGATGCAAATCGCTACAGTAAAGTTTGCAAGAAACAGCAGGGCACTCATTCTGCGATCCGATTATTGTCAATCAACCTGCGGGCTTTGTGTAATGTCTCCTTCGGTTGTGGGTGTCAGCTCCTTGGTGGCTTTCTTTCGTACTTTTTTAGCCGTCTCCTCGTCCGTCAATGCCACCTTGCCACGTCCTGGGCAGCCTTCCTGACGGCTTTTCTTGGCAGCCCCCTCCTAAGTTGGGTCCATCATAGGCGCGTCACCATTGTTGCCAGTAGCGGCAGCAGAGGCGGCGATGTCAGTGGCAGTGGCGGCGTCGGCGCTGCTCTCTTTCTTAGCCTTCTTCGCCGCCTTCTCTTCAGGGGTCATCGCCGCTCGCTTCACCTTTTTCTCCTCCTCCGTCAGAGGAATCTTATTCTTCACTGGCCCGCTGAACAGTCCTCCAATAAACGCATCCCTCGCATCTACAGATCTCTGCGTCGTGTCCTCCTTGTTCTCTAACCTCTCTTTCATCTCACGTTCCTCGATGTTCCCCGCCTCTTTCGCCACCTTCTTTGCCGCCTTCTCTTCAGGAGTCATCGCCGCACGCTTGGCCCGTTTCTCCTCGTCGCTAAGCTTAGGTTTCTCGGCTTTGGCAGCGACAGCAGCGGCGGCGGCGGCAGCGGCGGCGGCCTCTGCTTCCAGTTTAGCCTCTTGCGCTGCCGTCTCTTGGGCGGCGGCGGCAGCGGCGGAGGCGGCAGATGCGACCTCATCCGCATCCTTCTTGGCCTTCTTCGCCGCCTTCTCTTCCGGAGTCATCAGTGCTCGCTTTGCCTTTTTCTCAGCGTCGCTGAGTTTAGGCTTCTCTTTCTTCGTTATGTTATCGTCCCCAGTGCTATCATCGCCTTTGGAGTTAGGGTTTATGATTTCAGGATTAGGCTCTAGCGTAAGGTTTAGGGTTTAGGGTCTAGGGTTAAATTTTGAGGGTTCAGGGTTTAGGGTTTAGGGTTTAGGATTTAGGGTTTATAGTTTAGGGCTCAGGGTTCAGGGTTCAGGGTTCAGGGTTAAGGGTTCAGGGTTCAGGGTTTAGGGTTGAGGGTTTATAATTCAGGGTTCAGAGTTCAGGGTAAGGGTTGCAGGTTCAGGGTTTGCAGTTTGGGGTATAGAGTTTGAGATTTAGGAGTAGAGCTTAGGGATAAGGGTTTGGGGGAAGGATGAAGTGTTTAGGGTTTAGGGTCTAGGGTTTAGGGTTTTCTAGTGTCACCAGCAGGGTTGGTGGGTGTGGTGGATTCGTCGTTGTCCTCGGAGTCTGGAACAAAGACGCTGCCGCTGCCGGTTCCAGTGCCCAGTGGTAAGGTTTTTGGTTACATTATGGGGTATAAGATTCAAGGTTTCAGGTTTGGGGTTTAGGGTTTGGGTTTAGGGTTCAGGATTCAGGATTCAGGCAGGGTCTCGGGTTAAAGGTTTAGGGCGGAGGGTTTTAGGGTGTAGGGAGTCGAGGTTGGGAAGCACGATTTGGGGATCAGGGCACAGATTTTGAGGCTTAGGGTGTGGAGTTTGGAGTCCAGAGGTGAAGCTTTAGATTGACAATCTCAAGAGTCAAGGAGGGCGAGTTTAGGGTACACAACCCGAGCCCCTGTCTATTCCCCGCAAAAAAGCGCACAATTGAGCTTCCAAACTAATTTCGAACTCCTTCATACTTTTTCAGTGCAAATCCGGGTTTCTACACCATTCTCGAGGTTTTCAGCCTGTTTCAGTGCAAAAACTGAGGGTGTCCGGCCGGGACTGAAGATTTCGGTCGGACGGAGGGGTCATGTAAAACCCCTATTTGTATTGTGCCTGGTGCTAGTGGGTAATCATATTTGCTCGAACAGACAGAGAGGGGCGCGGGTCGCGTAGGGGCCGGCTGAGGGCTCAAGAGTGCAGGCGTTAGGGTTATGAGCTCAAGGTTTAAGGCTTTAGGGTCACGGGCTCAAGAGTGCAGGCGTTAGGGTTACGAGCTCAAGGTTTAAGGCTTTAGGGTCACGGGCTCAAGAGTGCAGGCGTTAGGGTTACGAGCTCAAGGTTTAAGGCTTTAGGGTCACGGGCTCAAGAG